>Ga0222719_10002701_pt1 | contig 16056 bp, 10 predicted proteins | sample C33_34DmetaG_FD_165039 | JGI IMG/M metagenome (GOLD analysis project Ga0222719, IMG submission 165039) | Estuarine water microbial communities from San Francisco Bay, California, United States - C33_34D | ecosystem: Environmental > Aquatic > Marine > Unclassified | place: USA: California... | reverse complement strand
ATCCAATACTAAACAACGTAGAGGATAATAGAGCTTCAACATTTTATCAAGATGTGGATTACTCTTATAATGCAAGAACTCCTGTTAATATAGATTTAATATTATCAGGATCTGCATTCGCTGCAATCGTACCTGACTCAAATTATACAAGTATAAGGAGTATAAGACCTAGATACCTAGGAAGTAAGAATAGCGGGGAAATCAACTATAGTCAATCATTCGCTGATAGATCTATTCAAACCGGATACCCGGCAGATAGATTTACCCCATGGTTTGCTCACTTTAACGGGATCTATAATTCTGCAGAACTTGGCACGGGTATAGGAGGGAACATTAATATAACACAGTTAATAAACGCAGAAACATTAGATACTATAACGCTAACTTCTGAAAATACAAATTTAAATCTTATAGGACAGTTGTTTAAGCAAGGAGATAAACCTTCAATAGCCCCAGCTGCACTAGACGAAATAATTGAAGGAGCAGTAGAGTTAGAAGCTGTAGGACAATTATATCAAACCATACTGATGAAATCAGGAAGTGCAGGAAGTGGATTTCAAGGTGAGTTCTATCCAAACGGTGCAATTAATTCCTCCTACGCAACATCAAACCCCGACACAAAAGGCTTTTATAACGGTATTGCAATAACACAATCCGTAGATAACTCCTTCTTCCCTAATCAAGCTTCATGGTTTGGATATCAAGCAACTACCCCAAACTCTCTCAATGTAACTGCTAACTACAGTACAGTAACCGCAACAACTAACCTCCCTGCTTACGGACTCCCTTCCGCATACTTAACCCCCGGCACACAAGAATCTAGATCACTAGCTGCAGGAGAAATACAAGTATACACTCTTACCGACGTACAAGATACAACAACCTACCCAACCGCCTCTTATACAAAATTCCGAGAATGGAAGATTAGCACCGATCCATTATTAAGAACTACAGCAGACGATCTACTTTCAGAAATAACAACAAACCCAACAAATGCAGGAGCTGGTACATACACAGGGGTTGCTTTAACAGGAGGTTCCGGTACAGGAGCTGAAGCTACAGTAGTAGTAACAGGAACAACAAATCCAACAATAACAGGTATTACAGTAACAGGTCCAGGTTCAGGCTACGAGGTAGGTAATACCTTAATAATTCCTACCGGAGAGTTAGGAACAGGTCAGTTCAATACAACAGGCACCAACATAAATGCTATCACTTCAGGTCCTACTAATTTAGGTATTATAACTGGCCCATTTACAATAGGCCAATCTTCGACATCTGGTACAGGTACCGGGGCTTCCTTTACAATCACAGGTGATGGAGTTAGTGCTATTTCAACAATTTCTGTTTCTGCAATCGGTACAGGGTATAGTAATGGAGATACTATAACAATCTCCCAAGCAGATCTAAGATCAGCTGGATTTTCAACAGCAACCGGAGATGTAACAATATCCCCTACCGCAAGCTGGCTTCAAAATTCTAATGTAGCACTAATCACTTTAAATGCTACCAACTTCTGGTCCTTTACCCCTATTCAAAGTAGTCTTCCTAACGTATATAATAACACCTCCAACAACAATGACAATAGTATACAGTTATACATCTCTGCTTCTACTTCAGACATACCCTCTAATCCTACTACTTTAAATATAGAATTCCCAAAACGTACACTACCGGTAAATCAAGGTCTTAATAATTTTGAAGAAGGATGGCTTGACCTCATAAACTCCAGCCCATTAAACTACCCAAACAACTTCCCCTCTGCCATGCAGAGTTTCGGAAACGTATACATATACAATAAGTTAACTAACGAATACACACAAGAAGTCGTAAACCCAGCACTGGAAACATACTTTCCACTCCAACGGGGAGATTTTATAAGAGTAGGAACTACTGCAAGTATTGACACTACTGTAAGAGTCGATAATAAACAAGTACCTCCATTAGCTTCTTTAAGGACAATATCATATACACCGAACTCAACACCTGCAGGCGCTATAACAGGTGTAGGTGATCAAGGATCTACAGCTACATTTCGAAAACTTGGAAATAGTTACGACGATTATGGGTTCTTCTATAGTGCAGGATTACTATCCCCCCTACCGGAGGTAGAAGGATTAACCGACCCGGCAGACTATACAAAACAAAGCTTTAGAATAATCCGAAGAGTACCTACCGAATTCTACATATTAGCAAAAAATAAACCAGGAAAGTATACAGGAGAAGGCCTACTTCTCCCGGAGAATTTTGATCCTAAATATGATGCAAGAGAAGCTGCTATAGAAGTAGGAGCTATATCACGTACAAACTAAATGATTAACTTTAAAGAAAATACATATTTATAATAAATAAAAGTAAAACATGGGCTTTTTAAACAATACAACAGTAACCTTAGACGCTATATTAACGAAAAAGGGAAGAGAATTACTAGCAAGAGGAGACGGCTCCTTTAGAATTACACAGTTCGCATTATCTGATGACGAGGTAGATTACACTTTATATAACCCCACTCACCCATCAGGGTCTGGATTCTACGGAGAAGCTATAGAGAATATGCCATTACTAGAAGCATTTCCTGATGAGACTCAAGTAATGAAGTATAAGCTAGTTACTCTACCTAGAGGAACTGCCAGGATGCCTGTATTAGATATAGGATATAGTAATGTTTCATTTAAACAAGGAACTCCATTCACTATAAGACCTAATACGTTAAATTACCTATCTCAAGGTACAGTAAACGAAACATCCGGATATACATTTACTATATCTGATGTTAGGTTATTAAACAGTTTCAACGGAGTAGGTATAGATACACCCGAAGTACAAGCTTTAAACTCTACCAGTACTATAGGAACCTCAGTATCTAAAACAGTAGTTGGTACAACCCTGAGTATGACCGCAACAACAATTAATACCTTATTCGGAACTAATACATCACTAACTGCTACCCTGGTAATAGTAGGTCGAGATTCTGGAGCTAGAGTATCCATACCAATAACAGTAACTAAAGTACAATAACAGTAATAACATATGTCATTTAAAAGATTAGATCCAGAAGACTTTCTAGTAAGTAGCGATACCGTCACCTCTACCGTGTGGTCTGACGAAACCGTAACTCTTACAACCTTTTTTACGTCTTCAACATCAAGTACTAACGACAACTACTATAAAAACGTATATAAAACTTCCGCACGATCCGATATTCAATTTGCATTAGCATACGGAGATAAATTAGGATCAGGGAGTGCTCAATACAACGACTTAGTAGGAGGTAAAACCCCAACTAGAACAGTATATGGACAATTCAGAAACTTAATATACGGAGATGAAAATAGCGATTTTAACTTCGGAGGAACCACCTCAGAAACATTCTGGGCAATCTCTATAGAAAGAGCAAGATATAAAGAAAAACTCCTACCCGCTAGTTTAAACTTAAAAATCTCAGGATCATATAACCTAGAACTAACAGATAACTCTACCTTAGTATCAACAGATACTTTTTTAGACTGCGGTAGAGTTTATCAACTGATATCAGGATCTGATGGAACATCTTATGATGGAGGTACAGGATACTCTGCAGATCAAGGATCTTACGGATTATTTTTACCTGATATCTCTACTATAATTATAAATCCCCTAGCCGTTAGTTCTTCAATCGGAGTAGAGGTGAGCAGATCTTACGACGCTCCAGGAGAAAATATTTCAACAATATTTACTGCAATAAGTGGATCTACAGGCTTTAAGGTTAATAGTGAAGAAACACTATCCTCTGATTTTGTATTCGTAAGAGCGAGAAATTCTGAATTTAACTATTCTGAAAATCCATCTTTTATATCCGGATCTACTGGAGATGTAATATTCCCCGCTTTAATAAACTCCCCGCAGAGCTTTATGACAACTGTAGGATTATATAACGACACAAATGAACTCCTAGCAGTAGCTAAACTATCTAAACCGTTAGTTAAGGACTTTACAAAAGAAACTTTATTAAGAGTTAAGTTAGACTTTTAAAATGAATGAGCGTCTACAAACAACTATTAGCATCGGATATACTAGTAACTCCTCTAGAGGTAAGTAAGGCTTTTTATTTAAACGATCTTGCTGAAGTTACTGGTTCTGGTGTAGATAGGTTTTTAGGAAAAAATATAACTGGTTTATTCTCAACTTCTGAAGCAACAACCGGACATATCTCTACCGAGTATCAAAGACTGGTATACAACTCTGCAAAAGAATTATACTATTCTAATTACCAAAGTTCAAGTTACGGAGACCCTGTATCAGTACCAGAATTCATACCTAATGAATTTGACTCAGGCCCTGCATCATCTGCAGGAAGATTTAATAACTATTTACAGACAGATTTAACGTTTGAAAGATTCTTCCCAACAGCATCTGATGCTATAATTGGAGTATTTTCCGTACCTAAGCATTTATACGGGGACAAAATATTACCAAACTCTTTTTCAATGACAGATTTTTCTGTAGGAGTAATCTCTGACGACGGAGAAGGAAACCTAATACTAAACTCTACACCTAATAAGATTGTAGGTAATATCATATATCAACACGGCATTGCAGTAGTAACAAATAATATTTCCGGGATAGTAAATTCATTCACAACAGGCTCTTTATTTCGATGCGAATTCTCATCCTCTTATACAATCTACGAAACCCAGTATAAGTGTACTATAAATCCACCAGAATACAACTTCTCACTTAACGAAACTTTAATGTCTGGATCAAGCACATTTACCCTAGATTCTAGCAGCTACTATCAACCTCAAGGAGATGCTTTAGTAGATTTCGCAACAGGCTCTATATTTAATCCATATATAACCGGGGTGGGTTTATATAATGATAATCAAGAACTATTAGCAATAGCTAAACTAGCAAAACCTCTCCCTACAAGCACAACATCAGATACAACAATAGTTATTAATCTAGATAGATAAAAACATACTTTATGTCAAAATGGTTATATGAAAATGAGGAAATAAACTCAATAGAACAATTCCCTAAAAACTGTCACGGTTTTGTATACAAAATAACAAACTTAGAGAACGGTAAGATTTACATAGGGAGAAAAATACTACTAAATACTCTTAATAAAAAACTCACTAAAAAAGAATTAGCTGAACAAATAGGCCCGGGACGTAAACCTACAAAAAAGAAAGTAATTAAAGAGTCTAACTGGATATCATACTGGGGATCTAATAAACCTTTATTAGAAGATATCAAACAATTAGGTAAAGATAAATTTAAGAGAGAAATAATAAAGTTGACTTTTTCAAAAAAACAACTAACTTACTATGAATTACATTATCAATGTGTATTTGAAGTATTGATGAAAGATTCCTACAACTCTAATATACTTGGGAAATTTTACCCAAAAGACCTTATAGAAGATTAATAAATTAAATAAAAGCTTGCTCTTTCGGAAGAAAGTTCGTATATTATAGTATTAATTATGGTAAATCACTTATTAGTGAATCTTGTTGACAGTGTTTTAGGCAAAGGAAAACCTACCTCTGGAGCTAACTACTCATACCATTGTCCGTTTTGCAATCACCGTAAAACCAAACTAGAAATAAACTTTCAAGAGAATGAAGAAGGTATAAACCATTGGCATTGCTGGGTATGTAATGCTAGAGGGAAAAGTATTTCTTCTCTGTTTAGAAAGACCGCCGCTCCCTTTAATAAGCTAGAGGAGTTAAAAAAATACGTTAAAATAGCCTTCCATACAGATAGTAAATACACATCAGAGATTATAGAACTCCCACAAGAGTATAGATCCCTCAACAGCCCAGATCTAAATGATATATCAACTAGACAAGCACTACGGTACTTAAAAAGTAGAAATATAGGTCCTTTAGAGATCAAGAGGTACGAAATAGGATTCTGTGCTTCTGGTAAATATAGAGATATGATTATAATACCTTCTTATGACGAAGATGGTATGTTAAACTACTTTGTAGGAAGGAACTACGGACCTTCTGACTATAAATATAAAAATCCAAAAGTTTCTAAAGATATACTCCCTCTCGGATTACATGTAAACTGGAGATCTCCTCTTATTATATGTGAAGGAATGTTTGACGCTATCGCTATCAAGAGAAACGCTATACCTCTACTAGGTAAAACCATACCCAAAAAACTAATGCATAAGATTGTAGAATCCAGTGTTAAACAGATATTTATTGCTCTTGATAATGATGCTCTAAAACAAGCATTTGAGTATTGTGAAACCTTTCTAAACCACGGAAAAGAAGTGTTTCTTATTGAACTAGAAGGTAAAGATCCTTCAGAGCTAGGATTTGAAGAATTTACGAAATTATTACATAAAAGTAAACCTATAACATTTAGAACATTAATCGAAAAGAAATTTCAACTATGATTGAAAAGAATAAAGATATTAAGAAAGATGCATTCGTTAAAAGACTAATACATCCAGACTCTACTGCCCGGCAGATAACATTAACAGATAGTAGATTTTACCAAAGGAATGAAGAAAAATACTATCCCTCCGTTACCACAGTACTTTCCTACTTTCCGAAAGGTAAGTTTTTCGAAACTTGGTTAAAAGATGTAGGTGCAAACGCTGATATTATAATGCGTAGAGCAGGAAACGAAGGTACTCAAGTTCATGAAGCTATTGAAGCGTATTTGAAAGGAGAAGAGATTCACTGGCTAGATCAATGGGGTAAGACAAAATATAGTTTAAAAGTCTGGCAGATGATCTTAAAGTTTGTAGAGTTTTGGGAAACATGTAAACCTACCTTAGTAGAATCTGAGGTACATGTATTCTCAGACGAACTGAAGATAGCTGGTACGGCAGATTTGATTCTAGAAATAGACGGAAAATTATGGATGGTAGATATTAAGACGTCAAACTACCTACACGATAGCTACGACCTACAACTTGCATGTTATACTCAAGCTTGGAATGAAAACTTTGAAAGACCTATTGATAGAATGGGTATACTTTGGTTAAAAGCTTCAACAAGGGGGGAGAGTAAAAAAGAAGGTATTATACAAGGAAAAGGTTGGCAATTAAAAGAATCAAGCACTCCTCTTGAAGAAGGTAAGAGAATTTTCCAACACCTGTATGAAATCTATTTAATTAAACAACCTAATGTAAAACCTATAACAGAAATCTTACCAACGAGTATTAAGCTAAAAGTGTGATATTTATACAATATGATCAAATTTAGAAGTTTAATATTAGATCTTTTAAATGAAGGAGGTAATGTATTCGGTACAACAGCTCCTATAGCAAAAGAGAAAATAGAACCTACGTTAGAAAAATTTACTGAAGAGTTAGGTAAAATATTTCCTAAAAAAGCAAATACATTCTCTACTTTTGAAAAACTAGGGTCTGCTGGTAAGAAAGATATGTCTGGGGATATAGATGTTGCATATCCTGTAAGCAACTTAACAAAAGAAAATAAACCGGATTTAGAAGGCTGGGGACTGGACAAGGAAGAATTCAACCAGTATTTCGAAAAGATAAGGAAGAGATCAAGAACTGCTACTGAAGCACAATCTCAATTAAGAGCGATGCTAATATTAATTGCAGAAAAAATAAATAAAGAAAGTACGGTTCTTCAAGCAGATCCTAAATCCTCAAGCTCTAATTCTCTATTCTTAGCCTTCCCTCAATATGACGAAGCCGGTAAGAGACAGCCTGAATTAATACAAGTAGATATTAATGTAGGAGATCCTGAATGGTTGAAGTTTAGTTACTACTCTAACATCTATAAGGGAGTGGTAAAAGGATTACATAGGACACAATTAATGCTTGCTTTATTCACCGCTAAAGGTAAAATGTTTAAACACGAAAAAGGAGTATTAGATAAAGAAACACGTGAAGTAGAAGCATCAACACCTAAGGAAGCTCTAGAATTACTAAATAAACTATACAACCTGAATCTAACACAAGATCAATTAAACGATTACTTTGAACTATCAGACGTTTTAGGAAAACAACTATCCGAAGAAGAGTACGGTAAGGTAATGGATATTTATCTCAAGATATTAGATAGAACAGGTCCATTTGCTCATATTCCTGAAAATCTAGAGAAATATTGGATAGAAAACCAAGATAGGTTAGGACTAACAGGTAAAAGACTACCAGACGATTCACCCTTAAAGAAGTACGCAATATAATGTCAGGAGCAGCTGGAGGAACTAGAATACCAAGATCTGCAGTTGAGCAGACAGTAAAAGACTATGCAGATAATATTCTATCTAAAATAGAGGGGTTTAAAGACGCTAAACTCTCAGGATCTTATAATAGACCGGAGAAAGAAGACTTTGGAGACATTGACATAATAGTAACTATCGAAACTGATAAAAGTAAAAAGGAAATTAAAAAAATGATTTCTGATCTGTTTCAAAGCTTACCTGATGAAGAACTACCTCCTCTACAAAATCCTAAATATAAAGGTAGAAAGTATATTAACCATGGAGAAATGGTTTCTAACCTATACCCTATCTCCGGTATGCCTGGAGAACTAGTACAAGTAGATAATATTATATCACTATCTCAAGAAGAAGGAGAGTTTAAAAAGACAGTATTAGATTACCCTGCAGAGCTTCAAGGATTAATTTTAGGACTTGTAAAAACTCCTTTATTAGAGGAAGATCCAAGGCAGGTATTTAATAGAATGGGTATAAGGGATATACCTGAAGCAGGAGAAAATCAAGAATACGAATTTCATATAGATACCTCAGGCCTAACATTAAGGCTTGTAACATATGGAGATAACTACAAAGTATTAAACAGTAATATAGTCTGGCAATCAAAAGATTTTAAAGACGTAGAAAAACTACTTAAAGATTTTAACCTTCAAGGAACCTTTGAAGATATAGTTAAAAAAGTGAAAGCGTTTAAAAACGAACGATCTAAGAATAGAGTAAAAGGATACTTTAAAAAATCTATTAAAGTAGGTGCGGCAGAAAAAGGAACACCCAAAGGAGACTCAAAACAGAAAGCCTTAGATACAGTAGCACAGATAAGTGAATCCTTTAGAGCAAATATTAAAAATGCATTAAGAGCACAGCATTTAGAGGAAGAAGAAAAAGCAAGGATTGCAATTTTTCCTGGAGCATTTAAGCCGCCCCATAAAGACCATGTTAATAGAATATTAGCAGCATCTGAAAAAGTAGGAGAGGAAGGAAGAGTAACTGTATTAATAAGCCCTTCTGTTAGAGCTAAAGAAGGACAAGAAGCGATAAGTGCTGAACAATCCTTGAGAGTTTTCAACATACTTAAAGAAAAAAACATTATTCCCCCTAATGTAAGCTTTACAATATCCCCAGACAAATCCCCTGTTCTAAGTGCATACAAAGAATTTGAAGCAAATAAAGATCAACCTTATATAGCAGTATTCGGGAAAGATGATAAAGCAAGGTTTAAAAACATAGACGAAAAATTACCAAACGTAGTAGTAGATAGTTTTGAATCTGCAGGTATAGGAAACACCTCAGCAACAGATCTAAGAATAGCTCTACTAAATAAAGATAAGGAAGAAGTTTCTAAATATATTCCAAACGGTATTACAGTTGATGAGTATATGGATGCATTAGGATTAGTAGAAGAAACCATCCTAGAAGATACTGATGCAGCAGCAGATTTATGGGAACCACATTCTGCAATGCTAGATAGAATGCAAAAACAACCCGAACTCTTAAAAGGATTATGGAAGAGTTTGTCTAAACCTTCAAGAAGAGCTTTAGTACTTTATTTTAGGAGAAAGAAGGCTCAAACTGAAAACTTAATACCTAGAGAAGATGAAGCAGCAGCACCTTACGGATCAGGTTATAAATTAGTAGCTGAAAAGATAGTAAAAGTAGGAAACGACTATGTTGTTTATCCAAGCAAAGGAGGAGATAGATTAGGTACTCATCCTACTTATGAAAAAGCTCTTGCTCAACTCCGAGCAATCGAAGCAAATAAAAGTATGGAGGAGAGTTTATGGGCTAATATAAACGCTAAGAAAAAAACAGGAAAGAAATCTTCTCATAAGAATTCGAATGCATATAAAGACGCTAAAAAAGCAGGGAATGCTCTTAAAAAGTCTAAAGAAGTAAAAGAAGCACAGGGACAGAAAAAATTAAGAGTCTTTGATTTTGACGATACCTTAGTACATGTAGATGCTACCATCTACATAACTCATAAAGACGGTTCAAAAGAAGGATTAACTCCTGCAGAATACGCAGTATATGTCCCGCAAGTAGGAGATACATTTAACTTTTCAGAATTCAACTCAGTCATTAAAAAAGCCAAACCATTAGAGAGCAACATACAGGACTTAATTAAATCCTATAATGACCCAACAGAAAAGACTACAATATTAACTGCAAGATTGTTAGGATATCCGGTTAAGAAGTATTTAAAGGATGAATTTAATATAGAGCCATATGTAGTAGGGTTAGGATCTAGTGACCCTCAAGACAAAGCTCGCTGGATTGAGAGTCAAATTAAAAAAGGTTATAATGATATTGAATTTAGAGATGATTCTAAGAAGAATGTAGATGCAGTAGCAGGTCTAGAAGATAAATATCCTGAAATCTCTATAAAATCTATGTTAGTTGAAAACGCTACTTATTCTAAAGATATAGATATAAAATATAAGATTGCCGAACTAACACAACATATGTTAGATAAAGGTATGAATATAAAACCTCTACCTGTAGTAGAGTTTGTAAATGGAGATTCTGAAAACGCCAAAGATTTCTTCGGTAAAACAGCCTACTATAATCCTGCAACAAATACAATAGTACTATACACAGAAGGAAGACACCCTAAAGATATTGTAAGATCATTTGCACATGAAATGATTCACCATATTCAAAACTTAGAAGGGAGACTAGACGATATAGATACTACAAATACTCATGAATCAGATCATTTAAACGATATAGAAAAAGAAGCTAATCTAAACGGTACAATGACATTTAGAAACTGGACTGATAGCTTACAAGAGAAAAAGAAAGTAAAAGATCCATTCGGTATCAATGCATATGCACTTGAATTATCTAGAGGATTAGAAGAAGTAATAGTTATGGAAGGAGTATACGATTCAATAACAGCTCAAATATCCTCAGAGATATTCAACGCCTGGAAAGAACAGTTTAATAAAGATGAGAAGAGAAAAAAAGCATCCTTCTCTAAAAGTTACGACTTATTAGATAAAAAAGGTAGACCGGTAGTATTTGACTTAGATGCAGACCTTAATTTCGTAGAAACAGAAGATAGTATATACAGACCAGACGGAGATGCAGACGAAGGAGAGGAGGAGCAATATGATGACGAAGGAAATTTAGAAGATCCCGGCCTTCAAGGTTCTATATCCCTGTATTTCCAAGTAGATCCCCGTACCTTACCTAAGCTATGGTCTACTATATCAATGGACGTAAAAGACATTATTAGACACGAAATTGAACACTTATCTCAAGCAGGATATAACGTAGTACCTGCCAAAGAACTACCCGACGATAGAATGTTACGGAGCTACATACAAGATTTTGGCATTATGCCAGCAAGTAATTACTACCTCTTAGATAAAGAGGTACCTGCAATGCTACAAGGAATGTACTATAAAGCAAAGAAAATGAAGAAACCTTTTAAAGATGTAGTAAACAGCTATTTAGATATTTTCGTAAACAACGAAACAATAGATAATCAAGATAAAGAAGATATACTAAAGCGCTGGAGAGTAGCTGCAGGTAAACTAAATCTACCTTCTTTGTAAAAAGTACTATTTATTACTATATGGTAAAATATAAAGTAGCAGGTCACCCAGTAAAACTAAATAAAGGAGAAAAATCAGATGGAACTGATTGGACTGTAACTTTCAAAAACGGAAAAACAACAGCATTAGCAAACGTATTAGCCTTAATTGAACCAGAACCTGAACTCACAATGAAAGAAAATGTAGATAAAGTAGTAGGAGGTATTCCTTATAGACGACACGGTAGTAAGGTTATTATCTCTGAACCTTTAGATGACGCTACAAAAGAACGTCTAATAGGTAGAGCTAAAAAGCACGGTTACTTTGCTCAACCTAATCAAGCAGGAGGCATTACTATCACCTTAAAGAAAGGTATGTATGAAGAGTTAAAAGAATCTACAATTAACGAAGTTAAAGAAATGACGTTCGGAGCTTATTTAGATGATCTAGATAATAGATTTGTAGATCTTATGAAAGCTGCAAAAGGGCTCAATGCCGAAGGTAGTCAAGAAATTGATATGAGAGCTACTATAAACCAAAACTTCACCCTATTTAGAAACTACATCTCCGCCTTAAAGAAAGAATATAGTAACGAACTAAATAAAGAATTAACTTTCTCAATTGACGAAACTGAAGAAGTTAAAGAGAATATAGATAAAGTAGCGGGAGGATTTAAGAAGGGTGATAAAGTAACCTATCTCGGACATCCCGCTATAGTAACTGCTACTAAAGAATATAATGGTAGAAATTTCGTATCTGTATCTTATGATAAAGGTACAGGTAAAACAAAAGCAAGCAATGTTTTAGTTACAAGCGGTGATGTTAAAGCTGTAAATGAAATAGACAGCATGCCTAAACTAAACGAAGATGTATCAAAACATACAGTTAAACATTCAAAATCAAATAACACATACCAAGTATGGTTAGGAGATGAAATAGTAACTGACTTTGCTACTAAAGAAAGAGCAGATGCTGAAGCTAAAAGATTAAACGCTTTACAAAATGTTAACGAGGCAAAAAAGGACATATACGATAAATTTTTAGAAAACCCAACATCTCCGAAAGGTAGAGCTAAAGCTATAATCTCTAAATTCAAAAAGAAGTACGGAGAAGATGCAACAGAAATGGCTGTAGATCGTTTCTCTAAACAAAACAATCTAAAACCTGAAGAAAAGTACATTCTAAAATACATTACCAAGAACGATATTAAAATAACATCACAACCAGGAGGACCAAACCTTTCAGTAGTTAATGAAGCAAAAGCAACCTGCTGCCATAGATGCGGAAGAGTACATGTTAAGGGTACCCCTTGTAAGAGACCTTATCTAAAAGGAAAAGACAGCTGTGCAGTAAAAGAAGTTCAAGACTTACAAGAAAGACTCGATAGTCTTAAAGAGACCAAATCAGCTCCTGAAGGACATTACTTTACCAAATCAGGAAACTTAGTAAAAGGTCGAATGACTAAAGCTGCTGAAGAAAGAGGAGCTAGAAAAAGTGATCCAAAAGATAAAATGAGATCTAAGATACCAAAAGTCACTCAATATACTGAAGCAGTAAAGGAGTATATGAAAAAACACCCTAAGGTGAAAAAATCAGAAATGATGGAAGCAGTTAGGAGTATTATCTCCGAACATGAAACAGATCCTGCATTAGAATTAATAGTAGGAGATTATCAAACAAAACATTATCATATGTGCCCTGGTGCTAAAGCACTATATCAAGATATCGAATCAAAAGGTATCGACATGGACCTAGCTGTAAGGACTGCTAAACTACAAGACGCTTTATTTGCTATGGAAGAAGAAGCACTAGATAATGGAGCTACAGAAGTAGACTTGTTTGCTGCAGAAACAGTAGCAAGTCAAATTATGGATATGGCTAGAATGATGGGATTAGAAGAAGAACATTCCTATATACAAGGACATATTACAAAGATTAAAAACGCACTAATAAAATAACAATGAATAACTTTGATTTAAGAAAATACCTCGCCGAAGGTAGATTAAAAGTAAACGAAGGAGATATGGATCATCTTATGCAGGATCTCGAAAGAGAGTTAAAGCAGCATGATTGGTTCTACTATATGGCAGATGATAATAGATCCTACGTTAAAGGGGAAGACCAACAAAGAGAATTAAAAAGATTATTAAAGATGCTAAATAACAGCCCAGAAGCTATAGCATTATATAATAAGTATGCCCCTGTTCAAGGTGGCATTGACTTAAGAATCAAAGAAAAAACTATAGAAGAAGCTGCCGAATTACCGGATGATATAGAATGGGAGTTTGATGATGTAATCGATCAAATGGATGCATACAATGCAACAATCGCTCTTACCGGTCATAGTGAATCAACAGGAAAAGATTATACTGCATCTGCAGAAGCATCGAGAGGTGGATCTGGAGGTGATTGGTCTTGGACGGAAGTAGATGAAGTTGAAGAAGAAGCTATAGCAGAAGAGAAAAGACCTGACTACCCAGATGTAGATAAAGACGGCGATACAGAAGAGTCAATGGAAAAAGCTCTTAAAGATAAAGAAGCTAACCTTAAAGAATGGGGTAGCTCTGATTGGCACTATTTCCTGGATGCAATGCATACAGATTTAGGTAAACCAACAGATGCTCCTGACATATTCAAAGTATTAGATGTAGCTGGAGATGCTGTAGATAAGTATTGGGATGACTGGGAAGAGTATGAAACAGACCGCGAAGGCCTTAACATGCATGCAGCTCAAACATACCTTAAAACCAAATTTCCAGAATACTTCAAAGGAATGCAAGCATTATTCGCACCTATGAATGAAGAATCTATTAAAGAATCCCTCAGAGCATGGAACGTTATTGATATTGACGGAAATGTAACCCACGAAGGATTATCATATGAGGAAGCTCTTGCAAAAGCTAAAGAGGTAGAGGGACATAAAATCCGTCCTACAAGTATGTTGTTAGATGAAGAATACGATCCAGATCAAGAACAATTAGACGATGAGGATGAAATATTCATGCCTATGGATGACGAAGGCCGTCCTTTAGGAGAAAACGTAGATAAAAAGTATAGCGATTTCTTAACAGCATTAAGAGATTCCGGTACCGTTAATATGTTCGGTGCTGCTCCTCACTTACAAGCTGAATTTGGTTTAGATAAAAGAGAAGCTAGAGAAATTTTAGCTAACTGGATGAGATCTTTTAAAGAATCCTTACAAGAAGCTCTTAACCCTGAAGTAACTAAAGCAGTAAATAGACTCATCAAAGGATTAGCTAAACGATATGATTATAGTGAACAAGATGCTGTATACGCTATCCAAGCAGCTCTAAAGCAAAGAGAATACGATAACGTAAATGAAGGATATTACGGATCTAGCGATATCGATAATATAGCATCCACTCTAGGATACGATGATATTGACAGCTTCTTTAACGATAATCCTGGAGCTGTAGATGCAATCATGCAGTGGGCAGAGACGGTCCCTGATTTTGAGAGGATGCTCCAAGATGCCGGTATGATTGAAGAAGATTTAGATTTAGGTCATCAAGACGATGAACCAGGAATGTTAAAAGGTGATTTATATAAAATCGGAAAATATTCTATGGAATTATATCAAATGATGGATGATCTAGAAGACATACACGGTGAAGTTGATCTTCCGCACTGGTGGCAATCAAAAGTAACTACTGCTAAAAATATGATATCAGGCGCTAAGCACTACCTAGAGTTTGAATTAAAAGAACCAGCAGTCGATGCTATGGTAACTGAGGATAGTATAGAGGATCAAGCTAAAGTATACTTTATGCAAAAAGTAAAAAGAGGCGAGATAGATGAACTACCAGAAGATCCTAAAGCAGCATTTTTAGCTCAAATGACTAAAGATCAAATGGATCATGATAGAGAAACTTTAGATAGAGAAGGCGGTTTAGGAGAGGCTTCATTTTATACCAAGAGTGTAAAAGATAAAGTAGTATCTAAATTAATGGATCAACTAAAAAAGTAGTTGCTTCTTATTAAAAAAGTTCATATCTTTAGCTAATAAGAGATATGGCATATAAGATAGTAACACCGAATGAAGAAAACTTAACTCAAGTATTACGGAATATAGAGTTATGGTTTAGTAACACCCACGACTTTAAAGTTGGTTTCACAGAAGAGATACGAAAGTTCTTTAATGCTGAAACAAAGCAAATTGAAGAAAGGTCTATAAACGTTATAGAAGTAGAGGAGTATGGAACCAGTAAACAGGCAAAGATTAAATTTATACCTCTCATTACTACTACAGAAATGAAAGTAGAGATAAACGGAGAAGGTGAATTTGCTATTAAAAATAAAA
>Ga0222719_10002700_pt1 | contig 16056 bp, 12 predicted proteins | sample C33_34DmetaG_FD_165039 | JGI IMG/M metagenome (GOLD analysis project Ga0222719, IMG submission 165039) | Estuarine water microbial communities from San Francisco Bay, California, United States - C33_34D | ecosystem: Environmental > Aquatic > Marine > Unclassified | place: USA: California... | reverse complement strand
CTGGTGGGACTCGTTGGCTCGCAGGTAGAGGGGCAGTCTCGTCGGGTGCACCCAGGCCTCGGCCACCATCATGAGATCGCGGCCCCCGGCGGCCTCCGCCTCGTCGAGCACGGCGCGCCATTCGCGGATGATCTCGTGCACGCCGTCTCGATCCCAGAACGGGTGCGATCCGTCGGAGAGGTTTTCGCTCTCGAGGACGGTGCCGGTGACCTCGACGTCGGGGAAGTTCGGATGCTTCACGAGGCCGTGGGCGACGTCGATGCGGAAGCCGTCGACACCGAGGTCGATCCAGAAGCGGAAGATGTCTTGGAACTCGGCGCGCACCTCAGAGTGGTTCCAGTCGAGGTCGGGTTGGCTGACATCGAAGAGGTGGAGATACCACTCGCCGTCGTCGAGGCGGGTCCAGGCCGACCCACCGAAGACCGCCACCCAGTTGTTCGGTGGCTCGGCGCCTTCGGGTCCCCGGCCAGGCTTGATGATGTAGCGCTCCCGCGACGGCGAACCGGGCGGATCAGCGATCGCCTCGCGGAACCAATGGTGACCGCTCGAGGTGTGGTTGGGCACGATGTCGACGATGATCTTGATGCCGCGGGCGTGCGCCTCGGCGGTGAGTCGCCGGGCATCATCGAGGGTGCCGAACCGGGGGTCGATGTCTCGGTAGTCGACGACGTCATATCCACCGTCGAGCAGTGGCGACGGGTACCACGGGCTGATCCAGATGGCGTCGACCCCGAGGGCCTCGAGATGATCGAGCCGGCTGATGATGCCCTGGACGTCGCCGGTGCCGTCGCCGTTCGCGTCGGCGAACGACCTCGGGTACACCTGGTAGACGACAGCGTCGCGCCACCACGTCTCGCCGCTGTTGCCGGTGCTGGGGAGGTCGTCGCTCATCGGCGCTCAGGTTAGGGAGTCGTGTCGACTGGACGTCGCCTCAGCCGGAATCGGGAAGCCGGGATCGGTCAGTCGGTCGGGAGGTCGGCGACGAACTCGCGGTAATTGGCGCTGGTCTCGGCGAATTGTCCGACAGTCAGCACCTTGTCGGCGCGGCCTCGCAGGGCGGCGAGCGGGTCGGTCTGGTCGCCGACGTAGCCGAGGGCGAAGGCCCCTTGGCGGTAACCCATGAGCCGGAGGAGGTCATCGTCGAGTTCGCGAGCGACTTCTGGAGGGCATGCGAGGTATTGGTTTTCCTCCTGGCGCACCCAGCCGACGGCGTAGGTGATGTTGACTCCTTGGCGCGGCGCTCCGCTGGTGTTGGCCCCGCCTCCATGCAGCACTTTGCCGTCGTAGAGGAGCACGCTCCCGCGTCGCATCTCGGCTCGAGCCTCCTCGAGGGCGAGGCCGGCCGAGTCGTCGATACTCGATGATCCCGGGAACAGATGGGTCGCGCCGTTCTCAGCGGTGAAGTCGGTGAGCGCCCACATCGTGTTGCACTGAACGTGGTAGTCGACGGGGAAGTCGAAGTTGTCGAAGGCCATCTGGTCGCGGTGGGGTTTTTGAGCGGTCTCCCCGGGCTCGATGGTGATGAGTTGTGTGAGGTGCAACTGGAAGGTCGAGGCGCGATCAAGGAATCGTCCGATGACGTCGAGCACGAGCGGATCGGCGACGAGGGGTCGCACGGCCGGGCACCGAGCGATCAGCGCTCCGGTGCGACGGGTGTGACGGCCGTCGTAGTCATCGCGGCCCGTCGCTGAGCCGTCGACGTAGGGAGCGACTTGAGCGGCGAGGGCATCGAGGAGTTCGGGGTCGGCGAGGTCGTCGATGATGGCGCAGCCGTCGGTGTCGAGTCGTCGACGGATTTGCTCCGCGTCGTCGCGAGCGCTGAAGTGGTGAACGGTCATGTCAGGCGCTCGACGCCGTGTCGATCGGGAGGAGCCGGCCGCCGTCGGCGGCGCTGCGCAGCGCGGTGTCGACGATGCGTTGGATGTGCGCGCCGTGGGGGATGTCGGGCTCGGCCTGCTCGCCGAGGTGCACCGCGCTCACCCATCCACGGGTCATCGCCTCGGTGGAGCGGAAGACATCCCGGTAGGTGTCGTGCACGGTTCCGGTGCGCAGGCCGTCCCAGATGTCGGCGGGCCGCTCGAGGGGTCGCGCCGGTCCGGTCTCGCCGGCGCGAAGGCCGCGCACCTCCTGCACGGTGTCCCAGTCGTTGAGGGCGTACAGGGTCCCGCCGCTTCCGTGGACCTCGACGTGATGGGTTTGATTGAACGGTGTTCCCTCCCAGCACACTGCGCTCACGATGAGGTGACCGATCGCGCCGTTGGCGAATCGGACGGTGGTGAGCGCGACGTCCTCGCCGGGTTCGTAGGGCGCGCCGTCGGGCCGGGGCTCGCGCTCGACGGTGGCGTTGGTGACGCATCCGACTTCGACGATGGCCCCGAGGAGATAGGTGGCCAGGTCGATCCAGTGGCTGCCGATGTCGCCGAGCACGCCCGACCCCGACTCACCGAGGTCGAACCGCCACGCGTACTCGCCGTCGCGGGCGAAGCCGGTGTAGTAGCGCGCCGCTAAGTGGAAGGGGGTCCCGATGAAGCCCTCGTCGATGTGTCGGCGGAGTTGACGAGCCATCGGCATGAACCGGTAGGTGAACGGGGTCATGGTGATCGCGCCGTGGTGACGGGCGGCGGCGGCGAGGTCGTCGGCCTGGGCAGCGTCGAGTCCAAGCGGCTTCTCGCAGAGCACGTGGAGACCGCGCTCGAGGGCGGCGAGGGCGAGCGGGTGATGGCTCGAGTTCGACGAGGCGACGATCACCGCATCGACATGGTCGAAGAGCTCCTCGGGTGAGGTGTAGACCTCGGGCACGTCCCATTCGGCGGCGACCCGGGCGGCCTTGTCGGGGTCGCGTCCGCAGATCGCGGTGATGCGACCGTGAGGGTGGTCGGCGAGGGCCGGGAGGTACATGGCCTCGGCCCACCAACTGGTTCCGATGAGGCCGACGCGCACCATGGCCGGAGCGTAGACCCGGCCTCGGTCGACCTCGGTACCATCGCGCCATGTCATCGCAGCGGGTCGTGGTCCATGTGGATGACGTCGGCATGTGCCACGGCGCCAACGTCGCCTTCGCCGAGTTGTCTCGCTCAGGCGCGGTGTCGGCCGGGTCGGTGATGGTGCCGTGCCCGTGGTCGTCGGAGGTACTCGAATGGGCCGCGGCAGATCCCGGGCTTGACCTCGGGGTGCACCTCACCCTGAACGCCGAGCAGGACCATTACCGCTGGGCGCCGCTCACCGATCGCTCAGCGGCAGCGGGCATGGTGGATGCCGACGGCTACATGTGGCGTCGGGTGGCGGCGGTTCGAGAGCACGCGCACCCCGACGCGGTAGAGGGGGAGTGGCGAGCGCAGATCGATCGGGCCCTCGCGGCCGGCGTCGATGTGACGCATTTGGACGCGCACATGGGCTCGTCCTTGGCGCCGGAGTTCTGCGCCCGTTACGTGGCCCTTGGTGTGGAGTACCGCCTACCGGTCCTGATGACGGCCACCCTGTCGGTGTACGGGCCCAACAATCATCTCGCCGGTGTCAGCGAGGAGGCCTTCGCCGAGTTCGTGACCCAGGCGAGATCGGCCGGCATGCCGGTGTTCGATCGAGTGCTCGAGACCGACTTCTCGAGGCCGCGGGGCACCGAGCCCGACTATCCGGCGATGTTGACGGCATGTGGTGACGAACTCGTCTACTGCGCTTTCCATGCGTGTCGGCCCGGCCCGGGGGAGATCGAGGAGATCGAACCGGATCAGCATCACGTGCGCACCGACGAGTATCGGATTTTCTCCGACTCGCGGTGGACGGAGTGGTTGGAGACGGCCGAGTTCGAGGTGATCGGGATGCGCGGTCTCCGGGATGCCTGGCGGTCGGAGTCGACGTGACCGTCGCGATCCTCCATCTCGCCGCTGCCGCGTACATGACCGGGGTGATCTGGTTCGTGCAATTGGTGCACTACCCGCTCTTCGCAGCCGTGCCCGCGGAAGCGTCGGTGGGTTACGCGCGTGACAACCAGCCACGAACAGCGCGGGTGGTGGGCCCGGCGATGCTCGTCGAGGGGGTGACGGCGATCTGGTTGTTCGTGGATCCTCCAACCGGCGTGAGTCGCTGGTTGCCGTTCATCTCTGGGGTGCTGCTCGCCGTGGTACTGCTCAGCACGGTCCTGGTGCAGGTGCCGCGGCACGCCCGTCTCGCCGAGGAGAACTCCACCGAAGCGCTCCGCGAGGTCGTGTCGTCGTTGGTGTCGGGCAACTGGGTGCGAACCGCCGGTTGGTCGGCGCGCGCCGTGCTCGCCGGCGTCATCGTCGCCGCTGCGTGAACGCGCCCCAGGGGACGCGGAGCGAGTCGATGAACGGGCCGAGTTCGGCGTCGAGCACCGGCGTCAACCAACTGACGAAGGTGTTCGACAGGTGGTGGCTGTCTCGGTAGACGAGGAGGTCGCCGACCACCACGGGACAGCGGTCGTCGACGCAGAGCCACGGTCTCGGGTCGATCGCGCCGAGACCTCGTTCAGCGGCCACGGTTCGGATCACCTGCGCGACGGCTCGCTCGGTGTTGCCGGGGGAGCGGGGTTCGCAGAGCGAGATCTCGGTCGGGTGCTCGGCGAGACAGGTCGGCACATCCTCGGGCGGGTCCGGTGAGTCGATGAGCAGAATCGGGGTCATCGGACGCTCGAGTCGGTCGAGCCGATCGAGCAGGCGAGGTAGCTGTTCCTCCCATACGGCGGCTCCGACCGAGGCGCGCGTCGCGGCGTCGAGCAGCCCGTAGTGCTGACCGAGGAGGACCACGTCGACGCCTTCGTTCTCGAAGGTCTCGATGACGTTGTCGCGCCAGGGGCCGCAGTGGTCGAACACGGCATCGCCCGAGCGGTTCCAGGTGAGGACCTCGATCACCGGGCACCCTCCCTGGGTGATCGCGATCAAGCGCCAACCACGCTGCTCGGCGATCCGGTCGACGGCGGAGAACCACTGCGCGGCATGCGAGTCGCCCCACAGGGCCACGGTCAGGTCGCCGTCGGGATCGCCGAAGACGCAGCCCTCGGCCGCTCGCTCCTCGAGGTACTGATGGCAGCCGGTGCCGTAGAGCGAACTGGTGTCGCCGTTGGCTTCCAGGATCGATGGCCGCAGGTTGTCGGGGAGCAACTCGGTGTCGAGGGCGGCGAGGATGGCGGCGAGCGTGAGCGCGTCGGCGGGGGTTGGAGGAGGGATGGTGGTGCTCGTCGTTGTCGTCGTGCTCGTCGTGGCGTCGTCGGCGGTTGCGGCTGGGTTGCTGTTGCTGGAGGAGAGCACGGTGGCGGGCTCGTCGTCGGGTTTGGGGGGCTCGACCTTCGAGTCGCCGGCCGTCGGGGGAGCCGTGATCGGTTCGGGAGCGGCGGCGATAACGCCGGTGCGGGCCGTTCTGTCCACGGTGGTGACGGCGAGTCCGACGATCGCGCCGATGGTGAGCAGACCGGCTCCCAAGATGAGGGAGCGTCCGGGTCGTGGGATGAGTCGGGGTGAGCGACGAATCGGATTCTCGATGAATCGGTAGCCGACCTCGGCGAGGACGACAGCGAGAGCGATGAGCGCGAGGGTGGCGGTGGGACCTGGCACTCGATCGAGGGCGGCGGCGCCGATCACGAGGGCTGGCCAGTGCCAGAGGTAGAGGGAGTAGGAACGTCCTCCAGCCCATTGCAGCGGGCTGAGGTGGAGCGCTCGACTCGGTCCGAGACGGTTGTCGTCTCCGGCGGCGAGGGCGAGGAGGGTGCCGACCACGGGAAGGAGCGCCCAAGTGCCGGGAAAATGCTCTACGCGGTCGAACGTGCCGATCGACACGATGACGGCTGCGATGCCAGCCCAGCCGAGCGTGGCTCGGACCCAACCCGGCACCCGGTCGGTGGTGGTTCCGATTACGGCGAGAAGGGCGCCGAGGCCGAGTTCCCAGGCGCGGGTGTGGAGCCCGAAATACGACCAGGTGGGCTGAGGGCCAGTCAGGGTGATGCTGGCGGCCAGCGAAGCGGCCGTCACCGCCGCGATCACCAACGTGGCGAGGCGTCGACCGCCCACGAGAGCGAGGAGGATCAGGGCCGGCCAGAGGATGTAGAACTGCTCCTCAACGGCGAGCGACCAATAGTGCTGGATCGCCGACGGGGCGAGTTCCGCGGCGAGATAGTCGGTGCCGCGACCGGCGAGCACGAAGTTCACCGCGAACCCCGAGGCCGCGAGGATGTCGATGCCGAGCTCGTCGAGTCGCGTGGCCTCGAGCCAGATCACCGAGCCGAGGGCGGTCGCCGCGAGCACGGTCGCCGAGATGGGAAGGAGACGGCGAGCCCGCCGTGCGTAGAAGCCAGCGAGCGAGATCCCGCCGGTCTCGCTCCACTCGCGGATGAGCAGTGACGTGATCAGGAAACCCGAGATCACGAGGAAGACATCGACGCCGACGAATCCGCCCCCGGTGAAGGGCACGCCAGCGTGGTAAGCGATCACCGCGATGACAGCGAGCGCGCGGAGGCCCTCGATGTCGCGGCGGTGCCCCACGGGCCGAACGGTATCGGTGTCAGTGCTGCGGTTCGGGGGATCGGATCGAGTCGAGGGCAGCCGTGGAGAGGCGCCGAAGCACCACCACGAGGAGTGCGATATGCACGACACCGGAGATGATCCAGGGAGCCCGGAGAGCAGTCTCGCGATCGAGCGGCCCATCGAGCAGTGCCACGACGACCCCGCCGATCGCCGCCCCGATCGGGATCGAACCCCAGGCGAGGAAGCGGTAGACGCTGTTGACGCGTCCGAGTAGCCGATCGGGGATCACCGACTGTCGGAGACTGACCGTCACGACGTTCCACGCCGTGCCGAACATCGCCGTCAACGCGAATCCGACGAGCACCACCGGCCAGGCACCGGCGAACCCGATCGCGAAGGGGACGACCATGAGGCCCGCCACCGCGACGGCGAGGACCGTGCCCCCACCGAACCGTTTCGAGAGGTTGGGTACGAACCATCCACCGACGATCGCACCGATCGCTCCACCCGTGCCGATCACCGCGAACAGGAAGGGGCCCGCGCCGAGCACCTCCTGAGCGAAGATCACGAGGGTGGCTCCCGCGAGCGCATCGGTGCCGTTCATGGCGCCGAGCACGAGGGCCATGGGCCACAGCACACGGTTGCCTCGCAACCAGGTGATTCCCTCTCTCAGATCCTCCCGCCAGGGGCGACGCTCTGTCTCCGCCTCGGCGACCGGCCGGAAGGTTCCTCCGATCGTGGCGATGAGCGCACCGGCGACGAGGAAGGTGACGGCGTCAACGACGAAGGGCAGGGCGAACGAGAGCCCGAGAAGGAGCGAACCGAGGGGTGGTCCGGCGAACTGGTTCGCCGTGGCCTCGGCCGCCCAGAGCCGCCCGTTGGCTCGCTCGAGGTTCTCGTTATCGACGATCGACGGCAGGAGTGTCTGCGCGGCGTTGTCGCGGAGCACCTCGGCGCATCCGAGGAGCAGGGTGGCGATCACCACCAAGAGGTAGAGGCCGCTGCTGGTCGAGCCGGCCTCGGTCACCTCGGAGGCGTCGGGCAGCGAGTCGATGCCGATCATCACCCCCACTGCCACGACCGCGGTGATGGCACCGCGAGCGAGGTCCATTCGGACGATGAGGCGGCGCCGGTCGACTCGGTCGGTGATCACGCCCGCCGGCAGGCTCAGCACGAGCCAGGGCAGGCGTTGGGCGACGACGATGAGCGCGATGAGCAGGGGATTGCGGGTCACCGCCGAGGCGAGCCAGGGATAGGCGATCTGGCCCATGCCGTCGCCGAGGTTCGAGATGGTCGAGGCGGTGAAGAGTCGTTGGAAGTCGCCGAGTCGCCGTCGCGGCCGGTCGACGGAGACCGGTGGATCGGGGGAGTCGGCCATCGTTGGCTCACTTCCTCACGAGGTCGGCATGCGACTCGAAGCTGGCGCCGAGCTCGGCGCGGATCACGTCGGCGAAGAGCACGGGCTCGAATCGCGGTGGGTGGGCATCATCGATCGCGAAGGCGGCCGGGGTGACCGTCGTGTTGACGTGGGGGTCGAAGAAATACGCGGCTGACCAGCGCTCGAGACCCCCGCGGTTGCGCACCCGATGTGCCGTCGGCAACAGCCGTCCGTTGCTCATCCGCTCGAGCATCTGCCCGCAGTTGACCACCAGCGCTCCAGGAACCGGTTCGACACCGAGCCAGCCGCCGGGGCCTCGAATCTCGAGACCGCCGACGGTGTCTTGAGCCAGCAGGGTGACGCCGCCATAGTCGACGTGGGGCGCCGACCCGTAGAGGTTCACGGGGGCATCTGGGGCGACCGGGGGGTAGTGCAGCAACCGGAGCCAGGTGGTTGGGCGCTCAAAGTCGGCGATGATGGCCCCGTTGTCGCCGATCCCTTCGGCGAGCGCTGCGACGATGGCTCGGGCCACCGGTTCGATCTCGTGCTGGTACTGCTCGACCGCCTCGCGGAAACCGGGCAGGTCGGGCCACTGGTTGGGTCCGGCGAGGAGCGCGCCGGCGAGCACGTCGGGGTCGTTCGGCCCGGCCTCGCGCATCACCATGAACGATTCGCTCTGGTTCGGTCGAGTGGCGGTCTCGACCGACGAGTGCCGATCGGTAGACGTGTCGATCTCGATGAAGCCGCGATGCAGGCGATCGAGTGCCACCGATCGCTTCCGCTCGATCGGCAAGAAGTGAAAACCTCGCGATACCTCGAACAGCGCGTCGGTGACCGCCGGGGGAACGCCGTGGCCAACGATCTGTGAGAAACCGAGTGTCGTGTGGGCCTCCACGAGCCGCTCCACGATGCTCGGGTGATCGGGGCCATACAGCCCGCTCACGTCGATCACGTCGATCTCCACGGCAGTTGTCTAGCCGTCGGGAGCGCTCGCGCCGTGTTCCGCGGGCACGGGCCGCGAACATGGTCTTAACCCGCCCGACATTCGCTCCGGGCGTGACCTTGCTCACACCTTGTTATCCTTCCCAGATCGCTGTGAACCCGCTGTCGCGGGCAGGCCGCGTGAACAACCTCGGATCCGGCGTCGTCGGATCCAACCAACCGAGGAGGAATTCATGATCCGTTCAACCACCCGCTGGCAGCGCACCGCCGGCGCCTTCGCTGCACTGGCCCTCGTGGTCGGCGCCTGCGGTGGCGACGACGACACCGCTGCCGACGAGCCCGCTGCCGCCGACGAGCCGGCCGCTGCCGATGAGCCGGCTGCCGCCGATGAGCCGGCCGCTGCCGATGAGCCGGCTGCCGCTGATGAGCCGGCCGACGAGGTTGAGGCCACCCAGGGTGGCGGCATCCTCGATGCTGTCAAGGCCCGCGGCGTTCTCAACTGTGGCGTTTCCGGCGCCGCCGTCGCGTTCTCGTACACCGATGCCGATGGCTCGATGAACGGAATCGACGCCGACTACTGCCGCGCTGTCGCAGCCGCCGTTCTCGGTGACGCGACCGCTGTCGAGTTCACCTCGCTGACCGCTGCTGAGCGCTTCACTGCCGTGCAGACCGGCGCGGTCGACGTGCTGATGCGTAACTCGACCTGGACCCAGAGCCGTGACACCGAGGTGGGCATGGACTTCGGCCCGACCACCTACTACGACGGCCAGCAGCTCATGGGCCGCGCCAGCGACGGATTCACCTCCGCCTCGCCGGTGTCCGACATCGACGGCGCCATCGTGTGCACCAACGCCGGTACCACCACCGAGACCAACATCTCGGAGCTGGCCGCTGAGCTCGGTCTCGCGATCACCCTCAACACCTTCGAGGACTACGACCAGGTCACCGACGCGTTCATCGCCGGCACCTGCGACGTGATCACCACCGATGGTTCGGGCCTCGTCGGCCGTAAGGCCGTTCAGGAGCCCGAGGGCGAGACCTGGGTCATCTTCCCGGCGACCCCGATCTCGAAGGAGCCGCTCGGCCCGGTGTACGCGCAGAACGACTCGCAGTGGGCCGACGTGGTCAACTGGACCGTCTACGCGACCCTCATCGCCGATGAGAACGGCGTGACCTCCGCCGACGCCGACGCCGCCCTCGCGGGTGACTTCGGCGCCGAGATGCAGCGTCTGATGGGTGGCGAGGGCGAGAAGCAGACCTTCATGGGTCTCGACGCCGACGCCTTCTACAACGTCGTCTCGCAGGTGGGCAACTACCAGGAGATCTGGGACGCCAACCTGGCCCCGGTGGGCCTGGTGCGCGAGGGCTCGGCCAACGCGCTGTGGACCGACGGCGGTCTCATGTACCCGCCGCCTGCCCGCTGATCAGTCACACCTGACACCTTCTGACGGGTGGCCGGGCCTTTCGGGGCCCGGCCACCCGCATTACTGTCCGTCCGTCCAACGACTCCCGGGGGATCAGCCGTTGTGACTTCTCAAACCGACGACTCGGGAACCGCTGTGTTCACCGGTCACACCCGACCGCCGATCTGGCGCAACACCAGCGTGCTCAAGTGGCTGGTCCAGATCGTCGTGCTCGTCGCGGTGCTTGCTGTCTTCTGGTTCCTTGCTGCCCAGGCGCGCACCAACCTCTCTGCCAAGGGCATCCCCGTCTCCTATGACTGGCTCGACGAGCCGGCCAACATCCAGCTCGGCGAAGGCATCCAGACCGTCGACACCGAGGAGCGCCGCCTCACCATGAGCCGCGCACTGTGGGTCGGCATGGTCAACACCCTTCGTATCGCCTCGATCGGCATCATCGTCTCGACGATCATCGGCATCGCCGTCGGTATCGCTCGGCTCTCCAAGAACTGGCTCGCAAGGAAAGTCTCGTCGATCTACGTCGAGACCCTGCGAAACGTGCCGGTGCTCGTGCAGATCATCCTCTGGCTCGCCATCTTGGGCTCGCTCGGCAAGCTGACCGCCGACTCGGGTCCCATCCCCGGCTGGGTCATCGTCTCCCAGAAGGGCATCTCGCTCCCGCGGGTGTTCCTCGCCGACGGTTTCTACCAATTCGTCTCGATGGTGCTCGTCGCGATGGTTCCCGTGTGGTTCGTGCGTCGGTCACTGAAGCGTCGCCAGGATCGAGAGGGTGGCAACACCCATGCCACTGGCTTCACCCTCGCAGCGCTCGCTGTGATCGCCGTGGTCGCTTGGTTCGCGAACCCGGTCATGGCCTTCCTCGGTCCGATCTTCGGCTCCGTGGAGTCCGCGTGGGGCTCGATTCCCCAGGGACTCATGCAACTCCTGCTCAGCGTCGCCGCGCTCGGCGGCGCCGTGCTGTGGATCAGGCGGTTCCTCGACAGTCGTCGCACCCCGGCCGGTCTCGCGAAGCTCATCGACGACGACTGGTTCCGGATGATCTTCGCTGTGGTTGCCTCCCTGCTCGCCGTCCTGGTCGTCGTCCGCGGGTGGCCCGGGCTGTCGAGCTGGATCATCAACTCGGGCAGCGACCTCTTCGGCGTGATCGCCGACAAGTTCGGCGACGGCCGCGGTTCACGCCCGATCGACGCGATGAGGCCCACCCTGTCGGAGGGGCGTTTCGTCAACTACGGACCCACCGGCCTGACGATGACGGTGTTCTACGCGTCGCTCTTCTTCGGTCTCGTCTTCTACACCTCGAGCTTCATCGCCGAGATCGTCCGCGGCGGCATCCTCGCCGTGCCGGCCGGACAGAGCGAGGCGGCCGCCGCCCTCGGGCTCAGCCGCGGTCAGGCGCTCCGCAAGGTGGTGCTGCCGCAGGCCTTCAGGGTGGTCATGCCGCCGCTCGGCAACCAGTACCTGAACATCACGAAGAACACCTCCCTCGGTATCGCGGTCGGCTTCTCCGAGATCGTCCAGGTTGGGCAGACCGTCTACAACAAGAACTCTCAGACCCTGGCGGTGTTCAGCATCTACATGGTCTTTTACCTCGCGTGTTCGCTGACCATCTCCTCAGTGGTCAACACCATCAACCGTCGACTCGCGATCGTGGAGCGCTGACATGAGCGAAGTGACCGTTCCCGCCGCGCAGCGCGCGCCCGAGGCAGAGTCGGTCTCTCCTGGCCGCTGGGTGAGGGAGAACCTGTTCTCCTCGGTGTCCAACGCCATCCAGACGATGTTCTTCAGCCTCGTGCTCCTCGGGCTGTTGCGCTGGGTGCTGGGGCAGATCTTCTCTGAGGAGGCCAACTGGACGTCGGTCGCGACGAACATGCGGCTCCTCTTCACCTACAACTATCCGACTGAGCAGTTCGTCCGGATCTGGTTCGCCGCCGGTGCGCTGTTCCTCGCGGTTGGCGCGAGCTTCGCGGCCTGGAACCTCAACCCGATGGTCACCGTCCGTCGGGTCGGGGTCGCCCTAGCCGGCACCGGTGCGGTGTCGCTCGTGGTCGGGCTCATCGCCCCCGACACCACCCCCTCGGCGGTACGCACCGGGTTCTTCGTGGTCGGCATTGGGCTGGTCGCCCTGGCGCTGGCCGTGCTCAAGGTCGTTCCCGAGCCGCATCGTCGTCAGATTCCGTTCATCGGGCTGCTCACCGGGGTCGCCGGTGTCATCTGCGGGGTGCTGTGGTTCTTCCCCTTCGGCGACTACGGCTTCGCCGACGGCGCGCCGACAGCCGAGTCGGGCACGATCGACTCGTCGACCTCGCTGCCGGTCACGGTGATGTTCCTGATCATGATCGGCACGTACCTCGCCGGTCGCGCGCTCGCTCGAATGATCGACCTCGGTTGGCTGCGTCGCACGATGATCGGCTGGTGGGTGATCGGTCCCGCGTTCATCGTGTTTCTGGTGTTGCGCGACCCCGAGTTTGACTGGGGGTACGTGCTCGCGGTCGACGTTCCGATGGGTGCCGCGTTTGCCCTCGGTGGCGGTGCGCTGCTCTACCTGTTGGCTAAGCCAAGCCGATCCGAGCTCGCCCGGGTCATCGGGGCGCTCCTCGTCGCCCTCGCCCTCTTCCACTGGGTTGCCGCGTTCTTCGGCTGGTACCCGATGTTGCAGAAGGCGCGCTTCTCGTTTGCCCTGATCGCGGTGGCGGCGCTGCTCGCGCCGACCTTCGCCGGTGAGCGCGCGGCGCGTCTGCGCTTCGCTGGCGGATGGTTTGGGTTCATGGTGCTCTTCCACTGGTTGCTCACCGGTATCAACACCCCGTCCACCCTTGACATCGCGGCTCCGCCCTTCCTCGGCGGCTTCGTGTTGACCGTGTCGATCGCCTACTACGTGATGCTCGCCTCGTTCCCGCTCGGCGTGCTGCTCTCGCTCGCGCGTACCTCGAAGATGCCGATCTTCCGCGTGCTCGCCACCACCTACATCGAGGTGGTTCGCGGCGTGCCGCTCATCACCGTGCTCTTCTTCTTCTCGATCATGCTGCCGCTTTTCCTTCCAGGAGGTATGGGCATCAGCGACCTCGCTGCGGTGTTCGCGGGCTACACCGTGTTCTCGGCCGCCTACATGGCGGAGAACATTCGTGGCGGACTCCAGAGTGTGCGCCGGGGACAGTACGAGGCGGCGGACGCGCTCGGCTTGACCACGGTGCAGCGCACCGCGTTCATCGTGTTGCCCCAGGCGCTCCGCGTGTCGATCCCGAACCTGGTTGGCCAGGCGATCGCCACCTTCAAGGAGACGTCGCTGATCGCGATCGTCGGTGGTTTCGACCTGTTGCGTATCGCCAATTCGACCATCCCGAACCAGCCCGACTTCCTCGGGCAGAAGCGTCCGGCTTTGTTCTTCATCTCGCTCGTCTACTTCGTGGTCGCTTACTCGATGTCGAGGGCGTCGAGGAACCTCGAGGAACGCCTCCAAGCGGGGCAGGCGCGCTGATGGAACCGATCTATTCGACCGACCAGACCAGGAGCATCTGAGATGAGCATCGCCGATCAAGCACTCACCGAGGAGATGGCCTCGCGCCGCGACATGATCGTGTGCCGCGGGGTGAAGAAGTGGTTCGGAGACTTCCAGGCGCTCGCCGGGGTTGACGTCACCGTCAAGGACCGCGAGGTCATGGTGGTGCTCGGCCCGTCGGGATCGGGCAAGTCGACCCTGATCCGCTGTATCAACCGCCTCGAGGTCCACCAGGAAGGTGAGATCGTCGTCGACGGTGTCGAGATGAGCAACGACATGCGGAACATCGAGAAGATCCGCTCCGAGGTCGGCATGGTGTTCCAGCAGTTCAACTTGTTCCCGCACCTCACCGTTCTCGACAACATCACGCTCGCGCCGATCTGGGTTCGCAAGCGCGCTCGGGTCGAGGCTGAGGCCAAGGCGATGGAGCTCCTCGAGCGTGTCGGCATCCCCGAGCAGGCCAACAAGTTCCCGGGCCAGCTCTCCGGTGGTCAGCAGCAGCGCGTGGCGATCGCCCGGTCGCTGGCGATGGAGCCGAAGATCATGCTCTTCGACGAGCCGACGAGCGCCCTCGACCCGGAGATGATCTCCGAGGTCCTCGACGTGATGAAGGATCTGGCCCGCGGCGGCATGACGATGATGGTCGTGACCCACGAGATGGGCTTCGCCCGCGAGGTCGCTGATCGTCTCGTGTTCATGGAGTCGGGTGACGTGGTCGAGGTGGGAACGCCCGAGCACTTCTTCACCAACCCGCGCGAGGAGCGCACCAAGTTGTTCCTCAGCCAGATCCTCTGACGTCTCATCCACCGGTCGGGTGGGCGATCCGCGAGATCGGTACCATCGGACTATGGCGACCGCGAGATGTCTCGGCTGCGGAGGGGTGATCGAACTCCTCGCCGGCTGCGTCCCCGACGGGGTCATCGCGGCTGGTGACCGTTTCATGCACGAGGGATGTGTGCTCGACTCGCGAGCCTCCGCCCGTCGCCCTGAAGCGGGTGTTCCCGCCTACCGGATCCCCGAGGATTGGTGACCCGGGTGTTCTCCGTGCTCGACCTAGCGCGCATCGGCGAGGGTGAGGGCGCCGCTGATGCGCTGGCGAACTCGGTGGCGCTCGCGCGTCACGCTGAGGAGCTCGGCTGCTCTCGGGTGTGGTACGCGGAACATCACAACATGGCGACGGTGGCCTCGTCGTCACCGGCGGTGCTGATCGCCCACGTCGCCTCCCACACCTCGCGCATCGTGCTGGGCGCCGGGGGTGTGATGCTGCCCAACCACTCACCGCTGGTGGTCGCCGAGCAGTACGGCATGCTCGCGACGCTTCATCCGGGCCGTATCGAACTCGGCCTCGGACGGGCCCCCGGAAGTGATCAGGTCACATTGCGCGCGATGAGGCGCGACCACTCATCAGCCGACTCGTTTCCCGAGGATGTCCTCGAACTCGAGGGGTATCTCCGCGGTGAGAGCCGGGTGGATGGGGTGTCGGCGGTTCCCGGCGCGGGCACGGATGTGCCGTTGTTCATTCTCGGCTCCTCGCTCTACGGGGCACGCCTGTCGGCCCTGTTGGGGATGCCGTTCGCGTTCGCCTCGCATTTCGCCCCGACGGCGCTACGCGAGGCGGTCGCACTGCACCGGTCCGAGTTCACGGCGTCGCGCCGGCTCGAGCGGCCGCACGTGTACGCCGCGGTCAATGTGATCTGCGCTGATCGACGCGAGGACGCCCTCGCCGAGTTCGAGCGGACGGCGAGGGATCGGGTCAAGTTCTTCGTCGGCCGCGGTCTCGATCTCTCCGAGGATGACCTCGATCGACTCGTGGCTTCGCCGCAGGGTCGTCAAGTGCTCGACATGATGCGCCACACGGTGGTGGGCACGCCGAGCGAGGTCGCAGCGGGGCTCGAGGAGTTCCGCGCCTTCGCTGATGCCGACGAACTGGTGCTGTCGCTGGCGGCGCCCACCGCCGAGGGTCGTCTGCGCACCCTCGGACTGGTGGTCGAGGCGGCCGCGGTCGCGGCCTGACGCTCAGGCGTCGCGCGGTGCGCGGCGGTCGGTCGGCCCGGCGATCGCGAGGGCGATCGCGATGAGCACGAACTGCAGCGGCAGACGAACCCACGAGACGATCTGATCGGTGACCGACCGGTCGCGCCAGTCCCAGGTCATATAGAGGTTCGCGGGGTAGACGGCGATGAGCAGCGCGACCGCGGCGAACGCGCCCCGGCGTCTCCAACGCGGGCGGAGCAACATGGCGGCGACGAGCAGTTCGGCCACTCCGCTCAGGTAGGTCCAGAACCGCTCGGAGGGCGGCAACCATGGCGGCACGATGTCGTCGAAGAACGTCGGATTGGTGAAGTGGGA
>Ga0222719_10002698_pt1 | contig 16058 bp, 13 predicted proteins | sample C33_34DmetaG_FD_165039 | JGI IMG/M metagenome (GOLD analysis project Ga0222719, IMG submission 165039) | Estuarine water microbial communities from San Francisco Bay, California, United States - C33_34D | ecosystem: Environmental > Aquatic > Marine > Unclassified | place: USA: California... | reverse complement strand
TTGCAGTATTTTCTTGGCCAACATAGCAACCTTTTTTAAAATCAATAGCCTTAAGTTCTTCAAAATTTGCCTCTAATCCAAACAATTGTTCTTTTAAATTTTCTACACCTTTAATAGGTATCCCTAGAGCGTGTGCATCTAAAAAATAATTTTCAGCTTTAATAATTTTTAAATCCAATTTTTTTATTGTGAGGTGTAATTTTTCAAGGGTTGATAATATTCTGGCACCTAATTTTTTATTTCTCGGATCAATAAATACAGGGCTATCCCTATATACTATCGTATCAGTGTTTTTGCTCTCATTATTTTGTATTTCGATGAATTTTTCTAAACTTATTAAACCAATGACATGATTAGTAGAAATATCTTTAATTTCAATTTTTGATCTTAATTTATATTTTGAGAGATAAGTAATAATTTCATTTGTAAATTTATTATCACAGTCTAATAAAAATCCTTCTTTTGTTAGTAATAGAAAAAATTCAAATAAGTATTTGCCTTGAGGAGTAAACAATGCTGAAAAAATTGAATTGGAAGTACTTACTTTTTCTACATCGTTGGTAATGATATTTTGAAGAAAATTTTTAGAATCTTCACCCGTTATTGAGATTAATCCACGATCTTCTAATAAAATAATTTTATCTTTTTCCATATTTGCAAGTTTATATTGTATAATATATTTATTAAATCATGTCTGATAAATTTAGTCTCATAATTAAAAATGGCTCTTGTTATATTGATGGCAAGCTTACCAAAACAGATATTGGGTTATCTGGTAATAAGATTCAAAAAATAGGTAAAATTGAACTCAATAGTTCAAAAGTTTACGATGCTACTGATAAAGTTGTTTTACCAGGTATCATTGATACTCAAGTTCATTTCAGAGAACCAGGGTCTACTGATGCCGAGGATTTAGAAAGTGGAAGTAGAGCAGCCGTTTTAGGAGGGGTGACATCCTTGTTCGAAATGCCTAACACTAATCCTCCCACGTCTAATCTAGTTGAGTTCGATAAAAAATTACAAGCAGCAAAAAATAGGATGCATAGCAATTACGCTTTTTATTTTGGTGCAACGCCAGACAACACCGATCAACTTGCTAGGCTTAAAGATGTTGAGGGTTGTTGTGGAGTAAAATTATTCGCAGGCTCATCAACAGGAAACTTATTAGTCGATAAAGAAGCAGATATTGAAAAAGTAATCTCAAGCAGTGATAGAGTTGTATCGATCCATTCTGAAGATGAAGACATTATAAAACTTAGAAAAAAATTTATAAGAAAAGGAGATGTTCACTCACACCCTGAATGGAGAAATGTAGAGTGTGCTATGTCTTCTACACGAAGAGTTGTTAAAATTGCTGAGCGATACAATAAAAAAATTCATGTTTTACATGTGACTACAAAAGATGAAGTAGATTTTTTAGCCATGCACAAAAAAAATGTAACTTTCGAAACCACACCGCAGCATTTAACTCTTTATGCGCCAGATTGTTATGACAAACTTGGAACTTATGCTCAAATGAATCCTCCATTAAGAACTAAAGAACATTACGATCGTCTATGGGTTGCGATTAAAAATAATATTGTAGATGTATTAGGGTCTGATCACGCTCCTCATTTAAAAGAGAATAAAGATAAAGAATATCCGAACACCCCATCAGGAATGCCAGGTGTTCAAACTATCTTCCCAGTCATGCTTGACCATGTAAATAATGGCAAACTTACACTTCAACAATTAATTAATCTTATGTGCGAAAATCCTTGTAGGATTTTTGGTATTAAGAATAAAGGTTATATAAAAGAGGGTTTTGACGCTGATTTAACCATTACTGACATGAATAAAGAGGTGACAATTAAAAATGAAATGATTGCAAGTAAATGTGGCTGGACGCCTTTTAATAATCATAAAGTTAAAGGTTTCCCTGTAGGAACTATTGTCAATGGTCATTTGGTGATGTCAGATGGTAAAGTAATTTTAGAGTCTAAAGGAACACCTCTAAAGTTTTAAAATATTATTTTCAATTAAATCAGCCTTTATTTCGTCCAAAATAGATGGATCATCAATTGTTGCAGGCATCTTATAAGGTTCGTTATCAGCTATTTTTCTAACAGTTCCTCTTAAAACTTTTCCTGATCTTGTTTTAGGTAGTCTTTTAACCACGATAGCTATTTTAAAAGCTGCAACAGGACCAACTTTTTCCCTCACCATTTTTACACATTCATCGATGATATCTTTTTTATCTTTGGTTACTCCAGCTTTTAAAGCAAGCAAGCCAATAGGAAGTTGCCCTTTAAGTTTATCTGCAATACCTATGACAGCACACTCGGCTACATCTTTATGTTCTGCGAGAACTTCTTCTATGGCTCCCGTAGACAATCTGTGTCCTGCAACATTAATAATATCATCTGTTCTAGACATGATCCAAACGTAACCATCCTCATCTATATGACCCGCGTCATAAGTTTGATAATAACCAGGGTAGGTAGTCATATAATTTTCTTTATATCTTTTATCAGCTCCCCAAAGAGTAGGAAAAGTTCCAGGAGGCAAAGGAAGCTTTACAACAATGTCACCCATTTTCCCTGGACCAACTTCTTTACCTTCTGCATTTAAAACTTTCAAATCATAACCCGGCACAGGTTTAAAAGCTGAACCATATTTAACTGGAAACGACTCTATTCCAGTACAATCAGATGTAATCGCCCAGCTGGTTTCAGTTTGCCACCAATGATCAATTACAGGTGAATTAGATAATTTTTCAAACCATTTAATCGTATCAGGATCAGCTCTTTCTCCTGCTAGGAATAATTTATCAAATTTACTTAAATCGTATTTCTTAAAAAATTCTCCATTGGGATCTTCTTTTTTAATTGCTCTAATAGCAGTGGGAGCTGTAAAAAGAGATTTTACTTTGTGTTCTGAAATCACTCTCCAAAAAACTCCAGCATCGGGTGTTCCAACAGGTTTTCCTTCAAATAAAACTGTAGTGCATCCATAAAACAATGGAGCGTAAACAATATAAGAGTGACCAACAATCCAACCAATATCACTTGCTGACCACCAGACATCATCTTGATTAATGTTATAAATATTTTTCATCGTCCATTTTAAAGCAACGATATGTCCACCTATATCTCTAACAATTCCTTTAGGTAAACCGGTTGTGCCCGAAGTATAAAGTATGTAAGCATAATCATTTGCATTCATCTTCTCACAGTCTGTAGGCTTTGCGTCTTTGAGCGCTTCGTCCCAGGTAATATCTATCTTTGGATTAAGTTCTGCCTTATCTTTTTCTCTTTGAAAAATAATACATTTATTTGGTTTATGATTTGCAAGTTCAAGCGCTTTGTTGACCAAAGGTTTGTAATGAACAGTTCTTCCAGGTTCATAACCGCAAGAAGCAGTTACTAAAAGTTTTGCTTTGGAGTCGTCAATTCTACTTGCAAGTTCGTTTGCAGCAAAACCTCCAAAGACAACAGAATGCACTGCTCCAATTCTACCACAAGCAAGCATCGCAATTACCGCTTCAGGTATCATAGGCATATATATAATTACTCTATCACCTTTGTTGACACCTTGATTTTTTAATGCTCCTGCAAATAAAGCAACACGATCTTTTAATTCATTGTAAGTTATATTTTTTTTTGTACCGGTAATGGGACTATCGTAAATAATTGCAAGTTTATCTCCTCTACCTTCATCAATATGTAGATCTAAAGCATTATAACAAGTGTTTGTTACACCATCTTCAAACCATTTGTAGAAAGGAGGATTGTTAGAATTTAGAATTTTAGTTGGTTTTTTATACCAAAAGATATTTTCAGAGATCTCTTTCCAAAATTCTTCTCTATTTTGAATAGATTTTTGGTAAATTTCCTTATATTTTTGATTCAAAATAATTCTCCTTAAACTCTAATATTTATGGAGTATTTCATAAATATCCCCAAAAAAAAATAGAAAAACCAATAAATATGCGGCTTTTTAGTAAAAAAAACACTTCACTGTAACTTTGTTTTTTACTATGTTCCCTTCAATTACTCGGTAGCGGTTAGATTTACCGTTTGTCCGAGTGGTTTATATATAAACTAATTAGAAAACTAAACAAACGAGGGAGGTTTTCATGAGTAAATTAAAAATGTTTGCATTAGCTACTGTTGCCGTATTAGGTTTAACAGGTTCAGCGAATGCAGAGACAGCTTTATTGGCTACAGATGATTTCGTAGGTATTTCATTCTGGTTAGTATCAATGGGTTGTTTAGCAGCTACAGCGTTCTTCTTTTTAGAAAGAGGATCTGTTGCACCTGCTTGGAGAGTTTCAATCACAGTTGCAGGACTAGTAACTGGTATCGCATTCATACACTACATGTACATGAGAGAAGTATGGATCGGAACTGGTGAGTCACCAACTGTTTACAGATATATTGACTGGTTAATCACAGTACCATTACTAATGCTTGAGTTCTACTTTGTATTAGCGGCAGTGAAAAAAGTACCTAGTTCAGTATTCTGGAAACTTTTAATAGGTTCTTTAGTAATGCTTATAGGTGGTTACCTAGGTGAAGCTGGTTACATGCAACCATTTGTTGGTTTCGTAATCGGAATGGCTGGCTGGATATATATTTTATTTGAAATATTCTCTGGTGAAGCTGGAACACTTGCGGCGAAAGCTGGTAACAAATCATTACAAACTGCGTTTAGTGCGATGAGAATAATCGTTACAATCGGTTGGGCTGTATACCCATTAGGTTATATCTTCGGATATTTAACTGGTGGTGTAGATGTTAACTCATTGAACGTTATCTACAACGCTGCAGACTTCCTAAACAAGATCGCTTTTGGTCTTATCATTTGGGCTGCTGCAATGCAGAATACTAGAGTTTCAAGAAGCTAGTATTTAAGTAATTAAATTAAGGGCAGGTATGTTTTACATACTTGCCCTTTTTTTTTAGACCTCTATATTCTACTTAATGCCCAAAATTACATATCAAGATAATAAAGGAAACTCTAAAACTATTGAAGTTGAAAACGGCCTTTCTGTTATGGAGGGAGCTATTCAAAACGACATATCTGGAATTGATGCAGATTGTGGTGGCTCAATGGCTTGTGCAACATGCCATGTTTATGTCGAAGAGAAGTGGTTTAATAAATTACCAAAAGCAGAAGAGGCAGAAGTGGATATGATAGATATGGCACACGAACCAAAAAAAAATAGTAGATTAAGTTGTCAATTAATCGTCACAGATGAATTAAATGGATTAATAGTTACTACACCAGAGAAACAATCTTGATGAAAAAAACAGACACAATAATTATAGGAGCTGGCCCTGTAGGTTTGTTTGCAGTTCATCAATTAGGCATTAAAGGACTCAAATCAATAGTGATAGATAATTTAGATAAGGCAGGAGGACAGTGTATAGAGCTTTATCCCGATAAACCTATCTACGATATACCAGCAGTATCTGAGTGCACAGGTGAAGAATTAACAAAAAAACTTCTAGAACAAATAAAACCTTTTCAAACCGAATTTTATTTGAATGAGAGAGTTGAAGAAGTTAGACAAGATAAAGACAATTGGATTGTTAAAACAAATAACAATAATGAGTTTTTAGCTCCAAATATAATTATTGCAGGAGGAGTTGGGTCTTTTGAACCTAGAAAGCTTGCAGTCAAAGAAGCAGAAAAGTTTGAGGACAAATATTTATTTTATGCTGTTAAGGATAAAGAAAAGCTAAAAAATAAAAGTATCGCAATTTTCGGAGGAGGTGACTCAGCTTTAGATTGGGCTTTGGAGCTTTCAAAGTTTTCAAATATCAATTTAATTCATCGAAGAGATGAATTTAGAGGAGCTCCTCACACTTTATCAGAAATAAAAAAATTAGAAAAAGAAGAAAAAATTTCTATTAAAACCCCGTGTCAATTAGAGTCTATAGAGGGAGATAAAAAAATTAAAACTATAACTATCAAATTTGAGAACGGAAATACTGAAAAAATTAAAACTGATATTGTTTTAAGTTTTTTTGGTTTAATTATGAAATTAGGTCCAATTGCGGATTGGGGTCTTAATATGAATAAAAAAACTATCGAAGTAAATTCTAAAAACTTTGAAACAAATAAAAAAGGTATATTTGCAGTGGGAGATATTTGTAGTTATCCAGGGAAATTAAAATTAATTTTATCAGGTTTTCACGAAGTAGCATTAGCATCTGTTGAGTGTTTTAAAAGAGCAAGACCTAATGAAAAATACAGATTTGAATTCACCACATCATCTAAAACTATCCAAGACAGATTAGGAAAAAAATGATTGAATTACTTACCGCAGATACTCCTAACGGTAAGAAAATTTCTATAATGCTTGAGGAAATTAAATTTGATTATAAAGTTACAAAAGTTAATATTTTAAAAGATGAACAGTTTAAACCAGAATTTAAAAAATTAAGTCCTTTTAGTAAAATCCCAGTTATTATTGACCACGGTGAAAAAATAAGTTTATTCGAGTCAGGCGCAATACTAATTTATCTTGGGGAAAAAAGTGGAAGGTTTTATGAAAAAAATCAAAGGACAACAATTAACCAATGGTTAATGGGCCAAATGGCATATGTTGGACCTATGTTGGGTCAACATCATCAATTTCATCATTACAATCCTGGAAAAAGTGAGTTTGGTGAAAAAAGATACTTTAAAATTTCAGAAAGAATTTATAAAGAACTTGATGAAAGATTATCTCAAACAAAATTTTTATCGGGTGAAGAATATACCATAGCCGATATAGCAACATTTCCTTGGATTGCACGTCACGAATGGCACGATATTGGGTTAAAAAGATTTAAAAATCTTACAAGGTGGTATGAAGAAATTTCAAAAAGAAAGGCTGTGCAGAGAGGGTATGATCTTTTAAATAATGGCGATCAAATTCCTAAAGTTTAATCATCAACAAATATTTTTTCATCTCTTTCGTGTCTTTCTTGTGCTTCAATCGAGAGAGTAGCAACAGGTCTAGCCATAAGTCTTTTTAATCCAATAGGTTCTCCTGTTTCATCACAAAAACCATAGGTTCCATCTTTTAATCTTTGTAAAGCTGAATTAATTTTAGAAATTAATTTTCTACTTCTGTTTAAAGCTTTCATCTCTACAGATTTATCCGTGTAAGAGGAAGCTTGATCTACAATATCTGCAGATGAGACATTGTCGTCTGATGAATTTAAAATATTTCCTAAATTATTAGCTTTTATTATATCTCTTTTCCATTTTAATAGTTCCTCTGTAAAAAATTTTTTGTGCTTAGCACACATATATTTTTCTTTAGTATTTGGAATGTATTTTTTTTTAGTAGAGGTTTTTTTTGTCATTTTTTGAATTTTGCGAGTATATGTTTGATTTTAGTCGTGTCAATAGCATATAAGTTGTAATAATTTCATATTTAAATGATAATAAAAAAAAATATTGAGAGAACATTATATTTATTTCTTTTTTCACATTTATTTTTGTGGACAATAATACCTTCTTTTTCTAATGAAAATTTACCCTTAGATACAATTGAAGCTTTGGCTTGGGGTAGTAATTTAGACTGGGGTTTTAACAAGCATCCACCTTTTAGCGCTTTTGCAGTTGAATTTTTTTATTTAATTTTTGGGAATAGTGACTGGTCATATTACCTTTTAAGTCAAATTTTTGTTGTTACATCTCTTTTTTTTGTATGGAAATTTTCTAATGAAATATTTGAAGATAAGACATATTCATTAATATCTGTTTTAATTTTATCTGGAATTTATTTTTTTAATTTTACAACACCGGAGTTCAACGTTAATGTAAGCCAATTACCTTTTTGGGCGTTATGTGTTTATTTTTTTTATAAAGCTATTAATTTTAATAAAAAAATAGATTGGATTCTTTTTGGAATTTTCTCAGCTTTAGGTTTTTTATCTAAATATCTGTTTATTTATCTTTTAGCAGCTTTTTTAATTTATTTTATTTTAAACTTTAAAAAATTAAAAAAAATTATCCCTAACTACCTTTTATCTGTAACCATCTCTTTGATTTTGTTATTTCCTCATTTTTTTTGGTTATTTAAGAATAATTTTATAACAATTTCTTATGGTTTTAAAAGGACCGGTTTAATAGAATTTAATATTCTTAATCATTTTACCAATCCTTTAATTTTTTTTGTAAAACAAATAATAATTCTAATTCCTTTTTTCATAATGTTTTGGATAATCCTTAAAAAATTTCAATTTAGAATTAATATTAAAAATAAAAAAACTTTATTTCTTATTTCTATAAATTTAATTCCATTTTTATTAATTCTAATAACCACGATAATAACAGGAGCTAAAATAAGAACTATGTGGATGACACCATTCTATTTGTTTTTAGGAGTGTTATTTTTGGAAATTTTTAAAAAAAATATTGATTTAAAAAAAGTAAAAAGATTTTATTTTATGTTTTTATTTTTTTTTGTTTTGACCCCATCACTATATCTCGGAGTGTCAATTATTGATGATACTAAAAGAACAGACTATCCAGGAAAAGAAATTTCAAGACTGGTTCAAAATAAATGGGATGATAATTTTGTTAACGATATCAAGATAGTCGTTGGTGATGAATGGTCAGCAGGAAATCTATCATATCATTTAAATTCCAGACCAACCTGGTTTAATAGTCTTAAAGATGAAACTTCATTAATTACTGATGATAAAGGTGTGATTTATGTTGGTAACCCAACAGTACTAAAAAAAATATGTCCTGGTGTTTTCGGTGAAATAAAACCTGTTGGATATTGTATGATAGGTAAAAAAAGATGAAAAAAATAATAATTTTAATTCCAGTTTTTAATGATTGGGACTCTCTAAAAAAATTAATAGAAGAAATTAATGAAAATATAAAAGATTTTAAATATATAGATTTTGAATGCTTAATTGTTAACGATGCCTCGACTATTGATCGACCAAAATTAACTAAACCAAATCACATAAAGTCTTTTGAAATCTTAAATATGAAAAAGAACAAAGGACATGCAAGATGCAATGCTTTTGGGATTAGATATGTATTTGAAAATAAACAATTTGATAATCTTATATTAATGGATGGAGATGGTGAGGACAGACCTGTTGAAATAAAAAGTTTGCTTAATACCATTAATGAAAAGCCAGATGTTTCAGTTGTAGCCAAAAGAGTTAAAAGATCTGAAGGTCCTTATTTTCAACTTCTTTATCAAATACATAAATTAATAACCATTATCTTTACTGGAAAAAAAATTAATTTTGGTAATTACAGTATTTTAAAAAAACAAGATATAGAAAAAATATATTCGAAAGCAAGCTTATGGAGCAGCTTTTCAGGAACAATAAAAAAAAATATAAAAAAATTAAACGAGATTAACTCTTTTAGAGGACTAAGGTATTTTGGCCCCTCACAAATGTCATTATTTAAACTTTTGATACATTCCTTTTCAATAATCGCAGTTTTTAAATATCAAGTTTTTTTAAGATCTACTTTTATGATTATTGTTCTTTCATATCTAAATATGTATTTGGGAAATTTCTCAATTTTATTACAGATCCTGATAATTATATTTAACTTATTAATTTTTATGACTTCGCTTCGTGAGAATAAAAATGATTTAATTAACAGTCATAAAAATCTTAGAGAAGTAGAAACTGTTACACACTAATTAGTTGCAATTAGAGTCTCAAATAGAATCAAAAAGGAATCAAAAGGTGAACATTTATATGGTATTAAGAGGTCTTGTGGATAAGATTAAACATGCGTAATGTTCATTAAAAACTAATTAAGGAGTTCAGTGAAAATATTAAAATGTCATTGTGGAGCCATAGAAGCAAATATTAATATTGCAGTTAATTTTGAAAAATTTTTAAGATGCAATTGCTCATTATGTAAAAGAAAAGGGGCAATAATGACTATGGTTAAAAATGAAAATTTTAAAATAATTAAGGGCGAAGATAAATTAAAGCTTTATCAATTCCATACAAAAGTTGCTAAGCATTATTTTTGCTCTGTATGCGGAATTTATACCCATCATAACCCTAGATCTAATCCTACTATGACAGGTTTTAATTTAGGTTGTTTAGATGACATTAATACTTTTGATTTAAAAGATATTTTAATTAACGACGGACAGAATCATCCTTTAGATAAAAAGTAAGATATGCGAACTGATAGTTTGAATTTTCATCAAATTAAAAAAAAATATTTAAAATTTTTAAAATCCCAAGAAGTAACCTCTGAACCATTTAGAGATAAACTAGGACAATTAAAAAACTTTTATCTGCCTATCTGTAAACAAATTAATAACGAATATGTTAAAAGAAAAAAAATAAAAATAATAGGATTAGCTGGAGGGCAAGGAACAGGAAAATCTACTATTTCAAAAATTCTAAAAATAATTTTAAAAGAAGGTTTTAATCTAGAAACAGTAATATTTTCAATTGATGATTTTTATAAGACACGCAAAGAAAGAAAGATCATGGCAAAAAAAATAAGTTCATTATTTTTAACAAGAGGAGTTCCAGGAACCCACGATACTAAAATGCTATTTAACTGTATAAAAAATTTAAAAAAAGATAAATTTAATAGAATAACGGTGCCAAAATTTGATAAATCTAAAGACGATAGATTTCCTAAAAGTAAATGGCTTGCAGTTAACAAAAAACCAAATATAGTAATTTTTGAAGGATGGTGCGTAGGGGTTACTTCACAAAAAAAAAAAGATTTAGTTATTCCCATAAATAAATTAGAAAAGCAAAAAGATGAAAAAAAAATATGGAGACAAACAGTTAACAAAGAATTACAAAGCAAATATCAAAAAGTATTCAGTTTAATTGATAAGCTTATATTTTTAAAAGTTCCAAGTTTTAAATATGTTTATAAGTGGAGATTACTACAGGAAAAAAAGTTAAGAACTAAATCAAAAGGACACAAAATTATGTCAGATAAGCAAATAAAAAATTTTATCATGTACTATGAAAGACTTACAAAAAACATGTTAAAAATTTTACCTAAAAAGGCTAATACAGTTATTAATATTGATAAAAATCATAGATTAAAATCAATTAAATTTAATTAGATGAAAAAATTATTTACAGTAGTATTATTATTATTTTTTTCAACCAATCTTCAAGGGCAAGATAATTTAAAATTTTTTATTGAAAAAGCTTTAGAAAATAACCTTCAATTAAACGCTGAAAGAAAAAATTTTGAGTCTGCAAAGCAAAGTAAAAATATTTCGAGAAGTGAATTTTTACCTAGCATTACGCTTTCTGGGGATCAAACAAGTATTGCATCTACTAATAGAACAAATCAAAGTGGCACAAGCTTAGCTGATTCAAATTCAGACTCGGAAAGTAAAAAAATCTCAGTTGAGCAAAAAATTTTTTCTGGTTTTAAGGGATTGAATACATTTAAAAAATCTGAGCTTGAAACTCAAAAAGCCAATTTATCTCTTAAGAAAGTAGAACAACAAACTATTTTAGATACAACCTCAGCATATTTTGATTTAATTTTTAAATCAAAAAATGAGAAATTTAATATATCTAATGTCAATCTATTTCAAAGACAGGTAGACTCTGATAATGCTAGACTTCAAAAAGGAGAAATTACTTTAACTGATTTAGCTCAATCAGAGTCTTCACTAGCAGGAGCAAGAGCAAATTTAATAAAAGCTCAAACCGAACTTTTATCTTCCAAAACAAATTTTGAAAGAGTAACTCGAGAGAAAATACCAGACACAAATAATTTAAATGAAAAAATTTTCTTAATCTTGCCAAATTCACTTGAAGAGTCCCTTCAAATTGCTAATTCTAGCAATGTTGATCTTTTGATATCAAATTTAGACTACGAGATATCAGTTAAGGAATTAAATATTGAAAAAGCAAGACTTTCTCCCTCTGCTTCAATAAATTTTTCTAAATCAGAAAATAAAGATTTTAGCTCTACTATTGACGAAACGGACCAAGAAACAGTAAAAGCTACAATTACTTGGCCAATTATCAAAGGAGGAGAAAATATTTCTTCTATTAAGAAATCTTCTTACAACAAACAAAGATTTCAATTAATTCTTCAAGATACAAAAAATAGAATAAACACTGAAATTTCTAACGCTTGGTCAAAATTTCAATCTTCTAAAAGCGTGTTAGAGGCAACCAAAGTCCAGCTAAAAGCTGCTGAAATTGCAAATGAAGGTATAAGTCTAGAGTACGACTCTGGAAGCACAAGAACTACACTAGAGCTAATCCAGTCCAGAAGCTTGCTTCTAGATGCTAGAATAGCTTTTGCAAGATCAGAAAGAGATTTTGTTGTATCTCAATTCGAGCTCGCTAAACAACTGGGCTCTCTATCTATAAAATCATTAAAATAGGGTTTTTCTGGCTCTATTTAAAATTCTTGAAAAAAAGAACAAAATGTGTACATTTATATTAACGATTCGAACAATAAAAAAAGGATAATAAATGACAAAAAATAACTTAAAAATCGTAAAAACAGACGACAAAAAAGAAAAAGAATTAAAAGAGAAAAACAAGTCTTTAGACGCTGCAATTAGCCAAATAGATCAAAACTTTGGTAAAGGTTCTGTAATGAGACTTGGACAACAACAGGCCTTAGATATTGAAGCTATTTCAACTGGTTCATTAAGCTTAGACCTGGCTTTAGGTATAGGAGGTTTGCCAAAAGGAAGAATTATTGAGATATATGGCCCTGAATCTTCAGGAAAAACAACTCTAGCACTACAAGTGGTAGCAGAGGCTCAAAAAGCAGGTGGTATATGTGCATTTGTTGATGCTGAACATGCTATGGACCCAATTTATGCTAAAAAATTAGGTGTTAACACAGGAGAGCTATTAATTTCACAACCAGACACAGGTGAACAAGCTTTAGAAATAACTGATACTCTGATTAAGTCAGGATCAATTTCAGTTTTAGTTGTTGATTCAGTTGCAGCTTTAACTCCAAAAGCTGAATTAGAAGGTGAAATGGGAGACCATCACGTTGGATTACAGTCAAGACTTATGAGTCAGGCCTTAAGAAAGTTAACTGGTTCAGTATCAAAGTCCAACACAATGGTGATATTCATAAATCAAATTAGAATGAAAATTGGTGTAATGTTTGGAAATCCTGAGACAACATCAGGAGGAAATGCGCTTAAATTTTATTCATCTGTGAGAATGGATATTAGAAGAATTGGAGCAATAAAAGAAAAAGACGAAATTATTGGAAACTCTACACGAGTTAAGGTAATTAAAAATAAAGTCGCGCCTCCATTTAAAGTTGTTGAATTCGATCTAATGTACGGAAAAGGTATAAGTAAATTAGGTGAATTAATAGATCTTGGATCAAAAGCAGGAGTAGTAGAGAAATCTGGTGCTTGGTATGCTTATAAAGGTGAAAAAATAGGTCAAGGCAGAGAAAATGCCAAGACTTATCTTCAAAAAAATCCAGAAGTAGCTGTAGAAATTGAAAAAATCATAAGAGATAAAGCTGCTGCTATAAGTAAAGAGTTAGAAGGAAACCCTTCACCAAACGAAAAAATTAGCGAAAATAAAGAGGAAGAATAATTCCTCAGCCATCATTTTAAACGGGAGTGTAAAAACTCCCGTTTTCTCCTCAAAATTAATAAAAACAAAATAGACAAGTAAAAAAAATCCTGTAATTTATGGTATATGGGTCAAAAATTACTAAGTGAAGTAAGAAAAGTATTTTTGGAATACTTTAAAAATGAGAGTCACCAAATTGTTGATTCTAGTAATTTGGTTCCTAATAATGACCCAACTCTGATGTTTACAAATTCTGGGATGGTTCAATTCAAAAATGTTTTTACTGGCCTAGAAAAAAGGGATTATAAAACTGCTACTACTTCACAAAAATGCGTTCGAGCAGGAGGAAAACACAATGATCTTGAAAATGTAGGCTATACACCACGTCATCATACTTTTTTTGAAATGTTAGGAAATTTCTCTTTTGGAGATTATTTTAAAGAGCAGGCAATCATACACGCATGGAATTTATTAACTAAAGATTTTCAATTATCAAAAGAAAAATTATCAGTGACAGTTTTCCATGAAGATGAAGAGTCATTTAAACTTTGGAAAAAAATAGCAGGTTTAAGTGATGATAAGATAATTAAAATAGCAACTTCTGATAACTTTTGGTCTATGGGTGACACAGGTCCATGCGGTCCATGCTCTGAAATATTTTATGATCATGGTGAAAAATTAAAAGGTGGGCCACCAGGTAGTCCTGATCAAGATGGAGATAGATTTATCGAGATATGGAATTTAGTATTTATGCAATATGAACAAATATCAAAAGATAAAAGAATAAATTTACCAAAACCATCAGTAGATACTGGAATGGGTCTTGAACGAATGACAGCAGTTCTTCAAGGAACGCACGATAATTATAATATCGATCACTTTAAAAAAATAATGAGCGCATCTGCTGAACTATTGAAGTCACCAATAAATGATAAAACTATTGCAAGTCATAGGGTGATTGCAGATCATTTGAGAGCTAGCAGCTTTTTAATCGCAGAAGGAATTTTACCTTCGAATGAAGGACGTGGTTATGTGTTAAGAAGAATAATGAGACGCGGAATGAGACACGCCCATACACTTGGAGCAAAAGAAACAATTTTTTATAAATTGTTTGAAGTTTTGATGAACGAAATGAAACAAAGTTATCCGGAGCTTGTTAGAGGAAAAGATTTAATCGTAGAAACCTTAAAAAATGAGGAAGAAAAATTTTCTTCGTTATTAGAGCGCGGTATAAAAATTTTAGAAGATAATTTAGATAAAGTTCAAAATAAAATACTTCCAGGTGAAATAGCATTTAAACTTTATGATACTTATGGATTTCCACTTGACCTAACGGCGGATATTTTGAGATCAAAAGATATCAAAATAGATAATCAAGGCTTTGATAATGAGATGGAAAAAAGTAAAACCTTAGCTAGAGCAAACTGGAAAGGTTCGGGAGATAAATCTTTAGAGGAAAAATGGTTTAAAATACGAGAGGAATTAAATCCTACAGAATTTTTAGGTTACGAATTTAATAAAGCAGAGGGAGTAGTTTTAAAAATATCAAAAGGAAAAGACTTCATTAATGAAGCAAAAGAAAATGATGAAATTGAAATCATAACTAATCAAACGCCTTTTTATGGAGAGTCAGGAGGACAAGTTGGTGACCAGGGAGAAATAAAATCATTAAAATGCAAAATTAAAATTATGGATACTCAAAAAAAAATGGGTGATCTACATGTACATGTTGGAAAAGTTATAACAGGATCTGTAAAAGTGGGAGAAAATGTAAATTTAGAGATTAATGTTAACAGACGAAACAATGCTAGAGCATATCACTCAGCTACTCATTTACTTCACGAAGCTTTAAGAAGGACCTTAGGCAAACACGTTACTCAGAAAGGCTCTTTAGTCAGTCCTGAAAAGCTAAGATTTGATTTTAGCCATAATAAACCAATTGAAAAAAACGAAATTATAAAGATTGAAAATTTGGTTAATGCGATGGTTTCTCAATCAAGTGATGTAAAGACACGAATTATGACACCAAAGGAAGCGGTAGATAATGGTGCCCTAGCGTTATTTGGGGAGAAGTATGGAGATGAAGTAAGAGTTTTATCTATGGGAGATGAGAAAAATAAATACTTTTCAACAGAACTATGTGGTGGAACACATGTTGCAAATACAGCAGAAATAGGCAAATTTAAAATAATTAGCCAATCGTCAATATCATCTGGAGTAAGACGCGTAGAAGCTTTAAGAGCAGATCAACTTATTAAATATGAAAAGAATTTAAAGCAAACTCAATCTAGCAAAGAGAATAAATTAAATGAAGAAATTAATAATATTAAAAAATCCTTAGAGAAACTTAAAATTAAACCAAACTATAATAGTGATTTGAATGGCTTTGAAAATTTAAAGAATCTAAGTAAGCAACTAGATCAAGTTAATTTAAAAAATATCATTACAGATAAAAGTAAAAATATTATTAAAGATAATAAAATTGCAGATTTTACATTTAGATATCAGACTATAGAA
>Ga0222719_10002697_pt1 | contig 16062 bp, 26 predicted proteins | sample C33_34DmetaG_FD_165039 | JGI IMG/M metagenome (GOLD analysis project Ga0222719, IMG submission 165039) | Estuarine water microbial communities from San Francisco Bay, California, United States - C33_34D | ecosystem: Environmental > Aquatic > Marine > Unclassified | place: USA: California... | reverse complement strand
AATTTTGAGTCCAAGCTCCATTCCATTTTACATTTGGAATAAATGTTTTCCAAGTTCCTGCATCTTTGTAATACGGCTGAGAACTAAAGAATGTTTTACTTGGATTACCTACAATAGTAGCAAAGATAATATTACCATAAGCTGCTATAGCTGTTCTAGTATCAGTACCATTTTCTAGTACACGAATATCTCCTGATTCTGTAATACGTGTAACTTCATCTGTACCAGATGTAATATTACCGAATACTGTTTTAAGTCCTATGTTAGCTTGAGAACCTGAAGCACTTAAAGGTGATTCACCAAAACATGTTCGTAAAGCATCTGATGCTATAGTTCCTGTAGCTGTCATAGGACTTGATGCTATAATAACTACTTGTGCTGTATCAGATATACTACTTACTGCAGATAAACTGACTGTAGGTTCTAATGTACTAAATCCTGCACTTAATTTAGAACCTTGACCACTTAGACTTGCGGATCCAGTTGTACTTAAATAACTTACACTAGCTACACTACCTAAAGCTGAAAGGGCTGATTCACCAACCTCAAATCCTTCAGTTGTTCGTGAGACAGAAGCTTCAGTAACTCGAAAGTCACCACTCTCCGATATTCGAAAACCTTCTGCCATTTAGTTTCCTTAAGCTATTGTAAGGTCAATGTTGCCAGTTGAGAACTGTAATGTATCTCCGTCAGCTACTGTTTTAGATGCTGTCATAACACCATGCCATAATAGGTTACCACCTGATGAAGCATCATGAATACCTATGTGAGTAATTGTACCCCAGTCACCACCTGCTGCAGTAAATGTAATATCACTTGTGTTTGATGTTGTACCACCTGGTGATGTTGCTGCTGCAAATGTAACTGCTTGTCTAGAGTATCCACTACCTGATACTTCTGTACCACCACCTGAATCACTAGGTGCTGCAGTGTATAATGCTACATACCAAGCTGTAGGTCTTGTAGCAGTGCCTGTTGTCATTAACCAATCTAACAACAAAGCTTCTGAATGATCCGATAAAGCTGCCATTTATTATTTCTCCTGTTAAGTTATTTTAAACCAAATATCACCATCACTACCTCCTGAAGGTGAAGCTGTGCTAACAGTAACACTCTGGGTGATACTGGTATAATTGTTGTAAACTGTTTGCATTTGTGCTAAGTAGTCTACACCATTGACTGTTAAACTTGTTGCTGATAATCCACCTGCATTTAAAATATCATTACCATTTAAATCCAGATCATTTTCCATTTGGTTAGGTTCACCAGATGTATTGTTTCGATATAATACGTTATTATTAAATTCATCTTCAATCGCATTAAACGAAGCATTTAATGCTGATGCTGAAGCATAACCTGCTGTAATGTCACTGAGTGTAACTTTAGCCATTTATAAATCCTTTTTCCAATTAAAACGTTTTCCTCTTAAATGTTTAGGAACAATCATGGACGTGGCTTGTCCCCCTTCTGTTGTTTTTATTTTATTACTTAATTCAGTTCCTTCTTTTCTAAGTTCTTTACCTGCTTTAACAGCTTTATTAACTTTTCTTAATACTGAATAAGGAACTGGTTTATCATAACTAGAAGACTGAACTGTCTTCTTAATCATGTCCTTAACACTTTGAGGAATCTTATCCCCTTTAATTGTTTTAACAGGACCAGGTTTTTGCTCTGTCATTTTACGAGCCTGAGCTACTCGGTATACTTTTTCTGCTACATTAGCTACTTTACCAACTCTACCTGCAGGACCAGGTAAATTACCTGTAGCTTTAAGTGCATTGAATGCAGTTCTTAAAGCAGTCTTAGTATCAAATGTTTTACTTACTGATACCTTAGGAGCTTTCTTAGGTCGTGGCATTATAATTTAATTTTTGTATTAAAATTACTTTTAATTGGTTTACCTGTTTTTAAATTTAATGGAGAAGTCATACGAGGTTTTCCTAGATTACCTGCAAGAGACATACTTGCCATTTTCTTTTTTTGATTTGCTTTTTTCTTTTTATCAGCTGCTGTTATTTTTACAGGTTTATAATTAGGTGCATTCTTTGCCATTACTTGTCTCCTACGACCTTAAGACCTATACGTTCTAGGTCTGATTGAAATTCTTTCTTAAGTTTAGTATCAGCTTTCAGTTCTCGTTCTACTTCTTCCTTAGAAGGTCTACCACGTTTTTGTATGTAACCTTTCTCTACAAGATACTTAGAAGCCTGTACTCCCTTTGCATCATTATCACGAGAAGCATGAATAAGAGCCTTAAGCCCTAAAGCTTTAAGGCGAATGTCTAATTCATCTCTCCATGACTGTATCATGTTCTTTAACTCCGGGATTGTATCATTAGCTAGTTTATTCCAATGATCCCAAGATCCTAGAGTATCTATTGCAAATTCATATTCATAACCTGGGATGTGATCATACGACATATAGATCTTCTTCATAGATTTATATGTAATACCATCACGTTTAATGTCCTCATCTTTGGTCGTAAAGACAGGGGGATACTTGTTAGTATCCACCCCATGCCTTAGTTCCCAGAAAAGGGATTGAGTGCGATAACGACCTAAGTCGTCTTTGTAAGAATTATTTTCCATAATACCTAAATATTATAACACAAAAGAGGATCAATGTCAAGCACTTTTCTCAAGACATAGGTATCCTCTTCAGCATATTTGGATTCAGTTACTAAGGACTAAGTAACAAGAAGTTTCGTTAAGAAACTAAATTAACTTAGTTAATACAAATATTTTAGCATATTTTTAAATAAAAGTCAATACTATTTAATAAAATAATTAATTTAAAATACTTATCAGTAGACACTACCTCCTAAGTAGCGAAGCTATGCGAGAGGTCGCACTTACCTCGAGCACAAATTTTAGTTCCCTAATATCCATAATTTTTGTGAGATAATTTTTTACTGCAATTCACTTATATCTAAGTAGCTTCTACCCCCCTTGGTGGGGTCCAGGAGCCTAGTTTTCTACTGTGACATAGCTACTTGTAACTTGTATAGCAATTTTATTACTATTCGCACTAATAAATTATTGATTTATCTAGTTATTTTATCTAATGAGTAATGGTATTTATCATTCCCATATAAACTACCATATCAGTTGCTTTAACCACTGCTCTTCATATGGCTACAACGCTCCGCAGCCGCTAGGGCTGACACACTCCACGATTGACTAGGTAAACTGTCTGCTAATCCATGATAATTACTAAGCATCACATACGAGCTAAAGCTCGTTGTGCCTGCTAACCAATTCTAATGGAACACATCCACTTGACCTAGAACCACAATCGAGTGTGTGATTATCACATATTATTTCAAATCATTTAGGAGTATATTATGAACCAATTAATCGAACTTTACAAAATCAATCCAGAAGTTAATTTTGGTGGTGTTCCTACTTCAGTTGTCGAAAAGTATCCTGACAGATACTTCCAATTCAAAACTGTCGAAGAGTTCACTGATGATCTATTCAATGACGGATGGAGATTCTATTCTTATCGTCCTTACTCTTCAGTTGACTACCCTGAGTTCCTTGCTTCAGAGCAAGAAGATCTTGACAAGCAGTTCAACGAAGATCCTGTCGAGCAAGTCGACCGTAAGCAATACTATGACATCAAGCGTCGTGTTGATGCTATCGAGACTAAGTTACGGTCTCAGCACTTACGCAGTTTGCTTGGTGTTTTCAAGATTCCTTCCCTTTGGCACAAGCCTAAGGATGTAACGCTTGATCATCAACTAATGGGTTGGAATGATAACAGAGATCTATCAGATTCTCCAAGTGATTCAATGTGGACAGAACCTGTAGAAATTTACTAAGATGTATAATGAGAAAGCAAAGCTCCTGCCCGTTGGTTGAGAGCTTTGTTTCTCGGAAAAATTTTTTTTTAATTTAGGAGATTATATTATGGCAACAACTAATACACAAACTTACAATAACAATTTCGATATTGCTAAATTTTTCGAATGTGTTAAAGATGCACCAGCAGGTACTCGTTTGTATCTTGCTCAGGTCTTACTTGACAATGCTTCACAGATGATGAATCGTCAACAACGTGAACTTCGATCTCAAGTGGAAGATCTAGTAGATGAATTACAAACAGTTAGAGATGCACGTAAGAAATACTACGATCAACTTGAGCGTTCAACAAACGTAAAAGGTTAATCAATCTAGGGTGGCAGTAGAAATACTGCTACCCTTTTTTTGTTCACTTAACTTTTTGGAGATTGTTATGATTAAACTATCTGCGTGTAACTATGACACATTGCTTGAGATTTACTGTGTGGTGTGGTATAGTAAATTCAAAAGGTTTCCTGCTAGATCTAAAAAGAAACTTGACCGTGCTACTCTGGAACATCGTATCAATTTACTACGTCGCTACAGATGACACCATCATTGTTGTGCACAGAATAGCCCATTTTATTTTAGGAGAAATCAATTATGTCACAGATAAAAGATAAATACTTTGAGATCCTAGTGCGTGAAGAAAACATGGTTAAGTATCATGTTCGTGCTAACGATCAACAACAAGCTGAACGCATCTTACAAGATCACTCTAGTTATTACGGTGATCAGCATAGAAAAATTGTAGCATCAGATAAACACATTATAGATATTGGAGAATGCAATGATCCTTTTTGAAATCATAGTTTGGACAGTAGTAGGACTAGTCTATTTAGGAGGACTCTTTTGGGCTTTTAGAGACTGGATGGATTTAGATAACATTTTATACCATGAAGATGAAGCCTGGTATAATAATGACGACGAGCATCTTGGAATATAATGCGAGTCTGCCCTTTACAGGGCGCAGGGCATCCTCTTCGGAGTGATGTATTTTTGTAATCAATAGGAGAAATCATCATGAAACCTATAACAGCCCATGATCTTGCTACTCAAACTAGCAAGCACGATGTGCTTAATTATTTAAGATCGGAAGGTTATGAAGTAATAAACAGGATAAGCTATTACGAAAAGTATGAATACAATCATACTGTTGGTTTTACCAAGACTGTTCAAGTCTATGTCTTAGAGCATGCAGTTGGCTTTTATGACTCTGAAGATGGTAGATTTAGAAGAGCTTTTAGTATATCAAATCAAGGTAGATACAAACCAGATGCTTGGAACTTTTATATCTATGACATCTTTACTAACAACTGTGTTGAACTTGGACTACTTACAGTAAGAAGTCACAATGGTAGACAATATGGCACAGATTCTAGTATAGCAGATACACTATATTATGGTATGAAAGGTCTTGATTGTTTCTACAAAGATGGTAGAATAAAGCGTGGCTTTGGTGGACATCTTAATCGTAGACTGTCAGGATTTACTAGTAACAGTAGAACAACTGCAATCATGCTAACTATTGCAGTAAACAATCTTGACATGACAGATGATAAAGACAATCCAACACAAGCTATCTGTGATAAATATGGTATCCAAGATAGAGGATATTTTAGTCACTGTCATTTTAACAAACATGTAGTTACATTAAAACCAAGGCTTAAAAAGATTTGTTTATCAGGTAAAGTAGTTTGGATACTCAAGTCAGAAGATCCTGAAAATCATGGCTATGTAGTAGATAGTCAAAGAGATTCTTATAGTTCTTCTACTTTTTATTTCAAACGACCTAATGAAATCTATGTTGATGAAGAATATGTAGATAGAAATTCTGTTGTTATGAAAGAGTGTGACCATTGTGAACGTGAACACATTGAAGAGTATATGATTAGTCATAAAGGTGAAACTTTATGTCTTAGTTGTGCACCTTCTAGTTATTCAATACATAATTATAGTTACCAAGTAGAAGATACATTACAGTTCAAAGCGACAAAAGTAAAAGAAAATCCTCTTTACTTTGGTATCGAACTCGAGTATGAGTCCGCTCAGAAGATGCGTAAGACTCGTATCTACACAGGAAATAAGCTTAAAGATCATGCACTTATGAAGTCTGATGGTTCGCTTAGAGATGGTGTAGAGATAGTCAGTTGTCCCGCTGAGTTTGATATTCACAAACCATATTACAAATCATTCCTTGATGATTTGCCCGACAACATTACTGTATCAAATAGAACAGGCATGCATGTTCATGTATCACGTAATGCTTTGTCTCCACTTCAAGAAGGTCGTATCATTGACTTCATGAATCGTGATGACAATCAAAACTTTATACGTAAGATAGCTATGCGTTCAAGCAATAACTATCAACATGCATGTAATCATAGTATTAAAACAGCTTTACGAATTCGTAAGTTACTTAACGATGGTGATAGTTTATATCAATATCCAAAGTATGCTAACCTTAATGTAAGTAAGAAACATACAATAGAGTTTCGTATCTTTAGTACACCAAGAACTTATAAAGAGTTTAGTATTAAGATGGAATTTGTGAAAGCTTTGGTTGACTACAGTCAACTAGCATGGTACAATGTAGGACTTAAGAGCCAATCCTACTATGAAAACTTTACTAACTGGCTCAGTAACCAACGCAAATCATACAGTGATTTGTATAATTTTTGTAAGGAGCAGTCATTATGTGCATAGCTATTTATAAACCTAAAGATAAACACATTAAGAAAGAAACTCTTAAGTTGTGTTATCAAAACAATCCTGATGGTGCAGGCTTTATGTTTGCAGAAGATAAAGAACTTAAGATACAAAAAGGTTTCTTTAACTTTGAAAAGTTTTACAAAGCTTACAAGAAACATGAAGCTAAGAAATGTGTCATCCACTTCCGTATTAAAACACACGGCAAAGTAGATGAAACAAACTGCCATCCATTTTATATTAACAATTCAATGGGCTTTGTACATAATGGTACAATTACTGGCTTTGGTAACGATACATTCAGTGATACTATAGAGTTCAATGAAGGTATCTTACAAAAACTTGTAGGTAAATGGGGTAATCTTGCTTTGTTTCAAGACCCTATTGTAGATCTTATTGAGAATCGTATTGGTTGGAGCAAGCTTATTATGCTTGATCGACATGGTAATCATAAGATCTTTAATGAAGAGAAAGGTGAATGGTCAGATGATATTTGGTATTCTAATAAATCATATCAACCAGCACCTAAGACACCTAAGTATCCTATTCAAACATCATGGAGTGCTAATGATTGGAGTAGATACTATACAAAACCTGTAGATAAACAGCTTACGCACTCGGACACTCCGATTGCTCAGGCTGTTTTTAAAGTAGGAGACTCTTGTATAGTAACAGATACTATTAAAGATCAAACAACAGGAGCTCAACTTGATGTTGGTGAATGGGTTGAGATTGTAGAATGCAACAAGAATGGTACTGTAGATATTGCATGTGATGAAGGTGATACTACAAGACCATTTATATTCTATAATATATCTACAAAAAGATTAATGAAGGATGAATATGCAGACTATTGGGATTAATAAAGTGACATTTGTAGAAAAATGTGGTATAATATTAATACTAAGTGTTATATGTTTTAAACTATTTGCAGAAACTATAACGATTTATAATCCAGACGGTACTATTATTGTGTGTGAAGTTAACAAACAAACAGGAACTATGTACTGCATATAACTAGGAATAATATTATGCGATGTTATGCATGTAATAAAAATCTAAATGACTTTGAATCTACCCGTAAGGATAGTGAAGGTAACTATTTAGATCTATGTAATCATTGTTATCATGAGATTCAAGCAGACATTAATGCTGAAGAAAGACAAGATCTTTCTAAAGGAGATGATGAGATGTTTGATGATGATGAATGGATAGAACTAGATTTTGATTTAGATGAGGAGTAGAGCATAAAGCCCAGGGTTCTGGGCTTAGTGCGTATACGACGCAATTACTTATTGCAAACGTACATTGTTACTTCAAAGCCGAAGCGCATTTCTGTTGCTGATGGTTTTGTCCACATAATGTGTACTCCTTTCAATTAAAATAATATACTTTTACCAGTATATATGTATATTATACACTATATGTGTAGGATTTGCATCGGTTATTGTATGATTTACAACTAAGGAATTTAATGAGTAAGTTTATTAGACATTTACCATGTCCTAAGTGCCGTAGTAAAGATAACTTAGGAGAATATGATGACCATTTCTATTGTTTTGGTTGTCAATACTATAAGACTAAAGAAGATTTAGAATCACTGCGTAGCAGATTCAAATCAAAAAGCCCCAGTAATGTAACTACTAGTGTGTTACATACAACTGAAGAGCTACCTCAAGTAGCGATGAAGTGGTTGTTGTCTTATGGTATTACACTTAATGAAATAGTAAAATATAATTTCCAATGGTGTACTGACAATGGAACTTTAATCTTACTTAACACTAGTAACTACTGGCAGGGTAGATCATTTAAATCTTATGGTCCTAAGTATTTAAGTAATGGTCCTAAACCATTGACAGTTTACGGAAAATCTGCTACAATAATTCTAACAGAAGATATTTTATCAGCAATAAAAGTATCTCGTCAGCAGCAAGTCTGCTCCGCTCCCTTGTTGGGGAGCAGCCTAGCTACTAACTTTGAAGAAGAGTTAGTAAACAATTATCAGACGGTATACGTCTGGTTAGATAGAGACAAAGCAAAGAATGCAATAAAGATAAAGAACAGATTAAAAAGTTTAGGGTTAGAAAGTAAAGCAATCATTACTAACTTAGATCCTAAAGAGTATAACAATAAGGAGATTGAACAGTGGTTGAAGAACAGATAATTAAATTGTTCTGTACTGACAAAGAATACTATTCTAAGTATTACAAGTATGTTAATCTTAACTACATTAAGACTAACTATACTAATCATTACAAACTATTTAACAGTATAGACAGTTACTACAATGCTTATCCAGATAAAGAAAGCATTAGTACAACAGAGTTAGAAATACAATACAACAGTAATTATTTATTACAAGAGTCTGAACGTAAAGAACTTACGCATCTTGTTACACGAATCTTTGAAGCTGAAATCACCAACAAAGATGCAGTAATTAATCTCCTAAATGAACATCGCAGGCGAGGACTAGCAGGTGACCTCGCTAAGCTTGCTCTCGATGTAGAAGATGGTACTGCTAATCCAGATAGTTTGATAGAAAAGTTTAAAGACTTTGAGTTAGATGAAATTGAAGATAAAGGTTTTAACTTTCAAAACATGAGTCTAGCTCACATATATGAAGAACAAGAAAAGAATCCAGGTCTACGTTGGAGACTTAACTGGCTTAACAAATCACTGGGTAGTCTACGCAAAGGTAACTTTGGATTTATCTTTGCTAGACCTGAGACAGGTAAGACTACTTTCTTAGCTAGTGAGATAACACACATGATTAAACAAACAGATGGTGATATACTATGGTTCAATAACGAAGAAGCTAACATAGGTGTTGCTGAAAGAATTAATCAAGCCTTTGCAGGTGTTGAACGTAGAATACTTAAAGGACAGCAGCAAGCTGCTTACGAAAAACAATATGAAGATATAGTAGGTGATAGAATTAAACTAATAGGTAATGAAATAACAGAGTCTACTAACCCTAAAGTAATTGAAGACATACTTAAAAAGACTAAACCAGCATTAATTATTTTTGATCAGATAGATAAGATCAAAGGGTTCAAAGCAGATCGTAATGACTTAGAACTCAAAGCTATTTATCAATGGGCTCGTGAGATTGCCAAGAAGTATGCACCAGTTATTGCAGTATCACAAGCATCAGGCGAAGCTGATGGTAAGCTATGGCTTACAATGAACATGGTAGATGGTAGTAAAACAAGTAAACAAGGTGAGGCTGACTGGATGTTAGGTATAGGTAAAGAACAAGACAACACTTCACGACTTAGATACTTCAACATATTGAAGAACAAGTTACCAGGTGATGACGATACTCTACCTGACTTACGTCACGGCAGTACTCAAGTATTAATTAAACCAGAGATTGCGAGATATGAAGACATCTAAACCATACATAGTACTTGATGTAGAAACAACTACATCTAATAAAGGTAACCCATTTGATCAAACTAATAAGCTCTGCTATATTGGAGTAGATGATCAAGTGTTTAATATCGAGTATGATGTTGAGCCCTACAAGGATAATCTCCTAAATGTACAAGAGTCGATAGACTCTGCCACTGTCCTTGTGGGGTTTAATATCAAATTCGATTTACATTGGTTAGCAAGGTATGGAATTACCTTTGCTACTAAACGTATATGGGACTGTCAAGTAGTACAGTTTATACTTGATGGACAATCAAACCCATATCCTAGTCTTAATGGTGTTGCTGAACACTACGGATTAGAATCTAAACTGGACATAGTGTCAGAACAGTACTGGAAGAATGGTATTGACACACCTGATATACCAGAAGAAATACTTACTGACTATCTTAAACAAGATGTTAAACTAACTGAGCAGATATTTCTAAAGCAAATGGAAGAACTCAACAAACGTCCTGAACTTAAACGGTTAGTTAGTTTGCACAATCAAGATCTATTAGTGTTGCAAGAAATGGAATTTAATGGTATACTATATGATTATGATAAAAGCAAAACGTTAGGAGACGAACTTGAAGAACAGATTGCTAAACTGGACCAAAGACTTTTTGAATACCACAGCTTTGATAATTTTAACCCTAATAGCGTGGACCATCTTAGCGCTTTCCTTTACGGTGGGACTATTAAGTACAAGCATCAGCGTCCTGTCGGACATTACAAATCTGGCGCTAGAAAAGGTGAGATCAAACTACAATGGTTTGATGAAGAGCACCAGTGTCCACGACGAGTACGACCTCTGAAAGGTACTGAGCTCGCTAAAGAAGGTCTTTACTCTACTGATGAAAAGACCTTACGCTCGCTTAAACCTAATGCAGAAGGTCAACAGATTCTAGATATACTCTTAACAAGAGCTACGCTAGAAAAAAGAAAGTCAACTTATTACCATGGTTTATGTAAGTTGATTGATGATAATAACTGGAAGAAAGGAGAAATACATGGGCAACTAAACCAGTGTGTAGCAAGAACAGGTAGGTTATCTAGTAGTAGACCTAACCTACAAAACTTTGATGGAGAGATTAAGTCTCTCTTTACCTCAAGATATTAAGGAGATATGTATGGAAACAGTTAAAGACGTAGATCAAAAAATCTACGCAGGAGTTATTGTAATCTTTTGTTTAGGTTTAGCAGCAATTTTAATAGGACCTAATAAAGAAAAACCAATAGAAGATATTATAGCAGAAGAAATTATTATATCTAGTATAGATAACGTAACTACTTTTGATATACCAGAATCAGAACCTTTACCTGAGATTATTATTAATGATCCTATTCTACCTAGAGCATTACCTCCATTGGTAGAAGGTGGTGAGGTTTATTTCGAGGAACTATAATGTTACTCCAGGCAGATGCTAAACAATTAGAGTGGGTAGGTGCAGCCTACCTAAGTCAAGACGACCTAGCTATACAAGAAATCTGGGACGGAACTGACATGCACTCTGACAACCAGACTAGGTTTGGATTACCCTCTAGGCTTATAGCCAAGACATTCGTATTCAGACTTATCTATGGTGGGTCTGCCTACTCATATGCTAATGATCCTAACTTTAAAGAGATTGGTAATGAATCATATTGGCAAAACATTATAGATCAATTCTACAACAAGTATACTAAACTAAAGGAGTGGCATGATGAAATAGTATTTAGAGCTAAACGAGATAGGAAACTTACTATGCCTACTGGTCGTGTGTATTACTACGAACCAGAGGTTACGAGCTATGGGGTTAAATACCCACGAACTAAGATACTTAACTATCCAGTTCAAGGCTTAGGTGCTGACTTAATGTCAATAGCAAGAGTTTCTTTACGTAATAGATTACTCAACAAGGAAGGTGTTAAACTAATTAATACTGTACATGATTCAATTATACTTGACTTTGATTCTAAAGTATGGGATAATAATAGTATAGTTAAAATTGTTGAGAAATGTTTTAACGATGTACCTGATAACTTTGAAAAGTTATTCGGACATAAGTTCAACTTACCCATGAGAGTCGAATGTGAAGTCGGTGAAACATGGGGCAATATGGAGATAGTTAATGTTAATTAATATTATTGATGTAGCACAACCACAAACAAGTACTAACCGTAATGGTAGACAATACCAGTCATTAGAAGTCACATATAAAGATGACCAAGGTAGAGTAAGTAGCAAGAAACTAATGTCATTCTCTAATCCAGATGTGTTTAAAACAGCACAGACTTGGGAGAAAGGTGACTCAGTAAACATTGCTATGGAAAAAGATGATGCTGGATATTGGAACTGGACTGCAGTATTAGCAGATGGAGAGGTGGCGCCTGCGCCTACAAGCCAAAGCGTAGCGGCATCCTCGACATCTGATAGTAAAGCTAAACCAACTAGAGTAACTGGTAGTAACTACGAGACTAAAGAAGAACGTGCCTTACGACAACTAATGATTGTAAGACAAAGCTCTTTATCTAATGCAGTAGCTACACTAGCAACACATGGTAAACCATTATCAAGTGCAGATGTTGTAGCTTTAGCTAAGCAGTATGAACGATTTGTAATGGAGGGTAATTCCTCCACTGCAAATGCTATCGATGACTTAACTGGAGATATTCCTTACTAATATGGAAGCCTTAATTGACCAAGATTTAGTGTGCTTTCGATGCGCAGCAAGCGCAGAGAATGATGACTTAGGTATAGCTATATACAGAGCTAACGAATTGTTTGATCAGATTATTGAAAAGACAGGAGCTAGTTCTTATAAAGCTTTCTTAACAGGTACTAATAATTTTAGAAAACAAATCTATCCTGAATACAAAGCTAATCGTACAGCTCCAAAGCCTAAACACCTTGATGACTTAAGAGCATGGAGTGTGTCTGAGCTTAATACAGAAGTAGCAGATGAAGGATTAGAAGCAGATGATATGCTTGGCATCTATCAAACAGATGACACAATCATATGCAGTCTAGATAAAGACTTGTTACAAATACCAGGTCGACACTTTTCTTGGGAGATTAACGGTAAAGGTTGGACAAGACCTGATACTTTTGTTGAGCAAACAGAACTAGAAGGTCTTCGTCTATTTTATGAACAGTGTATTAAAGGAGATAGAAGTGACAATATTAAAGGCATTGAAGGCTTGGGTGAGAAGAAGGCAAGAGTCTTACTGGAACCTGCTCAAACAGAACAAGAAATGTTGCAGATAGTTCTAAATGCCTATGGCAATGAAGAAGAGTTTTTAATGAATGCTAGCTGTCTATGGATTCTTCGTAACGATAGACTGAAATACAAGGAACGATATGCCAGCATTTAAAAGTAAGTTTGAAGCAACTGTGTGGAAAAAGTTGCGCAAACATTACAAGTCATGTCAATACGAACCAGATAAACATGAGTACATACAACCTGTAATACATCGTAAGTATATACCAGATTTTAAAATGGCTCGTAATGTATATATAGAAGCTAAGGGTAAGTTAGACTTAGCAACAAGGCAAAAGATGGTATGGTTTAAAGAATCCAACCCACATATAACCATTATCTTTTTATTTATGAACGCTGACAATAAGATAACTAAACGCAGTAAAACAACCTACGGTGAATGGGCTACTAAGAATGGTTTCTTATGGTTAGATTATAGGAGTGATTGGATAAATGATTATAAAAAACTTAAGAAAAAATGAGGATGGTTCTTATGACTTTGATTTTACTGTAGACAATTTAGAAGCAGAGTTCTTAATGGATCATGCTATTAAAGATTTAATTAGAGCTGGCATCATTAAAATAAACGAAGGTGATGCTGAGTTTCAATTAGAAGAAGATATAAAACCTGGAGGGACGTTACAATGAAACACTTAGTTATACCAGATTGTCAGGTTAAGCCTGGCGTATCTGTTAAATATTTAGAAAATATAGGTAAGTATATAGCAGAGAAACAACCTGAAGTTATAGTATGTATAGGTGACTTTGCTGATATGCCTAGCTTATCAAGCTATGATGTAGGTAAAAAAGCTTTTGAAGGACGTACATATAAAGCAGACATACGTGCAACACACAAAGGTATGGATGCATTACTAGGACCAGTTCGTAAGCTACAAGCTAGACAAGCTAAACTTAGAAAGAAACAATACAAACCTCGTATGATACTTACATTAGGTAACCATGAGGATAGGATAGATCGAGCTGTAAACAACGATCGTAAATTAGAAGAACTAATTAGTATTAAGGATTTAAATTATGAACAATATGGTTGGGAAGTATATGATTATCTTGACGTGGTTGTGGTTGATGGTATTGCTTACAGTCACTATTTTGCGAGTGGTGTCATGGGCAGACCAGTCACATCTGCTTCTGCTTTACTCAATAGAAAACACATGTCATGTTTCGCAGGACATCAACAAGGACGACAGATTGCATATGCTAGACGTGCAGATGGTAGAGAAATTACAGCTATCATAGCAGGTAGTTGTTATGAACATAATGAAGATTACTTAAACCATCAAGGTAATCAACATTGGAGAGGGTTCTATGTATTACATGAAGTAAAAGATGGAGCATTTGATGAGATGGCAGTCTCATTAAATTATGTAAATAGTAAATATGGGGTTGACAAACGTGCGAAAAAATGATATACTAATACAACAAGCTAGTAAAAAACAAGTTAGTGGTTCTCACTATAAAAACTTTTCAATACAGCCAGTAGAGTTTATTCATGCTAACAACATAGGATACTTAGAAGGTAACGTAATTAAGTATGTATGTAGATGGAAGAATAAAAACGGATTAGAAGATTTAGATAAAGCAATACATTATCTAGAATTATTAAAGGAACTATATCATGACACAGTTTGAACAACCTAAATTTAATTCTAAATCTAATACTAAAAAGTATGAAGACAACTATGATAGAATCTTTAAAAAGAAAACGAAAGATACTAAAAAGGTGGAGAAGAAATAATGGCATTAACGTTTTCAGAGCTTATAGAAGAGCTTTACAATGTTGACGAGATAACTCTGTTAGAAGTACTAGGCATTACATCAGAGGATTTAGTTAATAAATTTGTAGATAAGGTCGAGGAGCATCAAGAGAATCTCCGAGAATTAATAGATGATACTAAAGAAGGGTTTGATTTTTATGACTACGACGATAAGGAATGAGTTACCTACTCTATACCAACAAGTAATACACTCATCAAGATACGCAAGATATATACCAGAAAAGAATAGAAGAGAAACATGGGAAGAAACAGTTGACAGACTAGTAACTTACCTAAAAACTAAAACACCTACACTAGAAAAAGACATTGAAGAACTGCGTGAAGCAGTACTTAAACTAGAAGTAATGCCTTCAATGAGACTATTAATGACAGCTGGTGAGGCATGTGAACGAGACAATATAGCAGCATATAACTGTAGTTATTTAGCTGTAAATAATAAACGTGCTTTTAGTGAAGCACTATATATCTTAATGAATGGTACAGGTGTAGGATTCTCTTGTGAACGACAAGATATTAATAAACTACCTAGTGTACCTAATGAAATTATTTTATGTGATGATGTCATAGTCGTAGAAGACAGCAAGTTAGGATGGGCTAAAGCCTTTAAGAAACTCATTTCTCATTTATATGAGGGTGATATACCTAACTTTGATTTTTCTAAGGTAAGACCTGCAGGCTCTAGACTCAAGACCTTTGGAGGAAGAGCAAGTGGACCTGACCCATTGAAAAAACTATTTGACTTTGTAATAGAAACTTTCAAGCAGGCAGAAGGACGTAAGCTATCTTCGATCGAAGTTCATGACATCATGTGTATGATAGGACAGATCGTTGTAGTAGGTGGAGTACGACGATCTGCTCTTATCTCTTTATCTAACTTGACTGATCGCAGAATGCGAGAAGCTAAAATGGGAGCATGGTATAATGACAATCCACACAGAGGTCTTGCAAATAACTCCGTTGCCTACACAGAAACACCTGACAGTGAGACTTTCATGGAAGAATGGTTATCTCTGGTCAAGTCTAAATCAGGTGAGCGAGGAATCTTTAATAGAGTTGCTG
>Ga0222719_10002695_pt1 | contig 16081 bp, 16 predicted proteins | sample C33_34DmetaG_FD_165039 | JGI IMG/M metagenome (GOLD analysis project Ga0222719, IMG submission 165039) | Estuarine water microbial communities from San Francisco Bay, California, United States - C33_34D | ecosystem: Environmental > Aquatic > Marine > Unclassified | place: USA: California... | reverse complement strand
GAACGTGTTTCTAAAAGTTCGTCCGCGCATGTACGCCAAAGGCTCCACCGCGAGCGAGCGCTCGATCTGTGTGCGTGACAGAGTTTGTTCGAAGTAATCCATCATAGGTCGCACCCACGGTTCCATCTTCGCGTCCTTGTCCCCAGGAAGCCACCCCAGGCTGTCGCCGGCACTCACGAGAGGTCGGGTGAGGACGACGCGACCGCGGGAGGCGGACGTCGACATCAGGAGGTGTTCTAGGGCGACACCACAGGCGAGCATCGTCTTCCCAGTCCCCGCAGGTCCGGTCGCGACGATTATTGGTTTTTGTGACTTAAGTGCGAGCATGTACCTACATTGACCAGCGGTTTTTGGCAAGTCCATTTTCTCTCTCTCTAATGTAATAATGGAGTTTCACTTTATAGGTATTACTCCAACAAAAAGTGTTCTCTCGATGATCGATGGTTCAGGTAAATCAAGGTACATGATCTTTCGAAGTGGCGAATCCGCGAACAATGCGGTGGAGTACATCTCCCGATTCCGTGCCAAGTACGGACAGTGGCCGGTCTTCGACATGACGAACCCACGTGTGCGCATCGAATCGAAGGTGGCCATAAAAAGGAGAGATCCGGAGTACGTGAAAAAGTTCATGCAAGTGTACGAACAGTCGAGGGAGGACATCGATTTAATGGCTCTCGAAACCGGGGCGTCTTTTTTTTGGGTGAATAATTTTTTATGGTCACCCCAAGATAAAGATGCCCTCACGGCCATAAACTTTAGTGGTTCGGATATCGACGGTTTCAGTGATGCCGATATGTATAAACAAAAATTAGAGTACAACTTAAAAATTAAGTAGCCATTTTAATGTAAATGTGTGGCATCGTTTGTTTATTTGGTGAGAAGAAATCGATCCCAAAGAATCTTCTCACCCACCGAGGTCCCGATGATTTCCGAAGCGAGACCCTCGGGAAATGTCAAATCGACTACTACCGCCTCGCCATCAACGACCTGTCTTCCGCGGCGATGCAACCCTTCAAAAAGTACAACACCCTCTTCGCGTGCAATGGGGAGATTTACAACTACCGAGATTTCCTCAACGGGGACGAGACGAGTCTGAGCGATTGCGAACCGGTGCACAAGTGGATGAAGACCTTCGGTCCGCACACGGCGATGACGCAGATGCGCGGTGACTACGCGTTCGTCTACACGGAAGGTGACCACGTCATCGCGGGAAGGGATCGCGCGGGTGTTCGACCGTTGTTTTACAGCAAATACGCACCGGATTCCATAGCCTTCGCGTCAGAGGCTAAGGCGTTGCAATGGCTCGGGGCGAAAATCGAAGTCTTCCCACCAGGTGCGTTTTACGACAGTCGCATCGATGGATTCGTCTCCGTGTTTAAAAATTATTGGAAAGTCATGAATCTGCACTCGTCGTTCGTCAACCTCAACAAATATCTCGAAGATGCGGTGAAGGTGCGTTTGGCCTTGAGTGACCGGGCCACCGGTTTCCTCCTCTCCGGTGGCCTCGATTCTTCCCTCGTGTGCGCCATTGCACAAAAGATTCGCTTCCCTACACAGATTCAAACCTTCTCCATCGGTCTCAAGGGGTCGCCCGACCTCGAGGCCGCTCGAAAAGTCGCCGAACACATCGGAAGTTTACACAAGGAGGTGCATTTCACTGTCGAAGAGGGACTCGCCGCCGTTCCATCGGTGATCGAGGCGATCGAATCTTACGACTGCACCACGGTGCGTGCCTCGGTGCCCATGTATCTGCTGTGCAAGTGGATCAAGGAAAACACGGATTGTCGATACATCTTCTCGGGAGAGGGCTCGGATGAACTCTTGGGTGGGTACTTGTATTTCAAGAACGCCCCCTCCATGGACGCGTTCTCGATGGAAAACGCGAGACGCTTGCGACTCATCCACCAATTCGACGGCCTTCGAGCCGACAGGTGCTGCGCGGCACATGGATTAGACCTCACCGTGCCTTTCTTGGACATCGAATTCATCGAAAAGGTGATGACTATCGACCAAAAACTCAAGATGACGGGTGTGGAAAAAGAATTGTTGCGCAAATCGTTCGAGGGGTATCTCCCCGAAGACATCCTTTGGCGCCAAAAAGACGCCTTTTCCGACGCCGTGGGTTCGGAATGGGTTCACGCGTTGCGAAAGATTGGTGACACCATGGGTGACGAACATTTCGAAAACATCCAAACCATTTGCAAAGGTAAAAACGCCCCCCTCACCAAGGAAGAGGCGCACTACCGCGAATTGTTTTGGTTCAAGTTTTGCTCGAAGAATGACCACCTCATCTCCGAAATCTGGAGACCGAAGTGGACGACTGTGACGGATCCATCCGCGCGATTACTTATAGAAAACAAACAATAACTTTGTAAAACACAATGGTGAAAAACATCGTTCAAGAATTCAACCCACGCGAGGAAAGTCACGTCATGTGGCTCAAGGGCGTCAACGAGGCCATGGCTAAAGCGACCGGTGGGGAGAAAGTGGACGTCGTCGCGGTGTGGGACGAAAACCCGATGGGCGTCCCGCTCACGCAGATCCAGGAGTTGGCGTACCAACACTTTCAGGTGGCGATGAAATACGCGAACGCGGTGCTTTCGTCGGACGCCTTCATCCCGTGACGTTTTTTTCTCCGCACAAAGTAATGAATAAGACGATCCTCGCCCTCGTCGCCGTCGCCCTGATGTACGTCCTGCTTTTCAAGCGCGGGGGGGAAGGGTACACCCCGCTTCGAGCCGCGTGGCGATACGCATTCCAGGAGACGAGTCCGAACTCGGCCCGACGAATCAGCGACCCGTTCAATCGATGCTCACCGGAAGAATGGCCGTGTAAATAAAGAGTAGAACCACTTTTATTACGAAAGAAAGATGAGCGCCACCCGTGCGTATTGCATCGAACAATTTTCCGAAATTCTCGGACTTCCTCAGGATAACCCCTCGGTCGTTAATCTGGAGAAATCCATACTCAATCACACGTATGACTCGATGAAATCGACCGAAGAGTGCAGTTTCGAAAATCACTGGTTTCTAAGCGTGTACAGGTTGAAATTTTTGTCCATCAAGAAGAACCTTTTAGAGTCTTCCCACCTCAAGCGGGACATACTCGAGAAAAAACTCAAGGCATCTGATGTGGTGGAACTCAAACCGTGGGAACTGCGGAAAGATGGCCCATACGCCACGGCGATGGAGGCGAAGATTAGAAAAGACATGAAAAAAGAATTCAACGCCAGAGAGGCGAAAGAACAGATGGAGGGCTTTTTCCAGTGCAGGAGGTGCAAATCGAAAAAGACCACGTATTACGAGATGCAGACGAGGTCGGCGGACGAACCCATGACCGTGTTCGTCAGTTGCCACAACTGTAATTCATCGTGGAAGTGTTGAGCCAGCACAGTGAGTCGGTGAGATCCCACGGCATGTCCCCCACGCTTAGGATGAAATTGTAACCCATGTCCCTTTTTATCTCCCCCTTCTCCTCGGGTTGACAAAACGCCAACCTGTCCCACGCCACGCCGATGTCTCGTAGATTTTGCTTCGTGTACTCGACGTTTCCCGGTACCCAATGCGGGCGGGCGGTGATGATGATGACTTTGTAACCCATCGCCTTCGAGCGACGGGCCAGGGCGGTTATCGGGGCGATGACTTCCCCGTTCGCGCGAATCAAGGTGTCGTCGATGTCGAACATCACCGCGTCCTTGGGTCGGGGTTTTCCCCTGTTGTGTAAATCCTCCAGGGCCGCGAGGGCCAAGCCATCCATATTATTAATAAAGACGTGAGATGATTATTTCACATGTCTTGCCCCGTGTGCTATCGAGACGACGTCGCCCTCGTGTGGTTGAACTGTTCGCACGCGTTGTGTTCGACATGCACGCGCCGATGGGACCACGGGACGTGTCCGACGTGCCGTGAGGACATATATTCCGAACCCTTTTCTGAGCGTCGATTCGAACGCTTGTACTCGGAGAGAAAAAAGTTCGCGTCCCTCGGCCCTGGATTCGAGGTGTCCCTGCACACCGTGGTCCTGCGCGCGGGGGATGGAATCCACGTGCTAATTAAAGAAAAAATTCACTAACATGTATATGGCCCCTTATACCCCACCCATTGCGCATTATTCCGAAATGGACGTCTCGGAATACACGGAACACGAGATGTATGATTTCATAGGTAAGGGTGGTCGGCGTTTCTATTGGCTCACGAGATTTTTAGGTCTACAATATCTGTGGTATGACGAAAAAAGAAGGAAGATAGAGATTTGGGGCGCTCCCTACACACACGAGAACAGGCAAAGTGCGCACGTGATCGACGCCGAACTCCAACACTTCAGACATGGACGGTCAAACGCTCTTGGAGTACCTGACGGACCCACCGGAGACGAACTGGTATAAGCACGAGCGTCTTCCCGTGTACAGGCACAAGGACTACGTCGACGCACTCGAACGCGATTACCTCTCCAAAGGGCTCGCGTTCGATCGCACCAAATTTGAATTCGATGACTTGGAGGAACCAGTGACCGTTGGAAAGCCCGCGTCGTACGAGTTTCCAGACCCCAAGCACGTGCCCGTGACGGTGGCGGTGATGAAGAACAACAAGGTGAAGGTCACGTGTCACACGGCGTGGACTACTCTCTGGGAGCGCTACTACGACAAGGGGAGAGCGCCACCCCTCCGCTCGATCGTACAGGCATACAAGGCGATCGGGTGCGACGATGATTTTTTGAAAAAAGTCATTAAGAGACACGATACGAAAGTGAAAGATTCAAAATTTCTCGCAAAGCACATTCAAAAAGTGTTTAAAATGCAAGAAAAAAAGAAAAAGGTGACGACGAAAACAAAAGCGGCAGAGGTCGAGGTAGAAACACCGACGGAAGACGACGCCGATGACGAGGACGGCGACGACCACGAAACAGAAGCACCGACGGACGACGAAGGCTTCGACATGGAGGTCGCAGACAAAGACGAAGACGTCGCCGAGGACGATGTACTATCAGATGTAGAATTGTAATGTATACGTTTTTGAATGCGGGAACGAACGCACATTTAAAAAAGTAAAAACTCCTCCGCTGAGAATTGAACTCAGATGACCCGGTTAACAGCCGGGGATAATAACCATTATATGACAGAGGACTGGGGTCCGACCTACCTGATTTGAACAGGTGACCCATGGAGGGCTGTGTTAACGACTACAATCCATTGCTCTTCCAACTGAGCTAAGGTCGGCTTATTTTAGTCGGCGAAAGATTTTCTCCGTTTTTAACGCACACAAAAAAATCTCCACTACTATTAATGAACACCTTTCTCCTGGTGCTGCTGGTGCTGGTGCCGGCGTTGGTGCTCGTCTTGTGGTTGTCACCGGATGCACGCCCGGTCACGATGGACACCGTTTGGAGTTACTGGCACTCCCCGTTGCCCCCATCCATCGTTCGAAGGTGCCGAAAAAACTGGTTCAAAGTCGGGCGCCTCACCGACGTGCGATTTCTAAACACCTTCACGGTGCACAAGTACGTCCCCCTTAAAACGCTTCGCTACTTTTCGAGCATCACCTCGTGTGAAGCCCACAAGAGCGACCTCATCCGATTTTACTTGTTGAAACACTACGGGGGGACGTGGATCGACGCCTCCGTGTTCTTCACCGCCGAAGTCGATTGGCTTCCCAAGAAAGGGGTTTTTTGTTACAGGGCGGACAGATTCAGCGTGCAGGGGCTGACGTGCCTTGAAAACTTTTTGATTCGCGCACCGAAAGGTCATCCATTCATCGTGGCGTGGATGGACCAAACCATTCGAGAATTCACAGATACGAATTACAAGGAGAACAATAAAAAATTGAGGGACATCATCGGTAAAAACGCGGATTATCTCGTGCCTTACGTCGCCTCCATGAAACTCTCACTACCGGGAGACCTCAAGACCCACCGCGCGGAAGACGGCCCGTACCGAGACACCGTGCGCGTGGGGTGGGAAAACAGCGCACAGTTGTGTCACTCGATCGAATACGGAAACACGAAGATTGTTAAATTGTGGAACCAACCGAGAAACGTGTGCTCACCCTCTATCGTGCCCTTGAACCCAGTGTTCAAAGATTACACACCACGGGGGGTGTACGAACGGTTTCGGGGGAAATTCGAAGAACACGGGCATGGAGATATCGGTCCCACGGACATGGTCTACGTGATCGCCATGCCCGAACGCATCTCATACATCAAAGGCAAACTCTCGGAGATGAACACGAGATACAAATTATTGCACGCGGTGAAACCAGACGATTTAAACAAAGACGATTACGAACGCATGTCAGAAACCTTCAACCCGAAGAATAAGATGCTTTACAATCGGATGACGAAACTTCCGGTGTGTCTGTCGTTTTTCATGTGTTATTACGATGCGTACGTGCACGGGTACGACACCATCCTCGTGCTCGAAGATGACATCAAATACAACGTCTCCCTCGATCGAATCAAACAAGCCATCGATGAATTTAAAAAGATTGACGCCGAGATTTTGTTCCTCGGGTACTGCTGGGCCAACTGCGATAAGGAGTACACACAAATCACCGAAAACCTCTTCCGCGCACCGAAAGAGACCCAACTCCTGTGCAACCACGCGTTGGTGATTAAAAACTCCTTCATCAAGAAATACATGGAACGCGAAAAACCGACGTATTGGAAGAATCGGAACGACCACACACTCTCAAATTATCTCCGAGACAACGACATTTTCAAGTGCGTGCCCTCGAAGGCTTACATCAATCAGAACAGAGCGGAGTTGGGAAGCAATAACGAAAATTACGATATGGGTGGGAAGGCGTGCAATCTCGAGAAAAAAAACTAAGCGTATTGTAGATGTTCGCGAGCGTCAAAGTCGGCTTGCTGCTGATCATCCTTCTCGCCACGTTTCTCTACACGAGGCGTGGGAGAGAACTGCGTTTCAAGACGTTCCTGTTGACCCTTCCGAAGAGCGTCGAAAGACAACGCCGATTCTTTGAATCCCACCACAGGAAAATACCCGTGGAAGTCGTGTACGGCCCAAACACGCGCACCGTGGAGGCGGCCAGGGAATACGAACACAAAGTCGAGTTGAAACATTTCAAAAAAGCCCTCGAGATGCACTACGCCCCCTCGGTGCGACGCCCGGACATCACGTACTTCAACATCGGAGCCATTGGGGCGATGTTCGGACACATGGACATCTGGGAGAAGGCGCATAGGGATGGGGTGAAATACGCCCTCGTGTTCGAGGACAACACCCTCCCACAGGAAGAAATCTACGGCGAGGTGCAATCCGTGATCGAGGAATTGGGAGACGCGTTCGAGATGGTGTTTTTCCATTGCATCGCTCGATACGTCGACGAAGAAAAGCACGGCACGCTTGAAAAGGTGAAATGGATCTCGAGCATGAAGTGTTACTTGGTGCACGTGCCGAATTTCCGGAGGTACATGAAATATTTCTTCCCCATGAATAATCACGTGGATAACAAAATGGAGGACATCATCGCCAAAGGTGCGCGAGTGTTCTACAAAGATATGCGCCACTGTTTGAAGATCGATCGTTCGAAGGGGTCGACCATCGGTCACTCGGAGCACGACAACAAAGATTTTTTCAGTCGGCAGTACCCACACGTCAGTAGTGACGCTCTCATGGACGGATATTAATTTATCAGCATAACATAAAACATGAACCCAATTCTTATCGGGGGTATCATTTTTGTCATGGTGATACTCATCGTAGCGGTGATATCTTTCAGAAGCGAAGACGATGTTATCGCTGAAAATCAAGAAGAGGTCGCGCCCCAGACGGTAGAGGAAAAGACCGAAGAAATGCTTAAACAACAGGCTGATGGTGGCGCCGTCGTGGGACAAGACGTGGAAATGGACGAGACCGAAGCGGAACAGGCGAAGGAACCACCCGCGGAGAAGGAAATCTCGGAGAAGGAACCAGCCGTCGACCCGAAAAAGGTGTCCGGTCTCGTCGGGCACTACACCGCCGATTCCTTCGACGAGCGCGAAAACGTTTGGAAGGACGTGAGTGGTAAAGATAATCACGCCGACGAAGTGCGGGGTGAACCCGAGATCGTGGAGGAGAACGGCGTGAAATTCCTCATGGGGTCACCCGATGTTGGAATTCGTTTCCCAACCGCGGTCATGACAAATGGTCGCAAATACACGTTCATCGCCATCGCGAAATATAACGGCGTCACTGGGGGTGGACGCCTGTTCGATGGGTACGGAAACGGCTCGAATTATCTCTCCGGTTATCACTGGAAATGGCCGTGGTCCGCGAAACCGCGTGGCAACAAAGGTGGATTGGGTGGTGCGCACAGAAGTGGCACGGGGTGGATAGCACACAATGACATCGCCATCACCGACGAAAACGTCGACGATTGGGTGCTCACGGTCGACCAAAAACTTTCGTTCCGCTTGAATGGGGTTCAACGTTCGGGTCGAATACAACCTTTCGCGGTGGTGCCGCAACAGATGACCATAAATTACGGAGATCATTCAAGAGAAAACGGACCGTGGTGGGCAACGCAAAATCCCGAGTGGTCGGTGGCGGAAATACTCTTTTACAACAAAGAACTCGATAAGAACACGATTCGTAAACTAGAGGTACATCTGATGAAGAAATATAAAATCAAACAGCAAATGCGACCCGAAATCAACACACTCAACAGTTTCACGTGGGAACAGCAAAAAGATGGGTGGTGGAAGACCGTGGAAGATTGCAACGGTGGTTCGTCGTGCAAAGAGCAATTCCAAGTGTTGAATAAAACCGGGGCTGATTGCGGTGACGAGGGCGCGCTCAGACGGGTGAATCTGCACACACACCACAGGAACCACCAAAAACACGGAGGGAACGGGCGTTTATGGTGGGAATCGACGTGTATACAAAAACTTAAACCAGGTGCCACCAATCAAAAAACAAATTACGTCTCCATCAGTGACGAAAAAAACATTGACGAAAAGTTAACGAAACTCGTGGGCATGAAGTGCCGTGACGGCGCTCTCAATGCGTTTGATTTCGAAGAGAGCAACGACGGCTCGCGCATGCGCACAAACTATTCGTGCTCGGCTGCACGGGTCAACGAAAACAGTTGCACGAACATTCAAGCACAGCGCTATGGGGTGGACATTCATAAAAATTACAAGGCGACGCGAAACAACGAACGAAACCCAAACAAAGGACCGTATACGGCGTCGGAAGGTCAACAGTTGGATTGTGGCACCGGTCGCGTGCTCACGGAAATCAGGTACGCGGAAGACAATAATCTCACTCGACTCGAAGGGACGTGCTGCAACTTGGAGGATGAATAAAAAATATTCGTGTATGGTATACAAATATGAGCGCCGCCCTCATAGGTGGGGGCGTGTTTTTACTGATTTTTTTAGTCATAATCGCATATTTTATGATGAAGGGTGGAGACACAGAAGGGCCGACCCCAGAGGTTGAGACCCCGAAAACGACGGAAGAAAAAGTCGAGGCTTCGGCCACAGGCGGTATCCCGGAGGAAGTGGCTGATGCCGCCGACGACGACGCGGAGCCAGTGGACGAGGAGGCTGGGGACGAGGCGGCTGAAAATGTCGTCGAAGAAGAAGTCTCTGAAGAAGAACCGGACATTAAACCTAAAGACATCCCAGGTCTCGTCGGTTATTTCACCGCGGATTCGTTCGACGAACGGGCGAACGTGTGGAAAGACTTGAGCGGCAAAGATAATCACGCGGATGAAGTGAAAGGAGAACCGGAGATCGTCGACGAGGATGGCATGAAATGGGTCCGCGGAGGTAAAAGCGCGGGCATCCGATTCCCCAGCGCGTGCATGACTCGCGGTCGAAAGTTCACCCTCGTCCACGTCGCGCGTTACGATGGACAGAATGGTGGGAGGATCTTTGATGGTATCGATTGCCAGGCGAACTTTTTGTCCGGCTATCACGCGTCATGGTGGGGCAGACGGGGTGACCAGGGGTACGGTGGTTCCCACAGGTCGGGCACGGGTTGGATCGCCCACCCGTACAGGATCCCCGATGATCAACGGGAAATGTTCAACGTCACCGTAGAGTGGAAACACAAGGCGCGATACAACGGTTTACAGCGTTCGGGCAAAGTCGTCGGGAGCGCGGTGACGCCGCAACAGATGACGATTAACTGGGGATGCGCTACGACCAGACCGAATCACCAACAAACCGATTGGGCGGTGGCCGAGGTGATGTTTTTCAACACCGAACTCGATTTGGCCACGACGAAAAAACTCGAGACGTACCTTTTCAAAAAATACAAACGTCCGAGACTCATTCGTTCGTACGTCGATCCTTGGAACATGTGGAAACTTGAGACTGGTAAATGGTGGGGTGCCTTCCCCGATTGTTCGGGCGCCGCGTGCGCGGACCAATACCGCGCATGGGAACGCATGGGTGGCGAGTGCGGCGACGAGGGTGCCATCAACCGCACGTTCATGCACAGACACCATCGCCACCACCCGAAAGGTGGGAACGGCGCGTTTTGGTGGTGGAACTCGTGCATTAGCGGTCTGGAGAACCAGGAAGGCGTCGAAAAGAAGACGAAATACGTCAACATCACGGACAGTCGCTCGAACGCTGAAAAGTTGAAAGCCCTCACGGAGATGAACTGTCGAGACTTGGGCATCGCCAGTTACGAGTGGGAAACCTCGAACGATAAGTCGCGCATGCGCTTGAAATACAAGTGCAACGGCACACCCGTCGAAGAAGATTCGTGCCGAGAGATCGAGGCCGGCCGACACGGATTGGATATTCACACGCGACACAAAAATGGATTTAACAACGAGCGCCTGCACCAAAAGGGCCCGATGAGTGCGATGGAGACCCAAGATTTGAATTGCGGACCCAACCAAGTGCTCACGAAGGTGGAGTACGGTGAGGATGCCAACGGTGGTGTGCGCATGAAGGGTAAATGCTGCTCTCTCCAAGATATTTAATTTTAGTTTACAATTTTACAAACCGTCACCAAAATTCACGGTTAGTAAAATTATTTATTTTTAGTTTAGATGTCCTTGAGGGCGCAGCACGTGCCGCGCAATTCTGCACCGCCCTTGTCGTTCTTTTCGAGTTTCATCTTCGTCAACGCCTGGCCCACCCCACACTGAAGTTCCTGGTAGTGCATAGCGGAGAATAAACCGTCGTTCGTGAGTCGATTGGGGTTGTGATTGTGTCTGTGAAGTTTTGCCACGACGTCCGTGCACGAATCTTCCTCGATCTCCCCGTTACACGAGTGCTTGACGCGAACTTTGCTCCCATCCTTGGAGGACTCGAATTGGTACGCCGTGATCGCACTCTCCCGACACGTGATTTTATCGACGAGTTCTTTGTATTTGGAAAACCACTCCGCATTCGCGTCAACGTAAGACGACGTCTTATCAGAGGGCTGACCGACGACGCCACCTTGAATGCAAATGCCTTCGTGTTGGAAATTCCCGTTGCCGTATTTGCGGTTGCTACCATGGTGGGAATGGAGGCGCGTCGAGCGCATCACACCCTCGGAACCACACGTCATCCCGGCCCCATCGAGGTCTTTCAGCGATCCAAGTTCGGACTTTTTGTTTTTGACGAACGACGGCGTCCAAATCTCCGAGCGAATGTCTTTGCGGATTTTGTATTTTTTGTGTAAATACGCCTCGACCTGTTGCACATCGCTCAAGTCCAACTCGCGATCGTAGAAGATAACCTCCGCGACCGCCCAGTCACTGCTCTCGGGGCCGAGACCCCCCTCGGAGGTGTTTCGGATGACGTACGAGGACAGGATGTCGTTAAATCCGTCATTCACGAAACAATCGTCATCTGAGGTGAACTTTTTGGATTTACCCTTGAATCCACCGTGTTCGAAAATTTCAATCTCCATGCCCTTGGGCACGCGCACGGACGACACGTCGTCGTTTCGCATCCCGATGTTAGCCATGTCGTAAGACCCACTCGCGCGTGACACGGAACGACCACCGTAGCCGCAGTGCTTGTACAGGGTCACCGTGGAGTCTCCACGCTTTTCACCGTGGGTGAATTGTCCGTAATTGATCGTGACCCTGGTTGGGATGACTGCACGATTGTTCGTGAGACCCGAACGTTGCAAACCGTTCTTTCTGTATACGTTTTTCATGTCAGTCGAAAGCACCCATTTGTCGTCCTTTTCGGAGTTGTGATTCGTGATCCACGAAGAGCCGTTGCGATGCGCCACCCCACCGTGACGCCCCGCCCAGAAACCTGATAAGTAATTGGAGTCGAGGCCGTCGAAGATGCGCCCGCGTGCTTCACCGTTATATTTCGTGACGTGAAATAACGTATACTTCTTGCCACGAGTCATCACATCCTGTGGGAAACGCAAACCGACCTTTTTCCCACCAAATACGAACTTAACGCCGTCGTCTTCGTCGACGTCGGGTTCACCCTTCACCTCGGTGACGTGATTTTTTTTCTTACTTTTATCCTTCCATTCGTTCGCTTTTGAATTCCACGAATCGGCGTCGTACCACCCCACGAGTCCATCCACTTTGTCCGGGCTTTCACTCGGGGTATCCTCGGCGACTTCCACCTTTTGTATTTGTTCCTTTTCTGTCACGGGTTCATCGGCCTCCGCGACTTCCGCGACTTCGGCGAGCATGTCTTGAGATTTTTCCACTGCGGTGACTGGTTCTTCCTCGGCCGTCGCACTCGGAGAGGGAGAGTCGTCTTTTTCACCACCCCGCCCCATCATCATCACCACGACAACGATGAGGATGATCACGACGAGAAACGCCCCCCCTGCGATGAGAGCGACACTCATGGTTTGTTACTTTACCCTGATATTTTTTTTATTTAGCACAACAAGTGTACGCGTATTGATACTTACCTTTCCCATTGCGTTGCAGTTTAAATCGAGTCATGACATCATTGCCACAGTTAGGGTGGTGTCGGTCGAGGAATATGTTCATGTAGCGCCCTGGATTTTCGTCATTCCACGGTGTGGTCTTGTTCGTGCACTTCCCGGAGTGCTTTTTGTCGGAACAACCGTAATTGTACCTGAATTTTCCCTTTCCGTTGCGCACGAGTCTGAAATCACGAATCGGTTTGTCACCACAATCCACGTTGTGACGGTCGAGATAAATCGCCGCGCTCGATTCTTGATTCCACCCGGTATCTTTGGCGTGACGACCCTTCCCTTCCCAGTCTTTTTGGCAAATGTATTCGTACGCGATCTGATTCCCCCTCGGTCGGTACAGGTGGAAAGAACGCAAAGCCCCTGTCTCGCAGTCCACGTGGTGTCGGTCGAGATATATGGTGTTCCCCCCACCCCAATCATTCGCGCGTGTCCACTTTTGGAAATGTTTGGTCTCCCCCGGTTTTCCCGCGTTCGCCACCCTGTTGTAGAATTGCCACCCGTTATGGGCGAAGTGGCCCCAAATACCGTTTTGCCTCTTGGGGATGCACGTCCGACTCGCGCTGTTGTACGAAAACCCGATGGCATCCTTGTGCTTATTCGCCTCGTCCGCGCACTGCTTGACGCCGATGCCGTTGATGACCCGAATGTTACCACCCGGGCGATCGCCCTCACCCTCGACGAAATATCCCGGAACTTGCTTGTAGTAATACTCGTACCCATTGCGATGATGCCCCATGGAGAGTGGTCGTTTGCAGTGTTTCGTGCCACTGCTTCCCTTTTGCCAACAGTGTCGATGCGGGTGCCACGAGATGCCGATGCAATTATCCATGGCATCGCATTTGGACTTACACGCCTCAAGGTCGGGACCTCTGGTGTATTGGAGATCTCCACACACGCGATCACCAGATGAGGTTTTGAAGTAATTAACGTTTGGTTGCGTGTACATTTCCCTCATTCGAAACATCAAGACTAAAAGTAGAAGGACGAGAATCACCGCCTTCATCTGTGTTACTTTACACTTACAAAAAAATTACAAAATCGCCGGGTGCGCCGCTCGTTCTGCTGGTGTGCGGAAAAGTTGCGTTAATCCTAAGAACATCATGATGGCGAACAGAGAGTCTTCGATATCTCGCGTTGCGATGAACGCGACGAGGAGGAGGGTGAAAATCTTCATGAATCTCGTCTTCCCGATTCGCGTGAGCACAGCGGGGGGGTCGGTGATGCCCTTGGTCCCGTAGAACGAATGCAACATTAACAAAATCCCAAACACAAAGGGCGAATTCACGATTTGCTGCGTGCGCACGCTGTAATTGCTTCCCCTGTGCAGGGCGAGACCGACGACGGCGAGAAGAATCATGAAAATGGGAACGATCGGGACTCGAGACAAGAACCCTATTTCATTGACGGCGGGGAGCGGCTCTTTGACCATGGCGGAAGGATCCGTCATCTCGGTAGAAGGCACGGGCACGTCGTTTGGAGATGGAGAACTCATTTTTGTTACATTACACGAATATTTTTTTCATAATACACAACACCCGTCGCAGTCTTGCAGAAATTGTGTTTTGTTTTGCACACGTTGTACGATTCGACGACCATGCGCTTCGCCAACACGGTATCGTACATGCACGGTTCAGCACCCATCGTCAACTTGTCGAATGGAATGAACACCGTGGACACGTCGTCTGAATGCAAAACGTCGATGATTTTATTAATGGGGCTGTGTTTCGTGACGACGACCACGGCCTTGCCCTCTATGGCGAACGCGTTTTGTACGTCGAACAAGTAATCCTCGTACGAGTCAGTCGTTATCACGACGTCCACGAAAGGGCTGATCATCGCGACGCGTCGCGCCACGTCGTCGGATGGTACTTCGACGAAGAAGACGGTGTGCGTGGCGAACGCAGTGGTGTGCGCACATTTAACTTTCTGTACGTATTCTCGAACGAGGGTGTTGAAACCAAAACCGATGTCTTTGTCTACAGACGTGAGCAAACCCACGGTGTTCACGTCGGTCGTCATCGCGATGTTCGCGGCACTGTTCTGTGTGTGTCCATCGCCGATGCAATACAACTTATCGAGATGCCGGAGGGAGTATTCAGCCTGTGAGATGTCGAGCAAGTCCGGGGACGTGGACAAGATCGAACCACCGTCGTGACGCAAAGAGTTGAACGGAATTTCTTCTTTCAAATCGTAATTCAATCCTCGCCATCCCTCGAAAAACCCGAACACGCGGTTCCCACTTCTGCTCTCCCGGACGGTGATCTCAGACACGGCGACGTTGACACCAGGGTATATTCGCCCTGGGGTGACAATCCCAACGTTCATTTACGTATGTTGTGTCCTAAATCTTTATCTCACGCCGTTGTAAGATGAAACGTGGGTACTACGTCCTCGCGTTTTTACTCACCAGTCTTTGGTTGGCCGAGATAGAATACACCGAACCCACGCGTGCGACGTTGGAGCGGGATGGTTTCGAGGTCGTTCACCCCACGGACGTTTTGAAACGGTTGCCACCGGGATATGAATTTTTGAATTACAAGTACACGATCGAGGGGTGCACCCTTTCGACGTTTCATCGAGACGTCACGAGTTCTAAATTTGTGTTCAAGACTAAACACCCCGTCTACACTTTCATCGTGTACGAATACGCGGACGCTCCACTCGCGGTGTGTCCCGGCTCACACAAGAGTGCGCCGTTTTTGTGGTCACCCCCTGTAAAGGTGAACTCTCCGTGGGTCTTGTTCGACTGCGATCTCGTCCACGCGGGGGCGCTGAACCCATTCCACAAACCAAGACGCGCGATGCAATATAAAATAGCGCACCGAGACGACCACGCGAAACTGAAACACCTCGATGGCATAGATACAAAAAAAATTGGAAGGTGCGAAGAGACAAACTTCTTCACAGATTTCTTTTTCAGGAAATTGAGTTTAATGTTTTCACTCCCGATCAATCACCTGTTCACCGGACACCTTCAGCAGAGAAAGAGCAGCGCCCTCTGTCGACTCATTGGGGAGGAGCGTTGTTTTTATAACAAGTAGCCATGTCCCTCGCCATGCGGTCGACTTTGTCGTTCATCGCGTGTCCCCTCTTTTTATCGTGCGCCTTGACCCAACGCCACTCCACCCCGGGTAATTTCTCACGCAGTGTGTCGATGCGCTCCCAACAATCTCTGTTTTTCACGTCCCCACCGGCGGACGTTCGCCACCC
>Ga0222719_10002694_pt1 | contig 16081 bp, 19 predicted proteins | sample C33_34DmetaG_FD_165039 | JGI IMG/M metagenome (GOLD analysis project Ga0222719, IMG submission 165039) | Estuarine water microbial communities from San Francisco Bay, California, United States - C33_34D | ecosystem: Environmental > Aquatic > Marine > Unclassified | place: USA: California... | reverse complement strand
GCACTGGCACTGGCACTGGCACTGGCACTGGCACTGGCACTGGCACTGGCACTGGAAATTATACATTCAAACCATTCATAGATACTAATTTAAATAACCAGGAACGAAAGGCATTTAATGACTTCGTAAAAGGAGAATCTCCCAAAGGAACAGGATCTTCTAAGAGAGAAAGGGATTTTTATTTGAATGAGCCAAACGACGATACATTCAAGGGGTATGCAATTACGATTTATAAATTTAAACGAGGAAAGCATGCCGGGTTTAAACCATCTGACTACGAGACGACTGGGCATGACGACGAAGAACTTCTAACGCGTACAGTAAAACCAATATGGTTGTTAGAAAATATACGACTTGTAAAAAGAATGCTGAGACCAGTAGGTAAGTATGGCCACGTACTTTTTTGTAATTTCCTTAAGCAAAAGACCAATATTTCTTCTACAACAAAGATATTCCTTGAAGCGGGTGAAATGCCAACATATAAATATGATGCGCAAAATGGTTTCAACATCGATAAACTAGTAAATACATACAAGGCTTGGGGGTTTAAACCTCACGGCAAAGAAAGGGAAGGAAGCATGGTTTTAATGAGTGCAACAAAAGGTGAGATTCTTAATAAATGTTCACCCGGTGAACCCCGTTTTCAATCTAAACGACGGTGGTCGCGATCAAGCCGAAACTCACGACGTCGATCTCGCTCCCGCTCTCGCTCCCGCTCTCAGAGACGTTCTCGCAGACGCACTCGCAGACGCACTCGCAGACGCACCCGCAGACGATCCCGCAGACGATCCCACAGACGATCCCGCAGACGATCTCGCAGACGATCCCGCAGACGATCTCGCAGACGATCCCGCAGACGATCCCGAATTCGAAAAAGATAAATGTCCACACACCAAAAAAAAAAGGAGCTTCCTTGGTAAATGACCACACCCCAAGTTTGGGTCTCGTGTCACCCAATTGAGCGACTCTGGACGTTTGACAGCGGAACCGAAATCAAACAAGTATTACAAACCATTTCCAATGACCTGCGGGTCGACACAAAGTGTATGCATCTCGTTCAAAACGACAGCCCCAGCGAAATCAATGACCAACACCTTACCGAGCACGCACGACTAATCATAATGGTTGTTAATTGCAATGACCACCCGGAGCAAAAACAAAGCTAATCATTCTTCGAATCGCGCGACTCGGGGAGTTTCTCCTCGACCAGCCTCCGGAGCCTGTCCACGTATGGTCTACAGTCGTATCTGCTCGCAAACCAAATACCACCGAGAAAGCCAATCATTAACTCCGTGTACATTTTATACTTAAGTAATATTTTTTAATTGCGGATACGACGGGATGAGCGTCGCAGTTTTGTACGGTATTCGATGATCTTGTTCAGTGTGTCCTTGTACAAACCAAATTGCATCATAGCGATAATTTGCCTGAACACGACCCTTCGAAACCAAATCACGATGAACATTGCTGTTTTCCTTGTGTTCCAACGTCAATGAATCAATATTCTGGATCTGGAAATCGAGGTCGAGTGCTTCCTTCATCAATGCGTTCGCGTTGGGACGATTTGGATCATCGCTGGTCCATTTAGTGACCTTCAAACGCATACCACGGGATTCTTCGGGACGGAAACGTGCATTTTCACCAAGGAGATTTTGGAGATAAGAATAGCCTCTTCCATTTTCCAACACCTCGAACTCCACCCTGTAATCCTGACCCAAAACAGGTTAGGACAGGATGGTTGTCATTTGCATTTTGAGTTGATAGGCAGCATCGCCTCGTGCGGCGCAATGCGATGAGTGGACTCTAGATTCATCACACATGTGCGTGGCTTAGGCGATGATTCCCTGAGCCACCTCTCGATGGGCGAGATGGACACATACTTGTCTCGGCCCGAGTAGTTTGGACTGTTTAAATTTCCTGTCCACCCCGGCTTGCGCGGGGGGATAGGAATTGGGATAGAGCGAGGAGGGAAAGGTCGTGGACGCCGCGAAGCATTCAACATTAGCAAACATTTATTTTCTTACCAGTGATTGGTTTCCCACCATTCACCGGATTGGGGCGGAACCGGTTTAGTCGGCGGGGGAGACGGGGGAGACGGGGAAGGCGGGGAAGGCGGAGTAGACGGGGGAGAGGGAGGGGTAGTTACAGGCTGGGTGGGTACCCCCCCCCACGCCACTCCCGCTCCCGGGAATTGAGGGCAAGGAAATTCCTGGGTTGGAAGTCTGGGGGTGAGGGAATAAGTGTGGGGGCTCCGGGGGGTAAAGGTACCACCGACTGTACCACCAATGCCACCAATGATTTTATCAATAAAGAATGCCCTGGATATTCTTTTCTTACTCGAGCGAGACCTCGAACATTTCTTTGCCATTTATTTTAAAAAATATTATTTATTCCCGCTCAAATTTTTTCCACTGTAGACAGACTACAGCAAAAGCATGATTCGACGCTTGCGTGAACGCGACATCGCAACCATACGCGCGTTCTTCCACGTGGACCTCGGCCTCGACCTCAGAGACTTCAGCATCATCGACTTTCATGGAGTAAACGGAATCACGATCACAGTCGAGTTGACGTGCCCGCAATTTCCGGAGATGCTGCAGATCATAAACGACGACAACACGGGAAAGGTGTCCATATTCAGAGAAATCTGGAGAGACTTCGTCAATGACATGCACATTCGCGTGCTCCGACACTACGTCACGTTCATAATGAACCCCATCAACGGCGGACGTGCGGTGTTGGCCTTCTACATATTTCCACCGACAAATTCCAAAGTCGTCGTAGACGAGTTCTACGCAGCGGTGTGGACATCGACCACAAAAAACATGGACTTGCGGGGACCAACCCCCGTCTTGACCAACGCAACGGACGAGCAGAAGAAAATTGCGCACCTCATCATGTGTCCCTTTTCGCAGAAAAACAAGCTCCTCTGCCACAACAAGGTCAACGAGAAGATGGTATTTTACCTCCGTCCCATGAACGTGGGGCTCTTTCGCCCTTTTCTGCGGATCTTTCTCGACGGCTTCGGTCCCGAGGGCGTCGTTGTCTCCTACAAACGAATCAACGACCAGATGAACTCAGACTCTCAACGTAAGGAGGATCACTCAGAATCCCAAGACTTGGAGCGGAAGATCCACTTTGCGAAGGAGTTGCTACAGTAGACGTGGATCGACCAGGCGACCCCGTCGAGGGAACCCGCACGGAGCTGCTGCTGCCAAGGCTACTCGCGATGGGTATCTCAGCCCGATCTTCGTTACCGAGGCAGAACGTCTCACAGTTTTTCATGCGACGCAAACGCCTTTTACCGCCGCGCCCGCGTCGCTTGGTTACTCGATAAACTTGGCCGCCGCAACCGTTCTCGACCACAATTTCTTTATTGCTGACGTCGCACCATGATCGAATTTGTCTCAACGTGTATGAACCGTTTCCGTATCTGTACTTTGGGAACCCATCATTGGTCGTGCCATTTACACGATTCGCAATTCCTATGCAGTTATAAGAGCATCCACCGACGACTGCACGTCGTTTCGACCGTCGTCGTGACCGTCGTGATCGCCGTCGTGATCGCCGCCTTGACCGCCTCTTTGACCGCCTCCTTGACCGCCTCCTTGACCGCCGTTTTGACCTTCGTCTTGACATTTATATTATTCATTCAAAAATTTATTGAAATGTTTTTCCATCGCATCAACCTCTCGACTTTTCTTGTAAAACTCCGGCTTTTTGCCCGGGGTTGAAAGCAGAACAGATGGAAACCCTTCGACGCCCAACTCTTCAGCGAACGAACTATCATCGGTCTGATCGACCCAATACACGTTTGGCATAGTCGCCGCAACCTCAGAGTACTTGGGTTTCATCTCTTTACAATGCCCACACCAATCCGCAAACAATGCAATCACACATTTGCTCTGCTGCATCTTTTGCTTGGCTGTCTCGATGCTTATGGGCTTGCTTCCAGCAGATGACTTATTACTCGTTTCCTTGGGTTTGGGTTTCGCCTCGAACTGAACGGACTGCTTAGACGACGCCTTTGCTCCAAATCCAAGTAGTCCCTGCAACCATGACGTTTTGTAAAAGGTTAGATAAATCCCTATTCCAATGAGTATTAATAGAAACACCGTATCCAGCTTAAAGAGGCTTTTCATGAAGGACATGTTTTGATAAAACAAAGATAATATTTTATTTGTGTAAACAAAGTATAAACATGGAACTCTTTCTGTCGGGGCCGAAACCACAGGAAACTATTGGAAAGCAATTTTTCGAGAACCACCATCTTGTTGGTAATAATGCGTTTGTAAAGAATCCGATGCGAATGTTGCCGTTCCGAAAGTGGAAAAACACTCCAATAACTGGCAGATTTTCAAACAGGGATTTTCAGATGACGAAACAGGTACACAACCAGCTGAAAACTGTGAACCAATCATCGAAAAACATGAATTATAAAATGTTGAAATTAGATTACGACGACGTCAAGCGGGAGCTCATTCTTATGAAAAAGCACCTCAAAAAGCAACAAACATATATGAATTCTCTCCATGAACAAAACAAACGTTTGCGCAACTCATGTGGTCTTTCAAACCCTATGCCAGAGCCTCCAAGACCTTCGGAACCAACGGCGAGGTTTGAACCGCTTGAGAGCATGCATCGAAGGTCACGCATGAGAAAACAAGCTTTCATAAAACGAGAAGCTTAATACAGAGATAAATTTTATTATCATTAATAAAAAGTATGCAACCAGTGGGTCCTCCACAAGATCAGCCACAGCCAAGCAATGCTCCTTTCGTGTTTATCGTCATTTTCATGTTTGTAGTGTTGGCCATGATCATCTATGTATACTTTAGATCGGATTGCGAGCAGAAGCCCTGTGATAACGTCTTAGATGCCATGACATACAAAGACAGCGTTCAGTCGCTTCGAGAGTATGTCCAGCGCAACCCGAATTCAAAGGATCAGCTGTTGAATGCTTTCTTCAATGAACTCGAAACTTCATGCCCAGCAGCTGCGAAGAAGGATGAGAAGAAGGAACAGGAGGAGGAGGAAGAGAAGAAACAAAACTAAGCCTAATTAGCAGCGCTCTTATTGTCTTCTGCATCGAATACATATGCCTTTCGTTCGTCCTTCTTCTTGATCTTAGTTGAGACACGTGTCTCGTTTAAGAGCATTGACTCAACCTTGGCAAAAAATTCAGGGAACAGTCTTTCATGTGCACCGACGGGATTTTTAGATTCGTAAGAATCTGACAGCTGTAGGTATTTGAACCCTTCAGAGAGTAGCTTGTCGTACACTCTGGTATATACGGATTTCTTCTTCGCAACTTTAAACAACGAAAGCATGTTGGCAGCCACGCCTGTCGCGAGGCTAATTCCCCAAGTGCTCCAAAAAACGTATCCGCTGCGATTGTCGTCCAGGTGTTGAATGCTTAGCAACGCTGGTATAACGAGCGAACCAATCTGAACTACAATGTTTCCGACGTTGCTAAAACGTCTCATATTAAGTTTCTTTTTTTCTAAGATCGACAACGCATTGACATACCGATCTATAAAAAGGATCTTCTTATCGTCGGATAGATCTACGAAGCGAATACACCGTTTGAAATACGCACATGTTTTTGAGTTCCTCTTCATATCATTTATACAAGTTTCTAGAGCAGCTCGTGCTTCGTTTTCTCTTCTCTCTACCATCAGCTTGAGTGTATCCATCCTTTACAAAGGACAAATTAAAAATATTTATTTAATTAAACATAATGAGCAGTGCAGAGGACTCATACATGGCATCGCTTGGATTCACAGAGAAGAAACATTCTCGCCGGAATGAGAAATTTTCACGCGATGGCATGGTACACCGAAGAAAGAAGGCGACTAACCTTGATGAAGCCGCGGCGATTGCTAAAAGAGATTTCGAGATGGGCACACAATACGAGGTCGAAATTGTAAAATCGGGGCTCAAACAGCCCACTGGAGCTCTTAAGCGCAAGGGTCGCGATTGGGCACAGAGACTTCTTTCATATCGAACGTATTTGCCTTTTGTTCTAATTTTATTTATTTTTACCGTTTTGCTTTTGGTTTGAAATTCGCTAGCAGAGTAGTCGAATGCGATGAGTTCCAGCACCGTGGCCTCGCATATAAGTGCGACATGAAGCGAATGTCAGACATTACCGAGGAGCTCGGGAAACCAGTTCACTTCGTTCGCTTCAATCCAGACACAAAGGAGCGCAACAAGCAGGCCACTCTCGCCGCTGCCATTCGCCACGCATTTGCGAATCCGCCAGGTCAGCGTGCACAATTTCTCCGCAACGTATCTGTTTTACACTAGCAGCAGCCGCCGCACCTAGCGCCGCCGGGACCGGGAGCGACGCCTGGATTTGGATCTCTTCGCAATAAATAGGACTCTATTGTTCCTATTAGCTCGATTACGTGAAAGAGTTTGGCAATGTTGGCGGAAGCTGAACGGGACATACTTTCTGTTTAGTTTTCTTGCTATATCCCTGTTGACCTCATTGTGTAAACTAACGAGGAACCGCATGAGGTTCTCTCTTGATTTAAGTATTTGTTTATAATTAAACCTCTTCTCCTTTTGCATGTAATGATTTCTACACTTGCTGCATGGAATGATACTAGGTAGCATCTTTTTTAAATAGTTGTACCAATGCGTCCGCATCGATGATCGGTAATTTACTGCGCCGACATGGAGGGTTCTCCACATCGATGGACCCCAAAATGAGGTTGAAATATCTCGTCCACGTCGAGGACATGTCATTTATTAAAACTAACATAAAATATATGATTGTGGCAATCATAGTTATAGGCATCACGACTACTATTGCGGCTATGATTGCATATAATTTGGTGCCAACTCACGATTGTATTGAGCATATCGAGGATACAATCTGTAGCGACGGTTCACGCGAAGTTGCTAGGGAAGTAACTAATTCATGACTGTGGGCTTAATAGCGTATCCGCAGACCAAAACCAATTTTTTCCGGGCTCGTGAAACAGCTACATAGAGCGCCTTCAGGAGGAGGGAGCTGACAACGAGAGCAGGCGTAATTCCCCCAGGAACAAAAACTCGGGAACATTTCTTCTTCAAATTTTCGTACAGAACAGGTAGACTCGGGTGCAACCTTGAACTTACCGACGTGATATCTTCTTCGGACGTATCGCCTATGTTGCGATGGCGCTGGACGCAGAATAGGACGTTTTGCCAGTTCAAAACAAGTGTCTCGGTGCTCTTCCCCTGGACAGCGTACACCGTCGAGAAACGAGGATCCGAAAACAGATATTCAGACAAGCGCTTTCTCCTGTCCTCGTGCACTCCGCACATAGCGTCGCGCCGAGCATCAATTTTCTTCCTCTCGACCCTGCACGCATCGCAGTCATTCGCTTGGGACTTGTTGATGAATTTTGCCTGACGGACCTTGGCGATTCCGTCTGCATGCAAGAGGAGCTTGGCGTCGATGACAACTGGGTCGCAGCCGCACTCGATCCACCAGGAAGAATCAGTCGTAACCTCCCCAGAAAGAATGTCGACGACAGCGCCCGTGACCGGAATTCGCTTCTTCTCTCTGGTGACCTCGCTGCAGAAGTAAAACCGGTGTGCCTTTCTAAAAAATTCAATCCTGGACTCGGACGTGCAGCCGAATTTCTTTCCCGCTGGAACGTTCATTGCATCGAGGTTCACAACATCGTCACCCTTGCGAAGCAGGTGTCTCACCAGAGCAGCTGTTTCATTCCGCTTTTTGTGCGAGTAGGCGCAAAATATGAAATCGTGCCTGTCTTCGTGCATAGACACGATGTTGTCTCTGAGCTCATTGCTGCTCCACTTGGTCACAGAAGACGATCGCTCGGCCAGATCCATGAGCTCCCTGCTGAGGAACGGGCGGTCGTAAACGCGCCTGTCATCACCCGAAGCTATGTCCAGAATGCGCCCGCGGAGCTTCAGGAGGTAATCCTGAAACACTGCATCCATGGTCTTGGAGCGCACGTTCTTTGTTAGCTTCATGTGCCTGTTGAACGGAAGGAAGCGGTTGAGATAGTAGTACATTGATGACTCCACACCCCTGGAGCCCACCGCTGGGAGCTGCGCCGAGTCCCCTAGAAAGATAACGATGGCCTTGATCGACGACCGCAGCACACCCGGCTTCAGGAACAACGAGTCAATTATCCTCGCGGCGAGACTTTTAGGAAACATTGAAATCTCATCGAAGATAACCACCTGCTTGCTGAATGTCAGCGGCCTCGGGTCAATTGCGTAGTCGGCCCTCTTCAGGTCGGGGTGGTCATTGTAGCGAGAGTGGTTGTAGGATCCGCTGGCCTTTTTGAAGTGTACGCACAAGCCATCCTTTGCGTAAACGGTAGTGACCGTGCCTGGAATCCCGGTATCCTTGAGAACTCGTTTCGCAGCGTGTGTGGGGGCCATGCAAAGGAACTTGTAGGAGGCATCGATTTTCTTGATGGCGCTTATGATTTTGCTAACACAAAATGTCTTCCCTGTCCCTCCAGCGGAATCCACGCTGAACACCGGGAGGCGGGGCGGACAGTAGTCCAGGATGATCTCTGCTGTGTCACTTAGCCCGGATGGAAGCCCATCTAGAAGACGAACTAGGAGTTCCGATCGCTGAGCACCGGGACCATAATGCAGAGCGTGCTCAACAACGCTGTGGTACAGATCCCGCTGCTCTTCGTTAAGTTCCGGGGGAGGGGCCGGCACGCCAGACGGCGGCGGCGGCGGCGGTGCGTCGTCCGATCTCTCGAGAATCTCCTCGGAACTCTCGGCCTCCATGCCAATTTCTTCAGACTCGGAGTCGCTGGGAATAATCCTCTTTGCTCGGTTGTGGCGGCGGCGCTTTCTACGACCTGCTTCGACTCGCTCGCGGCGAGCCGCAGCTAGGATGCGATTGAGACGCGCCCTCGCGGAATCCATTTATTCTATTTGTGGTCCACAGTGGAGCAAGCGTAAAGAGCGGGATTTTTTGGCGGGATTTTTTGGCGCCAGATTTGGTCTACAGGGACAAAAAAAAACTGCGTCACGGCACAATGGGACCCGTAATTTGTTACATTATGTTTACGATCGGAATTACTGTCCTCGATTACAAGCTCGAGGGCGAAGATGATTAGTCATGATTTAACCCACTTGTTGCCAATAGCAGTATAAGTCGCCTTATCGCCTAAGTCGTTTTCTACATCAATCGTATCACCCTCATTAATGGGAGATTCGAATGGGTGAGGTTCAGACGGCAAGTCGTATGTTTTTTTAAAAATCATTGTTGTGTCCCACGCTGAATCAAATTCTCCATATCGTTCGTCAGTGTTTTTCTTGGTTTTGTTTCGGCCGACGGCACTACTCTTAATAAATTTGTTTATTCGCTGATCCTCGGTAAGCGTCTCGGCGGTCGTCCTCACGCTCTCGGTGGTCGTCCCCACTCTCTTCCTCTTTTTTCTTACTGGAGTTGAAACACTATCAATAAAAGTATTAATCATCGATTGATTGAGGTCGTAGTATCGGTCTGGGTTTTTGTATACATCCCCGAATAAAATGCTTACGTTTATTAATTTTTGAATCCATGATTCCAAAGTCTCTTTGCCCAAAATTACGTCTACTAGATGCGTATGCAACGATATAACCGTTTGCACAAGGTCGTCTAATTGAATATCATCTTTGTTTGCCTTGGATGGTTTTTTAAGTTTTTGAGTTTCTGAGAGAAACTTCTTCACGTACTTTGACCAGCTGAGAAAGCCGGTTGTTGGTCTCCCTTGTAAATTGTTCTGTACGCGTTCTAATTTCCGGAATAACATTCTGAATTTACTATTGATTTGGGATCGCATGCGTTCGTTTTTATCTAATAGATTACGCAATACGTCACCTAGATTCTCTCTGAAGTCCCAATCCTCATCCGTGTATTTATTTTTGATTTCGATTGTGTTGGAATGAATTTTGAACATTTGCTGAAAGTAGTCGTTCCAATCCCGACTAATTTTTAGATCGCTGACCATCACGCCTCGGTCATTGTCATACGTTGCATAGTTAGGGAGACTTGCCGTGTCGATAGTTTTGGAATCGACGAGTGATTGTATTTTCCAAATTGGTTGTTTTGATCGGCGACGCGTGCGTCGGCGAGAGCGGGTGCGTCGGCGAGAGCGGGTGCGTCGGCGAGAGCGGGTGCGTCGGCGAGAGAGGGTGCGTCGGCGGAAACGAGTACGGCGGTGGGAACGAGTATGGCGGCGGGAACGAGTACGGCGGCGGGAACGAGTACGGCGGGAACGAGTACGGCGGCGTGAACGAGTACGGCGGCGAGAACGAGTATGGCGGCGAGAGCGGGTGTACATTTTTACTTACTATTCTAAAAAAAATATGGTGTGTGTTCAAATTCAGTAATGGTTTTTGTTTAATGTTATTAAAAATGATTGCTTCTCCCTCGGCAAGCGTAATTCTTGGATCGTTGGTTATTGGGCTTATTGTATTCGCTTTCCTCTCATACCAGGAAAAACGAAGGTTAGAGTCGGGAGTTGAGATAAGCAGTGGGATGCTTACTCTTATAAACAACAAAACGATTGTGTCGTCTTTGATTGTCTTCCTATTCCTTGCATTGAGCAGCTACAATAAAAGCAGGAAGGCAGCGATCACACCACAGGCACCTGCAAACATGCTCCCTCCAGCCAACCTCGGTGGCTCTGGGTCGCTAGCACCAGCTCCGGCTCCAGCTCAACCAGGCGCGGTAGGATCTGCACAGCAATTGAGTGTACCGGTCGCAAGCATCTAAGTTGAGTTTTTATGGTATGCCATGAGAGCAACAAATACGGCGATTGCGAGAAGCGTACCCCTTACTTGTTCTGAATTTAAATTTTCGTGGTTGAGTGCTCCGACGAGCGTGATAAGCAACAAAAAGCGAAGCACGTTCCCTGTTGATTCGTCCTCGGGGCCTATCTGTACATCGTCTGTTTGGGACGTCTCGATACCATTCGCGTGCTTTTGCTCGACGTTCATTTCGTTAATTTTTGCGGTCTGGATAGCCTCGTCGAAGGTCTCGGGAAGCACCTTCTCTTCCTCGTCCGGTTTTGCATTCGAACCTGGGACGTCATACACTCTCAGCGTTTGGATTTCGTCGAGAACCTGAGGATCATACATTCTTTAATTGTTCAAATAAAATATTTATTTTCTCGAAACAGTTGATGCTTATAAAGGAATTCTTTTATGGACATATAGGGCGCGTGCTGCGATGGGCTTGTCATGGATGGTTAACGGACGAAGAGATCTGTGCAAAACAGACGGGCGTGGGCGAAGTTCACTGGATTGAAAATTACTATACGTGTAAGAATTTATTGAATCGTCAGGAACAAGCAACAGGAGATGCCTTCTTCTCGCTGGTGGTTCTAGTAGTTTCTCTACGGCAAACTTGGTTCCTAGCTACTGCAATCCCACTATTTCTTCTTTCTGGTCTTAAAAATATTGGCGGGGCAATTAGTGAGCTTAGCAAGAAAAGTCTTAAGATCCTTTTTTATGGAAGCGACACCAAAGGTTCGCGCCTTCCCGAGTGCTCGACTGATAGCGAAGAAAGTCATGAGTGATTCCATTGATTGATTGTCGGTTGATTCACAAGATTGAATGGTGAGGCTCTCGATATTGCTTCGATTGAAAATGACACCCCTAGTTCTTTGGATGTCCGCAACCAGCCAACACGGGATATCAGACGCAGTCGTGGTGAAATGCTTAGCCTTCTCGGTGTTTACAAAAACAGTGTGAAGATCTTGATTGATCCTAAGAAGAAGCACATATTCGGTAATAGCCGAATCGATTTGATTGGCGATTGATGCATAAGTAGTTTTGTACTGATCGTTTCTTGTTCTGAATATTGGATCTATTTCGGGCTTGAGGTCGGAATTTTCTACTTTAATTTTCAAATCACGGTCCGAGTGGTCGACGATGGTGACCGAGCGGTCCCTCGCAAGTTTGAAGAAGCCAGCAAGTCTATGCATTTTGTTTGTTGAAAGACCAAATAAAAAAATGTCGATGATTTGTACACATGTGAAAGATGGAGGCAGTAACGATGTACAGACGGATGCTTTGCAAATACGTCGACTCTCTCCAGGATTACAGGGAGAAGGCCTCTAAATTGTATTGTGAGCACTCGATGGCGTATCACCGGTTCGTCACGGCGCGTGATTTCCACGTTCGGTTGGGTGGTTCCACGCAGTTTATTGTTGGCTCTCCAATTTCGGAGATGGAGAGGGTTTTGTATTTCGAGCAAAAGTCCAAAGCGTCGGAATTTGTTCTGTTTTGTCTGGAAAATTTCAGGGAGGAAAACGTCGTGCAGTGTCTTCCGGTTGAAATGGAGCACATAACGATCGAGCGAATCCGCAACGAGTTTCTAACCGAGATCCACCCCGATTTGACAAATTTTGTAAATTTTGAGGAACGCAACAATGGCGTAATTTCGCTTAACTTTGCTGAGATATTTGAGACCCGGAACGAAAAACAAAGAGCCATAATGAAAATTCAAAGACTTTGCTTCAGATATTACCCATTGTTTGCAATCGAGCCGAGTTGGTCTCGCGGTTTCTTTGGGGGATTTTCTTGCGTTGGGCAGCTGGGCGGCGAGTGTGTATACTCCGAGGCGGAGTACCTGTCTGACATTTGGTATGTCATTTCTAAAGGTTTGGCTTTACCGATAGAATTGCGAGATATAGTGTTGTCGTATGCTGTCGTAAGCGGTGAGTATAGGCGCACGATAAGTGGTAGGCAGCGTTGTGCGCGTCCCAGGCGGGGATAAAAATTTATTCGATTAGTAAAGATGGAATACCTAAACAGCACCTACTTTCGAAAGCGGTTCTCAAATTATGAGGGCAGACGAACCACTGGTAGCACTGAAACCACTGAACCCGAAAGCAAAGAGGGAGTTCCGAAGGTAATCGTTCCAAAGGAGGTAGCAGAGCTGGCGGAAGTGGCTACACCGGAAGCAGAAGCACCAAAGGCTGTGAGTACGGAGAAGAACGTAAATTCGTTTGAGGGCATTTACGAACACCTTCAGTCATTAAATAACAAAATTGATTCATTATCTAAAACATCTACATCAAAAGTCCCTACCATACCAATACCCAAAGAGAATCCCGCGCCTGCGTCCGCACCCCCTGCACCAACAGAGAAGCACAAGTTTGATTTTAAGGATTCTCATTTGTTCGACATCTAGGCGTCTTGAAGCCCATAAAAAAATGCTTCTATAAATAGTCATGAATACAACTAGGTACACTAATAATGGGATTCAGTTTTTCGACCACGAGATCACATTTTCGAACAACGGTGTGACGTTAGACGGAGTGTTGAAAATTGACGTGATTAGCGAGTTGGGGAACTCGTCAGGCGTGACAATCGAGGGCGTTCGGTGCAAAGACAGTGTCTTGTACACGGACACGATTAGCGAGCTGTCGAGCACAAACGGTGTGACTATCGGTGGCATTCAAATCAAAAATGGTGCCTTGCACATGGACGTGATTAACGAGTTGACGGACTCGTCAGGTGTGACAATCGACGGCGTTCTATGCAAAGACGGTGACATTGTAGTCAATAATGTTGAAGTGGGAGGGAACATAACTTTAGGTGACGACAGTTTAATTCAATTTGGAGCTGAAAATGACCTTACCATAGGGCACGATCCCGACATTAATTTTTTAACTCACAGTAAACAACTTCAGTTTAAGAGTACTGTGACAAGCGGTGACAGCTATAAATTCAACGAGACAGCTCGACGCTTTTCCACCTTTACGTTTTCCAGCGATAACGATCTGCAGACTGAACGAGTTAACGCGTATCACTTCATAGGAAACGGCACATACAGCGGAGTGGCAAACTCAACATTTTACAAAATTGGCATCAGGACCGTCGACAACATCACTGGGATACATAACCCAATTGAGATATACCAAAAAGGGAATACATCCGATGACATCGACATCAAGCTCACGGGTAAAAGCCATTTCTCTCACGATGTGACCATCTCGAGCAGTGGCGATGCGCTAAACTTCAACTTTACGACAGGCGAACACGCCAAGATTGGCTGGAAAGACGGCGGTTCCAGTCGCGGTTATTTGGGGATCAAGGCCGACGGAGACACCGCGCTGACCTGGGCCACGGAGGGCACCACAACAAATAAAATCGAGATATTAGCCGGAACCAGCTCGCTCACTGTCAACGAGAGCGGCGCGGTCGACGTGGTCGGTCCCTTTACAGCAACCTCAATTTCTGTTGGAGTCTCAGCAGCGAACACAGCCGCTAAATACATGCAACTTGGTAGGACTTCTTACGCCAATTCATCCATTTGGAACACCAACACTATAGAGAACGTTCAGCTTTTACTTGGTGGCGATCACAATGAAGAGCACATTCACGATGATTCTGTACCTAGGTGCAAGTTGTTGATGAGTGGCCTGAATAACGATGACGTGGGTTCTGGTACATATTACATGTATTGCGAAGATGAAAATGCTCACGCGGATTTTTACATCAGGCGCACCGGAACTGGCATTGACGATTCCTACGTCTTCTGTCAAAGTCTTTACTTGCCCGACGATGGAGTCCTAAGGTTCGGCGACGGCGACATGACCATCAGACACGTTACAAACTCGATGAATGTTCTCGAACACAACAAACAAATTCTATTCAAGAGCACGATGACAAGCGGTGACAGCTACAAATTCAACGAGACAGCTCGACGCTTTTCCACCTTTACGTTTTCCAGCGATAACGATCTGCAGACTGAACGAGTTAACGCGTATCACTTCATAGGAAACGGCACATACAGCGGAGTGGCAAACTCAACATTTTACAAAATTGGCATCAGGACCGTCGACAACATCACTGGGATACATAACCCAATTGAGATATACCAAAAAGGGAATACATCCGATGACATCGACATCAAGCTCACGGGTAAAAGCCATTTCTCTCACGATGTGACCATCTCGAGCAGTGGCGATGCGCTAAACTTCAACTTTACGACAGGCGAACACGCCAAGATTGGCTGGAAAGACGGCGGTTCCAGTCGCGGTTATTTGGGGATCAAGGCCGACGGAGACACCGCGCTGACCTGGGCCACGGAGGGCACCACAACAAATAAAATCGAGATATTAGCCGGAACCAGCTCGCTCACTGTCAACGAGAGCGGCGCGGTCGACGTGGTCGGTCCCTTTACAGCAACCTCAATTTCTGTTGGAGTCTCAGCAGCGAACACAGCCGCTAAATACATGCAACTTGGTAGGACTTCTTACGCCAATTCATCCATTTGGAACACCAACACTATAGAGAACGTTCAGCTTTTACTTGGTGGCGATCACAATGAAGAGCACATTCACGATGATTCTGTACCTAGGTGCAAGTTGTTGATGAGTGGCCTGAATAACGATGACGTGGGTTCTGGTACATATTACATGTATTGCGAAGATGAAAATGCTCACGCGGATTTTTACATCAGGCGCACCGGAACTGGCATTGACGATTCCTACGTCTTCTGTCAAAGTCTTTACTTGCCCGACGATGGAGTCCTAAGGTTCGGCGACGGCGACATGACCATCAGACACGTTACAAACTCGATGAATGTTCTCGAACACAACAAACAAATTCTATTCAAGAGCACGATGACAAGCGGTGACAGCTACAAATTCAACGAGACAGCTCGACGCTTTTCCACCTTTACGTTTTCCAGCGATAACGATCTGCAGACTGAACGAGCTAACGCGTATCACTTCATAGGAAACGGCACATACAGCGGAGTGGCAAACTCAACATTTTACAAAATTGGCATCAGGACCGTCGACAACATCACTGGGGTACATAACCCAATTGAGATATACCAAAAAGGGAATACATCCGATGACATCGACATCAAGCTCACGGGTAAAAGCCATTTCTCTCACGATGTGACCATCTCGAACAGTGGCGATGCGCTAAACTTCAACTTTACGGCAGGCGAACACGCCAAGATTGGCTGGAATGACGGCGGTTCCAGTCGCGGTTATTTGGGGATCAAGGCCGACGGAGACACCGCGCTGACCTGGGCCACGGAGGGCACCACAACAAATAAAATCGAGATATTAGCCGG
>Ga0222719_10002693_pt1 | contig 16088 bp, 10 predicted proteins | sample C33_34DmetaG_FD_165039 | JGI IMG/M metagenome (GOLD analysis project Ga0222719, IMG submission 165039) | Estuarine water microbial communities from San Francisco Bay, California, United States - C33_34D | ecosystem: Environmental > Aquatic > Marine > Unclassified | place: USA: California... | reverse complement strand
TCGGTTCGTACATGTTCTCCACCGTCGCGCGCGCGCGCTCGGCGCGGCTCGCCGTTCGCGCGCGCGCGCGTCGGCGCGATCGTCGCTTCGCGGTTCTTCGCGCGTCGTCTCCCGGTCGCGCGGTCGTCTGGCGCGCGGTCGCGCGATCGACGTCCGTCGGGCGCGGCGCGGGGGCGATTTCGCCAAACGACGGTTTTTCGACGGTCGCCGCCGGAGGGTTTTCGACGACGTCGCGACTCTTCGTCTCCCGCGGCGCGGCGGCGCGCGGCACAGCGCGACGACGGACGCGGCGACGGATCGCGCGCGCGACGGATCGGGCGCGGGAAAAATAAAATAATCGCGCGTGAGCGCGCGCGCGAGAGAGAGAGGGACGCGACGCGACGCGACGCGCGAGGACGAGGGAAGAGAAACGGCGAATGCGCGCGCGAATCGATGACGACGACGACGACGACGACGACGGCGACGGCGACGACGGCGGCGACGGGAGGAAGGGACGTCGACGTCGAGCGCGGCGCGAGCGCGCGGTGGTGATGATGGGGCTGCGCGCGGCGGCGATCGCGGTGGTGATGATGCGCGGCGCGGAGGGAGGGACGCCGACGTGCGCGTACGCGGCGAGACGAGAGACGTGCGGGCTGGGCGCGCGCGCGGCGGCGTTCGACGTCGTCGGCGATGCGAGGTGCGACGCGATCGAGGGCGACGCGACGTGCGCGATGCGGTCGAACGGGGTCGTGTTCGAGCCGACGTCGACGCGGCGGGCGATGATGACGTCTCGAGGGGAAGAGAACGGCGCGATGGCGCTCATCGGCGAAGGCGACGGGACGTTTACGATCGAGATGCGGATCGTTCCGGATTTTACCGCCACGACGCCTGAAGAACGACAGCCGCTTTTAGTTTTCAGTTTGAACGACGATGAGACGTCGTGGGCGCACACCGGGTGCTTTGAGGGATATTACATGTCGATTTGGATTCAAGATGGATTTTTGTCGACGAAGATGCGAGTGACGCATTCGACGCACCCGTTCGAGTGCTCGTGGGATGACCACATGCGTCGAGGGCATATGGGCATACCCAGGCTGTCGCACGGAGATTTAAATCACGTCGCGCTCGTGTACGACGCGCAAGGCATCCGACTCTTCCTGAACGGCACGAAAGCGTTTCCACCCGTGGATTGGTTCTTCGAGAGCCCGGGGGGCGACGCCGTCTCCACGTGGAACGCGAGCAGATCTCGCATTGCCGTCGGCGCGTACGGCGATGACGCATTCGCAGGGATAATTTATGGCATTAACATATACGACTACGCCCTGAGCGACGATGAGTTAGCGATATCCGCGAACGCGTCGCTGGAAAATTCCAAACCGTTCGCGATTTCGCAAAACGTCACGTGCGAGGAGGACGACTCGGTGGACGCAGAACTCGTCGCATACGACGCGGACGGCGACGATGTGTGGTATCGCATCACATCGTTACCGAAACGAGGACATTTATATGACGTTCACGCAAACGGGGACGCGATCGAAATCCTTTCTGCGCCTCACTCGCTTGCGAGCGCGTCGGTGCGATTTGCGCCGGCGCCGAATGATTTTTCGATTGAAGGCAACGCTACGGCGCTCTTTGATTACGATTCGTTCGAGTTTGATGTGAGCGACGGCACCGAAGCTTTTGGTAGCGCGTTTGTCCACATTCGAGTAACGAACGTGAACGACGCACCGGTATCCACAGGGTCAAACGTCATCGCTTATCGCGGTGTGCCCGCGATCGTGCGGCTTGTCGTCGAAGACATCGACGCGACGTGTCCTCAGCACGCCATACTATGCCGCGGTGATCGTGTGACTTCCGTGCACATCACTCGAGAGCCAGCACTTGGGAGCCTGTACGCGTGTGATGATGTGGAGGGAGCGAATGCGCTGCGCACCGGCGCGAACGTCACCTCGCCGAATGCGACGTGCTTGACGTACGTTTCCTTTGCTTTGGGTGAGAGCGATTCCGTGGCATACGTCGTTGTCGATGAGAACGGCGCGCTGAGCGACCAAAGCGAAGTGATATTTTTCCTTAAAACGCCGTGCGCGTTGCTCGATCGCACCCAAACCGTCAGTGAAGACGAAGGCGGGATCATTCGAGTCACCGCGGCGTGCGTGGGCGAGTCGTTGTCGTCGCTCGCGTTCTTCGCGACGGTTACGACGGCGCCGAGGTACGGCGAGATTGTCGGTGACACGGACGCACAGCTCAGTGCGATGGCGTGTTCAAGCACGCAAAACGCGACATGCCAGGCTTGGGCGGCGAATACGTCATCGTTTACGGCGATTGGTCACGCGTGCGCGTGCGGCAGCTTTACATACGTTCCCGAGCGCGACTACTTCAACATCCCCAGCGTAGATGTATATGGCGTCGAAATGTCACTCATGGGTACGAGAGCCGAGAATTGGAACGTCGGACGGCCTGATACCCTTCGTATGTCCCTGAAGACGTCGAACGGTTGGACCACGGATCCATACGCGGCGTACGTCTTCGTGCGAAACCGCCCCGACGCGCCGACGATTCGGATCGATCAGAATCGTCTCAATCAAATCGAGCGGATCACGCCCAACACGACCTCTTTCGTCCTATCCGGAATCATAGACATCGACACTGATCCGGATTACGACGCCTACGCGATGTCGGTGAAGATGTGGAGCCCATCCTCGACCGTGCTCGAGGTGCGAGACGCGAGAGCGGCGCGTCTCGCGCCGATCATCTCCTCGAACCGACGAAACAGGATAGATCTCATCGGTCCGCCATCTGAGATCGCCGCCCTATTTCGTCAAGCGACCATCGCATACGTTCCGCGCGACACAAACACCGCTGCCTTCGAGGACACCGTCAAGCTCCGCGTCGCCGTCGGCGTTCTCCCGACGTCATCCTGCGAAAACCTCCCCGCCGACGTCAAGTGCTTCTTCCAAACCACCGTCTACGCCCAACCGTGCGCGTCCACATCTCCGTTATCCACGCCTTGCCTCATCGAACGCACGATTTACGTCCCCGTCGGCGATTCTCCATCCCACATCGCTCGCGTGCTCGAGGCTCGCGTCGAGCGTCGATCCGTCGCCTCGCGTCGCCGCGCCGTCTTCCTCATCTGGTTCGTTCTCTCCTTCCTCACCTCCGCCCTCGCGTCGCGACTCAAGCGCGCGTTTTGCACCATCGCGCGCCCTCGCGCGTCTTCCACCGCTCGCGACGTCCGCCCGCGTTCGCCCGCGTCGCCGTCGCGCCTCGCGTCGCGCGCGTCGCCCGACATCGAGTAACACAAAAAACACGAACCTTTCGACACTTTCGCCCCGCCGTCGCCGTCGGCCGTCGCGCCGTCACTCTCCGCGCCGCTCGCGCACGCCGACGACGAAGAGACGCCGCCCGATCGCTCGCCATGGTGAAGGTGCGCGAATGTTTCGACGCGATGCGCGCGTCGCGGGCGCCGCGCGCGCGTCGCGGATGCGCGCGCGCGCGCGAACGCGCGCGAGGATGATTACGCGATCGAGCGACGCGACGGACGGGCGACTGACGAACGTTTTCGCGCGATAGTTTACCATCGATGAGCTGCGCAAGCAGATGGATCACAACAAGAATATCCGTAATATGTCTGTGATCGCGCACGTCGATCACGTACGTCGGCGAGGCGAGGCGACGCGCGAATCGATGCGACGGATTGATGATTGATTGGGGTTACGACACCGCGGGTGACGGGACGAGGCTGAACCCTAATGCGAGGCGCACGCGCACGCGGACGCGTGAGACTGACGAAAATACGGGCGTTCGGACGGTGAAATGAATAGGGTAAGTCGACGCTCACGGATTCTCTCGTCGCCGCGGCGGGGATCATCGCGCAGGAAAACGCCGGGGACGCGCGCTTGACGGATACGCGTCAAGACGAGCAAGATCGGTGCATTACGATCAAGTCCACGGGTATTTCGTTGTTCTACACCATGTCTGACGAGGATTTGGCGCGCTTGCCGAAAAATGTGCCGCGTGATGGTAACAACTACCTGATCAACTTGATTGATTCTCCGGGTCACGTCGATTTCTCGTCCGAGGTGACGGCGGCGTTGCGCATCACCGACGGCGCCTTGGTCGTCGTTGATTGCGTCGAAGGTGTTTGCGTACAAACCGAAACCGTGCTTCGTCAAGCGCTCGGTGAACGCATTAAGCCTGTGATGACGGTGAACAAGCTCGATCGCTGCTTCCTCGAACTCATGCTCGACGGCGAAGAGGCGTACCAAAACTTCTGCCGCGTCATCGAAAATGCGAACGTCATCATGGCTACCTACACGGATGAGGCGCTCGGTGACGTGCAAGTCGCGCCGGAGAAGGGTACCGTGTGCTTCTCCGCTGGTCTTCACAACTGGGCGTTCACCTTGACCGTTTTCGCGAAGATGTACGCCGCCAAGTTCGGCATTGACCAAGACGCCATGATGGGCAAGCTTTGGGGCGACAACTTCTTCGATCCGAAGGAGCGTAAGTGGACCAAGAAGAACACTGGCTCGAAGACGTGCATGCGTGCTTTCGTCCAGTTCTGCTACGAGCCGATCCGTCGCGTCATCGATGCCGCGATGAACGACAACAAGGACAAGCTCTGGCCGATGCTCGAAAAGCTTCAAGTGAAGGATAGGCTCAAGCCCGCTGACTTGGACTTGATGGGCAAGCCGTTGATGAAGCGTATCATGCAAACCTGGTTGCCGGCCGATGTTGCTCTTCTTGAGATGATCATCTACCACTTGCCTTCCCCGGCTACGGCGCAAAAGTACCGTGCGGATACCCTCTACGAGGGTCCGCTCGATGACGTCTACGCCAACGCGATTCGCGAGTGCGATGCCAACGGTCCGCTCATGTTGTACGTGTCCAAGATGATCCCGACCGCCGATAAGGGTCGTTTCTTGGCCTTCGGTCGTGTGTTCTCTGGTACCGTGCAAACTGGCCAAAAGGTGCGCATCATGGGTCCGAACTACGTTCCGGGTGACAAGAAGGATTTGTACATCAAGTCCATCCAGCGCACCGTGTTGTGCATGGGCCGTCGTCAAGACGCTATCGACAACGTGCCGTGCGGTAACACCGTCGCCATGGTTGGTCTCGATGCGTTCATCCAAAAGAATGCGACCATCACTGGTGAGAAGGATGTCGATGCGCACACCATCAAGGCGATGAAGTTCTCCGTCTCTCCGGTTGTCCGCGTCGCTGTTGAGTGCAAGAACTCGCAAGATCTCCCCAAGCTCGTCGAAGGTCTCAAGCGCCTTTCCAAGTCCGATCCGATGGTTCAGTGCCAAATCGAAGAGACTGGTGAGCACATCGTCGCCGGTGCTGGTGAGCTTCACCTTGAAATCTGCTTGAAGGATCTCCAAGAAGATTTCATGGGTGGTGCCGAAATTCGCATCTCCGATCCGGTCGTGTCCTTCCGCGAAACCGTCAACGGTACCTCGGACCACATTTGCATGTCCAAGTCCCCGAACAAGCACAACCGTTTGTACTTCCAAGCCGTCGCCATGGACGAAGGTCTTGCCGAAGCCATTGACAACGGTGAAGTCACCCCGCGCGATGACCCGAAGACTCGCGGTCGTTTCTTGGCTGACAAGTACGGCTGGGACAAGGATCTCGGCGCCAAGAAGATTTGGTGCTTCGGTCCGGACACCACCGGCCCGAACCTCATCGTCGATATGTGTAAGGGTGTCCAGTACCTCAACGAAATCAAGGATTCGTGCGTTGCGGCGTTCCAGTGGGCCACCAAGGAAGGTGTCCTCGCCGAAGAAAACATGCGCGGCATCAAGTTCGAGATCCACGATGTCGTTCTCCACACCGATGCCATTCACCGTGGTGGTGGTCAAATCATCCCGACGTGCCGCCGTGTCTTGTACGCGTCTGCACTCACCGCGGAACCGCGTCTCCTCGAGCCGGTGTACTTGGTTGAAATCCAAGCTCCGGAGCAAGCGCTCGGCGGTATCTACTCCACCGTTACGCAAAAGCGTGGTATGGTTATCGAAGAGACCCAGCGCCCGGGTACCCCGATTTACAACATCAAGGCGTACTTGCCGGTCATGGAATCTTTCGGTTTCACGGGTACTCTCCGTGCAGCGACTTCCGGCCAAGCGTTCCCGCAGTGTGTGTTTGATCACTGGGATATGCTCAACAGCGATCCGCTCAACCCGGATTCGCAGTCTGGTAAGCTCGTCAAGGACATCCGTAAGCGTAAGGGTAGCAAGGAGAACGTCCCGCCGCTCAACGAATACGAAGACAAGCTCTAATTGTAGGGTCTCAGGAGCAGCTTTTGAAACGTACATCTCTATAATACACAAAAAACTTTCGAATAAAATGCTGTTCGCCTTTTCACCTCACTCGCATCGTCGCCGCACGCAAGCTAGTTTATAACTTAAACGTTCCGCTTCTCGTCTCATATATTCAGCTTCGTGTCGATACGTCATGTATTCCGGATCTCCACGGTACGTAGAAACTTCAAAAGTCGCTCTTTGAAAAGACTCGAGCAACGTTCTCGGCTTCTTCGCGGCCAACCAGTACGAACACGCCAGGGCTAGTCGAGCCAGGAAGAGAAACGCGCCGGAGATGGCCGACCGTATCGTCATCGTCGCGGCATAGTGAGGTCATTGTATACCAACTTGTCTATTATTCAAAGGAGAAAGTGCTAGAGAGTGCTACAAAGAAAGTCAACGACGCGGCGCGGTCAACCTCGCTAAAGACTTTCTCGATTATCAATCCGTGGGATATCTGAAGTGGTGACCTAGATGATACCATTCCAGAAGTAGCTCGTGATCAGCGTCACATGTGTAGTTGTCACGCCACGTAAGATAAATGATGCTCGCTCTGTAGTGAAAGTAGGTCGAGAGCACGATCAAAAAATGAAAAATGTTGTGACTGCAGCCGAAGAAGTCAAACGATCCTGGGCTCCACCGCTCTGGGATCATCTTGGCGTACAAGAATGCTCCAAACACGTAGCCGAACCCCATAGCCATTTCAAAATAAAATGCTTCCATCATAGGCGTCGGGACGATGTGCCAAACGAAGAAGACTTGCTGAAAAATCGGGAAAAGACCCAGGCAGCCTAGGGCGACGAAGAGAGACGCTCGTAACGGGGCGTACTCCTTCTTCTGAAACGCTCGCATGAACGTAGGGACGACGGTCAAACACCCGAATACCGTAATACCAGTCAAGTACATATCTCTCCAACCGGGAAGACAATAGTATGAGTAGTGTAACATGGGGTAAAAGCTCGCCACGATTAATACGGCGATGCCAAGATAGTCGAAACGCCACATTCGTTCGGCATCAATCTCGCCGACGCAGCAGTACGTGTGACACATCGTGCTGAAGAATAAGCACACGACGGCACCAGTGAGAAAAATATACATAGGCCACCGCGTGACCGGCCGCGCGGGCTCGGGATCGTCTGGCACGAACTTGATGTGTTTCTTCAACTGGCTTAATTTCTTGCGCAACGCTTCCGTCTGGACAGAAATTTCTTCATAATCCTTTCCACCCGCGCGATCCATCGCCTCGAGCACCTTTTGCGCACCCTTCAAACTACGCTTCAGGACTTTTCGCCGCTTTTCCACCTTGAAAACTTCCTCCCCACTCTCCAGATGTTCCGCGAGCTCGTGCGTCACGTCGAGCAAGTCGTCCCTCACTCCGCGCAAAATATCGCGCGCTGCGCTCCCATTTTGCAGCCGCTCGTGTAGCGCGACATCAATCGCGCGTAAATCGTCCCTGTCCCGCCGTATTTCTTGTCTCCATCGCGTGGCGTACTGAATCCTCTCGACTCGCGCCACGTCCGCGCCCGTAACCCAATGCGCGGGCGGCGCCGCCAGCCCCACGCCCGAGTGCGCCGTCCGAAACGTCTGCACGATCAGCGCTGCGAACATCAAAACTCCCAACAAATGACTCCATATGTTCACCGTCTCGTTGTGAAGCATGAATATCGATCGCGTCGCTCCGAGCCACCGCGCGCCGACGCGATAACCGCTCCGCACGTACGGATTCCACACCATCCACTCCGGCGCATCGTCCACGTCGCACACCGCGCAAAACCACGCCGAGCACTTCTTACCATCGTCGTCTTCGTCCGCCTTCGGCAGTCTGAACGGCCCTCGCGCGCGCGTCGCGCGAGATTTCGTCGTTTCGGCGTCGTCAACGACCTCGGGCGTGGCGGCTCGGCGGGCGCGAAGCGTCGACATATCGTCGCGCGCGCGCGCGCGCTCGCGTGTGCGCTCGACTCGACGAGCGCGAGCGTTCGATGTCTTCCGATCGGCGCGCGGACGGCGCGCGCGGGGATCGGGCGCGCGGGCGCGCGAGTCTGACGCGCGCGGGCGAAACCTCCGCGCGCGAGAGCGGTTCGGGAAGGAATGATGAATATGACAATGCGAGGCGATGCCGACAATATGACAATGCGAGGCGATGGAGGTGAGGCATCATCCGACGAATTCGTAGCACGTTTGCCCGTCGTGATTCTGGATGTTGGTCAAACCGCCGTGACGCTGGAGAAAATCCGAAATGGCGTCGAAGCGAAAGTGGAGCGAGAAATGCAACGAGGTGTTCCCGTGCTTGTTTTGAACGTTTGGATCGGCGCCGCTTCGAATGAGAAGCTTCACGCATCGACCTTGACCGTTTTGACAAGCGATGATGAGCGCTGAGTTGCCCATTTCGTCCCGAGCGTCGAGGGGGACGCCCTTCATGATCAACTTTTTCAGCTCGCCGTATCGACCGTGTCTGGCGAACGAGAAGAGATTTCGCACCTCGGAAATTTTGAACGGCGAGCTTGGCACGAGCATTCTGGGAATCTTTGGCTTCAACTCTGGTCTCTGCGCCGATGACTCGCTGGAATTCGCCGTGATCGGCGGGCTGAGTTGATTCGACGGCGTCAACGCCAAGTCGCGCCCGCGGCGTCTCGCCGCGTCCTCCGTCGTCGCGCCGACGTTCGCGTCGGGCGAGTATTGATCTCGCGGAGCCTCTTGCGCGTGGGTTTCTATCGGCGCTTGGGCAGAATGTGCGTTTCTGTACGCCGAAGGAAAGCCTACTCGTCTCCTGGGCGCCGGTCGCAAATCTTGCTTGGACATGACGTACGGATTCGGCTCGACGCGCACCGGCGCCGCGGGCAGCTCCGGTGGTATCCTCTTCGTTTCGGGCGCGAAAACATCATCGCGCGCGCGGGAAGGTTCCAATATCGATTTCGGCGCCACGCTCGCTCGCACTTCGGGCGCGGTCGGTATGCCGAACGCGCTCTCGATCGATTGCGCGGCGGTCGCCGAACCTTTATTTTCCACGATGGCGTTTATCGCCGCTCCTAATCCCCTGGGAGGTGCGAAGGGATCGGATATCTTTTGCGCTCGCGGCGCAACACTTAGTGTTTCACGCGCCGATCGCCCTGCGGGCTCAGCCGGCGCGGCGCGCGCTCGGCTTTCCCCCGAATCGCTCTTCAAACTCGACGATTTCAACCGCCGCAAGAGAGCGTCGTGCGGATCAAACGCCCGATCCGTCGCTCCCGCCTCGGGCGCGGTCGATTCTACCGGCTCCGGCGCCAACTCGCTCATGAGCGCGGGTTTCGGCGCCAGCGCCGCCATGCTCACGCGCCCCGAATCCGTCTTCGCCGCGACCTCCGCGACGTCTTCGCTCGCCCGCGAAACCGACGCCTTCTTCGTCAGCAACCCTCTCACGCGACTAAACGCGCTCGCCCTCGCCTCGCCCTCGTCCTCACCCGTCACTTCCCGCAGTCCCTTCCCCTCCGGCGACGTCGTTCGATAATCATCCGCCTCCTCGTACGTCGCGCTCTCCTCCTCGTCCGCCCCCGGCCGCAGCCTCTCCCGCGTCGTCGCCTCCGCCTCCGCCGCCTTCGCCCGTTCCGTCTCCAGATGTCGTTCGATCGCCGTCCGCGTCGCCGCTTCCGTCTTCACCAACTCCTCCATCTCCGCCTCCGCCTCCGCGATGTCCTGCGCCATGTCCCGCTCGAGCTCTCGCGTCGCCTCGTCGCGCGCTCGCTCGAGCGCCTCCACCGCGCGTCGCGCCGCGTCCGTCCCCTCATTCGCTCTCTCCGCCCGTTTCACCGCCGCGCGCGCCATCGCGAGCTTCGCCTCGTGCACCGCGTGAGACTTTCGCGCGTACGTCGCGTACTCGGCGCGTATTCGCGCGACGGCGTCGTCGCCCGTCGTCCCATCCGTCCCCGCGGCCGCGTCGAATTCGATTCGATTCGTCATGATTCGTTCCGATCGCGGCGCGCGTTCGTCGGTATCGCGCGGTCCGCGCGCGTCGGCGCGGTCCGCGCGCGTCGGCGCGGTCCGTCGCGGCGCGTCGCGATCCGTCGCGCGCGTCGCGCGTCGCGGTGTGTCGGACATCGCGACGCGGCGTCGAATCGAATCGAACATGACGACCGAGACCGCCGACGCGCGACGCGCGCGGCTGGCGGCGATGCGCGCGAGCGCCGGCGCGGACGACGCCGGCGGTCGCGCCGCCGACGCGACTTCGCGCGAGGGACGCGCGACGCGGGAGATCGCGTTTCGGAATTACGTCCCGAGGGACGGCGCGCTCGCGGCGGCGAAACTTCCCGCGACGACGGCGCCGGCGCTCGACGTCGCGGCGGCGCGGGACGGCGACGAGGGCGCGGTGACGCTGCGACTGGAACCGAACGTCGGGGACGTCGATCCGGGGATGGTGGCGCCGAGACGGGCGAACTGGGATCTCAAGCGAGACGTCGAGGCGAGGCTGGAAAAGTTGGAGCGACGGACGCGAAGGGCGCTGGTGGACGTCGCGCGCGACGAGGCGCGAGCGCGCGCGGCGATGGACGCGTGAGAGGCGCGCGGGCAGACGCGCGAAGGGCGAGAGGGACGCGGCGACGGCGGGCGAGATGGGTCGTCGCGAGACGGGAGACGACGATGTTAGCCGGGAGGCGAGGGCGACGAGCGACGAGCGAGATATTTTTAGAACGGCGCGCGCGGCGCGGGCGAGCGCGTGAGATGGAGGCGTCGGAATCGCGCGAAGACGAGGCGTCGATGCCGCTTCCGGCGTTCGCGGATGACGCGAATAGGGCGTTGGCGAGGGAGATCGAGGTGCGCCGAGGTCGTTCGCGCGCGCTGGTTTCGGTATTCATTCTTTCATCGTAGGAACGCGCGCGATGCGTCGAAGAGACGAAGCGGGAGTGCCGCGAGCACGTCAAGCGGACGGATGTCATGCGCGAACACGCGCGCGAGGTGATGAAGGAGATGGATGGCGTGCGCGAGCGCGCGCGAGGCGCGCGCGAGGCGTTGGAGAGCGAAAAACATTTAGCGCTCCTGGATCGAGCCAATCGTGAGCGCGCGGTGAGCGCTCGCGCGCGGTACGAAAAGCTTACTACGACGCAGAACGAGCGATTCGATGAGTACTCAAGGCGCGCTGAGGCGTACGAGCGAGCGCTGAGTCGATTGCGACTGCGAACGGAGAACGCCGACGTCGTTCGCGACATCGTTCACGACCGCCTCGCTGACGAAGAACGTGACTTGGACGCGCTTCGCGAGTACGAAGCGGAAGACGACCGCGTTTTGAAGACGCTCGAGGCGGCTTTGAGCAAGGTTTCGCACGAAGTGCATAAAAGTCAATCAGACGCCGAGGACGCGGCGTCGACGCGCGCTGCGCTAGCGGGAGAATTGCAACGCGTTCAAAAGTCGTTAAAAGACGCCCACGCGAGACAGATTGAGTTGAACGAAGAGCTTGCAAAGGCAAACGTCACGCTGAGCGAACGGCAAGGATTGATCAAGCGGACGATGCGCGTGAAGGATCAGACGTCAACGGCGCTCGAGGACAAACAAGCCAACTTGCGCGAGCTCAAGGAAACGGCGAAACGCATAGAGCTTTTGAATAAAGCATCACAGTCGAAAGTCACGGTGAAGGAGCAACTTTTACGCCGTAAAACTGAAAAATGTCAAGCGCTCAAATCCGATCTCACGAGCTCGACGCAGGCTCTCGAGACCGCGACGCACATGCGGCGCGCGGCGGCTCGCGGAGCCGAATGCGCGAAAGCACGCCGGTGCGAAGCCGAAGAGACGCTCAAGGCGCACTGTTACGCTCGAGACGAAAAGTCACGCCAGGTCAACAAGGCACAAAAGACGTTGGACGACGAATGCGCGGCTTTGATGACGTCAGAGCGCTGCTTGCGAGAATTACAAGAAGCCCACGACCAAGAAGAATCGACGCTGCGGGACGTGCAAACCGCGCTCGAGCGCGATAAAGATGATTTACTCGACGTCTCAAAAACACTGCACGATCAAAAGAATTCCCAGTGTCGACTAGAAGTGGAGCTAAATGGGGCGATGATGCAGAGCAAAAACTTGCGCGAAAAGGAGCACGCTTTGCAGGCGAAGATTCTCAAGCAGCGCGAGTTGATTTACACCACGTCGTTGCAGCTGCAGCATCTTGAACGCAAGACGTCGCGATTGGAAGGCGTACGATCGAATGAAGAAAGCGAAAAGCTGGAAGCTCTGATTGAATCGTTGAGGCTCGAGCTGGAAGAACGTGAGCGCGAACACGTCGCTCTCGTCGCTGAAACCAAGGAGAACGAGTACAAGGTCGAGCGCACCAGGTTAGAGATGGACGCGCGATGCGAGCAGACGTTGAACGCCGCGCACGCGAGAAGCACTCTAGAGGTCGAAGCGGAGGGAAGCGAGAGACACGAGCGAAGCGTACTCGATGGCATGGAATATTTACAAGTCGAGCTCGACGAGTTACGTTTGCAGCTCGCTCGTCGTCATCGCGTACTCTTCTTAAGCTCAGGGCAGGCTCAAGAGCTCACCGATCGCAAGAATCAGATAATCGGCGAGCTTGAGACTCAGTATGAATCACTGAGCGACGAACACAGGTCGCTGTTGGCGCATCTCACGACCCTGCAGCAAGACGCGCACGCGGCGATAATGGATTTGAACCATCGCGAGCAGCGTCTCGACCACTTACGAAGCCGTTACGATGTCGTTCGAGCGAAGTCGCCGTACGGGGAAGGCGTGGCAATCGACGAACAAAAAGACATCTATGCCATCATAGAACGGCAGCGCGATGAGCTCGTAGTCGAGCGCAAGGAGTTGAGTGGGCTTATCCATTCCGCCGAGTGTGAAGTTGAATCGATGCGTCAAATCCTCGAAGACGCCGAACTTTCGAATTCGAGTCTTCGCGCGAAGCTCGTGCATCCCACGAAAGATGTTCAAGGCGCTTCGCGTGAGGAATGGATGAAAACCGAGGCAGCGTTGGAGAAACTACAAACCGAGAACGATGCGTTGGTGCGTATGCGCGAACGCGCGGCAGAATTATCAAACGCTCTCACAAAACTCAAGACGACGCTCGCGAATGCAGTAGATGAGCACAATGCTCTATCAAATGATGTTGATGCCGCGCAACACACACATGATTCCGCGATGCGGAAGTACAAGTCTCAGAAATCCAAGCTGCGAAGGTCCAGAACCGCCGCCGAGAGTGCCGTCGCGGCGTACCGCGCCGCGATCGGGCTTACCTCGGAGGATCCAGTCACGATCGCGGAACAGCGCGTTCGCGCGCAACGATTGAAGGAGTCAATTCACAAAGCGACCGAGATCGTGCGCGGATCTGTGACGTCGCAAGCCCTCAAAACTGTTCCTGATTCAGACGGTTCATCCATCGCGCTCAGCCCGACGAGTTCGCTCACCTCCTTCTTCACCTTCGCGTCGTCCACGACGTGCTCGAGCGTCGCGAGCGTGTCTAGCGTGTCTAGTAGCCCAACGAGCGCGGGTTCGTCCGTCGTCGTCGCTGACGCATGAGCGTATAGTGCTCACATCTTTCGATGGTTGTTATGAAAGACGAATTTTCACCTTCCAGCAAAGGAAAAACGCTCCAAACGAACGCGGTCGTCATTATCACGCACGACGCAAACGACGCCGCGACAATCGCGCGCGAGAGCCTTCTGACACCATGGCGCAAATGGTACGTTTGGCAACACGCTCGTGCGCTCGTGCGACGCTGCGCGCGTGCGCCGACATCGCACGCGCGCGGTGGTGTCGATCGCGTGCGCGGTTCGAGCGTTTTTCTCGTACTTTTCCACGCGCGCGTCTCGTGTGACTCGACTGACGCCGCGTCGGCGACGCGCAGGAGGCGATCATGAAAAAACGCCAAGATGCGATCTCGGCGGCGTACGAGGCGCAGTGGAACGGGGGTAAGGGCTCGCATCATCCCGATTACCGCCCCAACGCTTCGGGCCCAGACGTCGTCAAGGCGTCTCGCGAGACCGAGGAACTCTTGATGGCGATTCAAAAGAACGACTTGAAACTGATTTATAACAAAATTGAAGAGGGCGCGGACGTCAACTTTGTCTTCGGTTCGGCGTATGGTTGCGACGAAGGGTACACGCCTCTGATGAGCGCGTGTCATCGAGGACGGTTGGAGGCCGCCAAGGCGCTGCTGCGGTCGGGTGCCGATCCGAATTTCATCAACTCGAACGGCGACGCGACTATATTTTGGGCGATCGACGGTGGTCCGGAGCTCATCAAGTTACTGTACGACTACGGCGCAGATTTGAACGTGCGAACGGCGAAGGACGCGACGCCGCTCTCGTACGCTCGAGCGATGGGCAAATACGGGCTCGTCGACGAGAAGGGCATTTATCCGGAAGATGTCTTGAAGTTCTACGGTGCAAATGAAATCGGAAGTGAACCACCGTGTCATGGCACTCGCTCGCCGCGAGAATCGTTCGATATCTCCGCATCAAACTTCTCGCGCGATCGTGGCAGTTACCAAAACGAGCCCGAGCACCCGTAGGCACCGACTCGGTCTCGCGCTTTCAATCAAACGCACCTTCTTCGTCCACAAAAACGTTGAGCTCGTTTAACACATCACGCGCGGTAGCGGCTCGTTCGTAATCTTCGTCCAGAACAAAGTTTTCGTACGCCAACATCCAGAATCCAGGCGAGCGATCTCGAATCGATCCGGGAAGGGCGCCATCTATCATCCGAGCGATCGCTTGCGAACCCGCGTTTTGACTCCGCAGCCGATTCACAAAGTCATCGACAGTATCACGCTTGTTCATTCGCAGCGCGCGTTCCTCGCGAACAGAACACGCGAGCATGACTCTGAGGGTTAATACGTGGTCGAGTACTCGGGTTTCTCGAGAGATCAAGGTGTGAGTCAAAATCCAAACCTCTTCATCCTTACGCGCGTTACGTTTCAGCACGATCTCTCTTTCTGCGCGATAGACATGTGACGCGAGAAGCGCACCACCGAACGTGAACGCAGCGCGTCGCAAGCACGCCATTCCGGGCGTGTACGTCAATCGCCAGGAACCGTCAAAGCACAAGCGATCCACCGCACTCGAGCTCAAGTACAACGCCGGTGACTGGCGCGGATCGATCGCCTCTCGCAACGCCTGAAACACCGGAACGTTCGATTCTTCGTACGTGTCAACGTCGCTGTCCGTCATCAGCGCGCTCGCCAAGACGGGGAGCTTTTTCGAGAGCTTCGCTCGCAATCCGTCGGCGTCGACTGAAATCGAGCACGTCAAAATTTGAGGAGCGAGCGTCCAATCCCGGCTCGCGAGCCCCCCAGATCCCTTGCGCTTACGACGAAGCACGTGCACGATTCGCACCAGCGCCCGTTCATCGCTCTCCGTCTCCGCGAAAATCGGGAACACTCTATCGGACCCGTCGATCACTCGCAGCACGAGACTTCTCGACCGCGCCTCCACGCGGTCGACGACGCAACGCGTCCACGCCTCTTCCTCGCCCGCTCCCGCGCGCGCCGCCTTGGACGAGAGATACGTCCTGTTCAGCGTCCGCGCCGCGTCGTCGCGCGGTCCCACGACGGCGACGTCTCGCGCCGCGCGCGTCGTCTTCGTCCCGGTCCTCATCCGTCGGCGTCCGCCTCGCGGCTCCACCGCGCACCGCGGTCCCCGTCCCGCCCGCGCGTCGATCGCGACGCGTCGCATGTTTCGCTCTCGCGCTCTCGCGCGCCGTCGCGTCGCGCGTCGTCGCGTCGCGTCGCGTCGCCACCGCGCGCGCGCGACCGCGCGCGTCGACGCGTCTCGACGCGCCGAAAACGTCGTTTCGTTTTCATCGCTGTTTGTATTTTAAAATACGCGATGCACGCGCATC
>Ga0222719_10002688_pt1 | contig 16122 bp, 39 predicted proteins | sample C33_34DmetaG_FD_165039 | JGI IMG/M metagenome (GOLD analysis project Ga0222719, IMG submission 165039) | Estuarine water microbial communities from San Francisco Bay, California, United States - C33_34D | ecosystem: Environmental > Aquatic > Marine > Unclassified | place: USA: California... | reverse complement strand
CACCAATTTCTCCACGCTGTCCAGTTTTTTTAATTTGACTGGATCCCATCACAGAAGCATCATAAGCTTCAAGACAGAATTGTGAGAATAATTTCATCGTACTTCTTGGACTGATATATTATTTAGTTTCTCAACTTTTACTATGCCTCGATAGTTCTTAACTCCTCTGCCATTGTATAAGTTCCTGACAGAAGTTGGCGGGTATCCATTCTCAACCGCCCAGGTTTGTAGAGACTCAGTAACAACAACTCTACCATCTTCAAACTGCAATCTCCAGGTAGAAGATCTGGGGTTGTTTGATCCTTTCCTGTCTGGCAGGTTTGCTTTCATCTTGGCGACCATTTCAGGCGGGAGAGTCTTACCTTTCCAATATGAAGGTTTGCCTCTGTTAGCATCACCAATCTTCTTTTTAGTCTCTTCACTTAATACTCTGCCTAAGCAGCATTTGTTACCCTTCATAGCATCACTGACTGCTTGTTTCATTGCAGCAGTAAAAAAGGGTCTAATTCTATCTTCTTCAGGGACAAATGGATCGAACTCCATCTCCCTAAGAGACTGCCAAATATCTTCTGTCATAGTAGTCTGGGGATTGACACAGTTATTTATAAGGGACTTACACGGTTTTCATCTCCCCAGACTACCAACCGATGCCCCATTATCATTCTGCCTCTGACATATTGAATACGTTACAGAATTCCATCAGATAATAATCGACAGTAATTTCTAAAAGATTCGCTTCGGATTCACATTGGTCCCAGAAGGCTTCGCTGTCCAGTTGCATTTCATCAAGATTCATAACAGTTGCTCAGTGTGTTGTTTTTCCAGAGATATGATCCGCCACCTAGACAATCATCACCAAAGTCATCGATGGCAATGTTATCAGGGTACAGACCATTTTCTTCATCTTTCTGTTCATATCTTGTGATTTCAGTAGAACGAAGGGCATGAATATAAATCCAAACAGTGTCACTAATATCAGCAAACTTTTGAGTGATATATTTCTCAATGTTGCCATATTCATTGGTGTGGTGCCTATCGATCCAAATTAAATCACGGTCACCATCTTTATATCGTTCTTCGCAATCTTCATCCTGCCAACATTCGACTAGGCAAAGTTCTCCTTTCACAGTGTTATACTTGAACATGATTTAATCAGTGGGTAACATTTTGGTTGCAGCAGCAAAGGTTTCCCTTTGCTTGATATACAGTTTGACATAGGCTTTCAACATGTTTTTGCATGTATCCAGATCGCCAATAGTATCAATTTCACGGGAAAGTTTCTCAAACTCAAACGATCCATTGATACTACTTAACTCAATGTCTTCAGGTTTCATACTGCTAATGCTCCTTCTGGAATTTCTACTTTTTCGGGTGCTTTAGAATCATCAAACTGATTCATATTAGTGCAAACCCACTTATTATTTACTGTCCAAACATAAGCATACTCCTCATTATTCTCTTTTTCAAGATATTCAAAGACATTATCATCAAGACGAGGAGGGCAATCTTCATTGCGTCCAGAGTAATACTGAGGACCATATTCTTTCTCTTCTTTGATTTCAGTCACATAAGGAGCAAGTTTTTTACCAGTCCAACGCTCATTTGTCCAGATAGAGGAACAATCACCACCATCAATCAACTCTGTTACTTTCTCGCGGGAGTTGTAATGTGTGTTTAGAATACGACCAGTCCACTCAGGATAACCATCCCAGTGCTGATAGATGCTCAGGATGCTATCATCTTTGAGTTGAATACCAATGCGAGAGCGAGTTCCCATGTTTTTGAGTGATGCTTACAATACTAGGACAGTTTAGAGGCTACAGTTGCAGTCTCAGTAGTTTGTGATATAAAGATGCTTTACCTTTGCACCTGAGTGATCTTTACCTTTACCAAATCGTTGTGCATAAGCAAAGTCTTTGTCTGTGATATTGTAATCACGATATGATTCGCGATAAAATTCATGGTCACTATGTATGATCATCCACTTTGCATCAGTTGACTTCAAGCACCGTGCAAGTTCTTCATGCAAAGTATCACCACCATCACCTTGTGTGTAACCAAGTCTGTCCAAATATGGAGGATCAATGAACACAAAGTCATCAGTAGTCACATCATCAAATAGATCAACAAATGATCCCTGCCTGATGTCACACTTACTGAGGAATGTGTGATGATCTGGTGTTAGATTGCAGGACATTTTCTTGTAATGTCCAAATGGTACGTTAAATTCTCCCTTTGCATTATATCTCTCCATGCCAGAGAAACACAACTGTCTAACAATAATATATGAGACTGCTTGTATTAACGGAGTGAAATCCTGTGGATTATTGATTACATTTCTTGCAGCATAAAATGCTTCTTGTAGTGCATCATGCTCATAAGTCTTGATGACATTGATATGATTCAGGACATGCACATAATCAGAGCTCTGCAATACTTTGTAGAGGTTGATTACCATCGGGTTGATGTCATTTAGAATAGCAGGAGTTTGCAATCCAAATGACACTGCAGCTCCGCCACAGAAAGGTTCAACCACTCGATCAAATTGTTGTGGTAGCATTTGCTTGATCAATGGCAGTTCTTTACTCTTACCGCCTTGATACTTGATGACAGGTTTCATAGGTACTCAGTCAAATGTTTGTAAGTTAATTATATCAGAGACCCTTTTCTTCTAGGATCGGAGCAACAACCTCACGGAGAAATTTAAAGTATTCTTCTTCAGTAAACTGAGCATCAATCTTGGAAAGCATCCACTTAACACCAAAGACTTGCACCCCTTTATTATTATACTTGGTGAGATCTTTCTTGGCAATCTCACTCACAACGGGAACAAAGTATGCACCAACATCAGCATTGAGAGCATCTTTAACTTCATCAATTTTTTTGTTTGATGCTTTGATCTTTTCACTATCAAAGTTTAAGTTGCACTTACTCTCAAGATAGTAAAGAACAGAATCAAGATAGCACTTGAAACTATGATCAATTTGACGTTGCTTACCCTTTACTTCTACTAAATTATTTTCTTCAATCAAGTTGTCACTTTTACTATCACTGATAACAGTATTCCAAAACTGTTCAATACGCTCACCGAACGTAATCAGGATAGACTGAGAAGACTGACGCTCTAATCCTAGTGCATCAAGAGTATAACTCTCAGACTTTTTAGGTTGAATGGTGACAATCAACGGAAGCAGTGTGCGGGTCAGGTACTCGTTCATGGATTTGGTTGATTACAATACTGGGACACTTTAGAGGCTACAGTTACTATCCCCAGTTTTCCATCCATTCATCAAGAGTGTAGTGCTCTCCTGTGGATGTTTCTTCAATAAGTTCTTCTAGTGACATTTTAATCAAATCCTCACGATATTCTTCAGTTGTTTGATCATTTTCAGGATCAAAATCATCATGACAAAGATAGTCCCACTCTGCACATAGTGCATCAATTAGTTGTTCTTTAGTGTAACTCATTTGCGAATCTCCGAAATTGCTGGAAGTCCCTGATTGAATACGACATCAACAACTGCCTGAACTTTTTTGGCAGTACCAATACCAACAGAGTCATAAGTTGGGATGCAAACTAAACCAAATGTCTTCTCACTTCCACCAAGTCTGATAACTCGTCCAATAGACTGGCTGATGCCTATAAAGTCCATATTCCTCATAAAGATTACGGCCTCCAAACCTGATACATTGATACCCTCAGACAGAATAGAGTGGTGAATAACAACAAATTTTTTGTCAGGATCTTTGCCCCAAGTATTCAGTGTGTCGAAGAATACATCGCGATTGACTTTCTTACCATCGATGATTGCACCAGTCTTCGATGTGATCGTCATCCAAGAATAACCACGCTGATACAACTCAGAACAAAAGTCAGAGTGAGTGAGAAGATTGATAATTTGTTTTGTTGTGCGAGCACAAATCAAAGTCTTATCGATGTTGTTGTCATCGATAGTCTCAATCAAGTTGTCACAGTCATCAGCAAATACGACCTTACGACCTTTGATCATAGGCAATTGCTTGACTACAACTTTAGGAGGAAGAATGTAACCCTGTTCTACAAGTTCAGGGGCAGGAACATTAACAAGAACCTGACCATAAACAGACCAATTCATGCCTGGTTTAGTAGCAGCAAGAGAATGTTTAGGGGTTGCTGTATAGAAATAGCAACGATCTGCGTTCTCTGCAAAGTATTCAGTAGCAGGGAAGAAGTTCTTCTTCACGGAATTATGTGCTTCGTCAAAGTAAATGTTATTCACCTCAATATCTGCCTCCATCACACGATGCAGAGAATTGTAGGTGGTGAAGATGATACAATTCTCACCAGCAGTTCTTGCAACACTAGCAAACATATGAATTTGATCTGCTTTAGTGGTGCTGTAGTGGTGAGTCTCTCCCGAGTGACAGTGCATAATATGCGTGTTAGAAGTATCAATAATCTCCAAGAACTCGCTACAAAGTTGTTCCGTCAAAAGTATTCTCGGGGCGACAACAACAGTGGTAGTTCCACAATCAACAGAGTTAAGATTGCGTTGCAAATCCATAATCATCGTCAGAGTTTTGCCGCCGCCTGTCGGGACGATAATCTGCCCTTTGTCATAACTCTGCAAGCGATCAATGATGCGCTGCTGATGTGGGCGAAGGGTGATGGTCAAGTGCTTGTTTCTCAATATAGCCAATATACACAAAAACACCACCCCAGTCAAGAGGTGGTGTGCAGCTTCAACAGTGTCACAATTTGTTTACTAAAATTGATCAAACTCTTCGACATAGCATTCAATTTCTTCACCAGGCTCAAGGTTAAACAACTTCTCCCAATCAATTTGACGTGCATCAAAATCCTGGAAAACTTGAAGATCAAGAGTAATACGAACCTTTTGCTTTTGTGCTTCGAGATAAGAAACCATGGTGTTCCGTTGAAGTAACTTTGGCTATACTAAAGGATATAGGTCGCAACGTCAATAGGGATGTGCCACTTATTTAGGTGGGTTTCTAATCCCTAACAAGGATTTTAATATCCTTACATCCCTGAGATTGTATTACTTTTTCCCAAAAAATAGCATCTTCAATCTTCAAAAATGTTGCTTTGTGGGTGGCATAACCCTTTTTCTTCGGTTTTTGATAATTCACTTGGTACATTGTTCCAATGTCGAATAGCGTTTGCAATAATAAATCCGTTAGTTATAACTAACTGGAGCATAATAAATGTGCGAATGATAGCAATTATGTCTGCTTCTTCATTACTTCTGCCTTCTTTTTGACCTAAAGCATAAGCCCATAGTCTCCATGAACTTTTTTTCTTATTCACTAATTACTTTTCTAAAACAAACTGAATTAAATCGACCAGATTTATTTAATACAGTTATTTTAGTGTGTTGTGAATATACCTTAACACTTTCTACAATATATTCATGCCCAACAATTAGAAACGATTGAGAAGGATCATCATTACCACCCCAATTAATCTGTTCTTTGCTACATCCAATATATTCTACAGTGTCATTAGGTTTAATCATTTTTTTTACTTAATCAAAGACGGGGACAATACGATGACGTAATTCATACAAATAGTTTATGTTGTTTCCATAATAACCCATGTGCATGAAAACGCAATCAATATAACGCAAATCATCATGATCTATGTTATGCATTAAAACATCACAGTATTTCACAATTTCTTGAGGAACTTCTATCTGTTTGTGGTCATAATCAATTACCATAGGAAAGAATTAATATATAGATACTTCCATGTTCTTTTTGGAGGAAGATAGGTCTCCCATATTGGAGTATCTGAGTTACATGCTTCTAAAGCTTTAATTGTCATATTGGGTTCATACATTACCCATACTGCTTCTCTTTCAATGCGAATAACTTCAGGATCACTGTAGCCATATCGAGCAAAAGTTTCTTCGATAATATGTTTTGGAATATCTTCATGACTAAAGATACTCGAAATGTCTGAATTATTAACAGTCCCTGCCATACAATCTTGTGCAGCATGCCATGCCTCATGGCGTAAAATTTGCAGAAAGGATAACTCACCTTCTACATTAATATATTTTTTGTTTATATAAATTGCATTTTTGTCTGGAAAATATAGAGCACGATAATTTTCAGTAAAGTAAATTGATTTTGCATTATATACTTCAACCCCCATTTGCTCAAGATTTTTGAGAATGGTTTTGGTTTCTTTTAGTTGACCTTTTAAAGAAACTTTTTCTACACCAGAAGTACATTTGCGCTCCTTCATACACTCCAGAGCTTCGTCAGTGTAATGTGTTTCACTTGCTGCAACTGATGAAGACAAAAGAAGCATTAGTAATAACAAAAATCGTTTCATTTCCAGTGAACTCTGTTGATTTCGGTTTGAATTTTATTAACTAAATTTTTATGATTTACACTTTGGAAATCAATCTGTTCTACTTTTGTTTGATCCACAGCATTTGCAAGAGTATCAGTACATTCAAGAACTTGTTTAATATATTTGAGTTCGGATGGAGAAAGATGCATTTGATATTAGAGGGTTGTTTTAATTGAAACCTTTGTTGATGTCCAAAACTTCAACAGATTGTAAAAATTTAGAATCAGTTTGAAACCAAGCAACTCTGAGAGTTTCGTAATCATCAAACACATAAGACTTCCCATTAGTTAGGTGAAGTTTATATCTGTGTCTACTATACGAACCAGAAGAAGTTTCGGTAAAGTATTGTGGATCTGATGGATCAATACATTGTGTCATAAGGTTTTGTCTTGTCATCACTAAAACTCCCTAGTGAATACTTCCATATCCTCCAAAGTTTTGCCATACTTATTCTTCCTCGTATGAACATATTCTAATTGTTTCCATTGATTAGGATAGCAAAGTAGAAGTGTGTGAATATATTTGTGTTTTTCATTCTTTGTATATTCACAATTGGGTTTGGGTTTAATACCAGTTTCAATTGTGATGTACATCTCATCATAAAAATATACCCAACCCTCAACATTTACATGATCAGACTTCCATCTAACATAATCATCAACTTGGGGAATATATTTCATGAGAAAAATGCTGCTTCTAACGGATTTAGATTGAGTTGCATTGCAGTGTGAGGACGAGTGTCAGTAATACACACTTCTTTTCCTATCTTATTTGAGTTGATGGGGGCATGGTAAGTGTGCGTAGTGCTTCTCTTTGTTGTTTTTGTTTTACAAAATCCCCAGATTGTGCTAACAGGATCACTACTATAAGAGTAAGTTGTGTGATGCAAAAGCCAAATAGAAACCACATTTCGCTTGAACTCTTGAACATAGTAGGAGTATCCCTCTGGTGGTTCATGGGGAAAATCAGGCGGTAGTTCCAACTGGGTTATCATCAATGAAGAGGCCTTCGTAATCTGGATACATTGTAGCAATGATATATTGGGCGAGTGCTTGTGTAGGTGCCACTACATAAACCTGCACAGTATAGATAATTTCATCATCTCCTGGCGTGTCTTGCATGGCAAGTTCTACTTCTGCTCTCCACACATTACCATTCTTGAGATGTTCTGCCCAAGATACACTCATGTCAGGTTTCATGTAATAAATCCCTCTACAACTTTAGATTCCACATTATCTGCTAATGCAAATTTACTTGACTTCAAAATATTATCACGGAGATTGGAATAGTATTGACTATTGAAATCTCCATCATCTTCATCCGCAATGAGATCAAAACATTCCTCACTTGATTCTGCAATTACATTCCAAATTCCACCATATTCACTGGATGGAAATGGAACATAGTGGTCCACGATGTAAAAAAACTTGGTCATTGGTGGGGGTGAATTACTCTGTAATTTTACTCAGATTGGTCGCAAATGTCAATATCTTTCGGGAAGTCAAACTCTCTTCCTTCAGATAGAGAGTTCCAGAAATCTTCCCAGTCAGCGTCTGTTGCCTCGCTTATGTTTGGCGATGAAGTTTCTTGCTGCTTGTTCGTTTCGGCAAACTTTGAGTTGTTTTCCTTCATGAATAATTACCAGTTTGGTGGTGCTACCTGCTAATGGAACGGCAGCATATAACTTTGGATCATCCCAATTCTTACCAACTAAAAACCCATCTATGATAGGTTTAGGATCAAGAATATGGATTTGTGGTGGTTGCTTCATTGAGTACAATCGCCCTTTGTTTTTCTGATAGCAAACAGAAACAAATCAATTTCAGATTGATTACAAGACTTCTTACTCTCATTCTCCATTCTTTGTTGTGTGTTAATAACTGTAGGAGGAACAACGACTGGAGAGGAATTGCCACCACCATAATAGCTGGGGGGATAATAATTTTGAGCTAATACTGGAGTAGAAGTCAGGGCAAGAGACACAATAGCAAAAAAAGATTTCATGATGAATTGGTTTTATAATTTTAGTTTAGGAAAGTTTCTAGAGTGTGTCAACAGTCCGCTCTAGAAACTGCCACACCACCTACAACTCCAAGAGGAATAGACCAAGCATAAGCATCTTTCTTAGACACTAGAGCTGCAACACCTCCGCCCAACAATCCACCAAGAATATTTTGATTACGACTACATCTTTTTGCTTGTGGTTGTTGATATGGTTTAGAAACATGATTTTGCTGATAACCACCATTATTGCATGGAACTTGTTTTTTATGCTTTTTCACTCTACCAGCACGATATGCACCAGTATTTGTGTAATATCCTGGAATATATTCTTCTTCAATAATGTAACGCTTACATTCATCAAAAACTGTTACTTGCTGGGCAGCTGCAGGTAATTGAATTAAGAATGGAATAAGAAACAGAGCAAGTTTTTTCATTTGAGTGGGTAATTAATTCCTATTGCCTTATTTGAAGCCAATATAAAACCCCTTGTCGTATTTGGCAAGGGGTCTTGTGACACTTATTCTTTTGTTCTTGCTTTTTGAACAAGATATTCAGCAAATTCTTCCATTTTATCGGGATGTATTGCTACAATACCCACCTGATTTACCGCAATTTTCATCGATTCAATATGCTCTTGTTTGATTTTTTTGTTTCTTGGTAGAGTCATTAGCAATTTCCTGAATGTATTGACATCCTAACACAGATGTTCCACATTAGTTAGGAATTTAATATTTTCTTTGGATTGTCAACACTTTTCTTTATTAAATTGTTTACGGCATTTTTTCAATTCTTTAAGTTCATCCTTAATTCTTTGATATGCATCTTCAGGGGATAGTTTTCTTCCCATTTCCAAAGCAGTTATAATTTCAACTCTTGTTCCAAAGTGTTTCAGTGCTTCTTCAAAACAATTTAGTTCTTCATACATTTAATACAACTCTTCTTCCTTTTCAGTTTCAATTACACAATCACTAGTTGGATATGAAACACACAACAGAGCAAATCCTGCTTCAATTTGATCATCATCTAGGAAAGATTGATCCTCTTGATTTACAGTTCCACTTAAAATTTTACCCGCACAGGATGAACATGCACCTGCACGGCAAGAATACGGAAGATCAATGCCTTCATTTTCAGCAGCATCAAGAATATAAACATCATCATCGACTTCAATTGTCTGTGTTCCGCTAGATGTGTTGAGGGTAACAGAATAGCTGCTCATTGGTAATTTTATTTACTTGTGATATTATATATCACAGGTTGTATTCTGTCAATTTTTTCCATCAGTCTTCCCTCACATTCATAAATGGCATCATTTAGATTTTTGTTCTCTTCTTCCAAATTATCAATTCTAGTTTGAAGTTCTAGAACTTTATTTGCGAATGCAAAGGAACTTAAATTGCCATCATCAAGTTCAGGTTTAGTAGAAGGGGCAAAAAATGCTTTGATAAAATTTACCATAAGGAAAGAAAGAAACCTTATTATCTATCACTTAGTGATAATAACTGAGATGGTTTTTTTATTTTCCGCAATAGTTTGATGCAATTTCTCAATCGCGGCTATTACTTCGGGAGTCTCGTCCCATTCCCAAATTTCATCTTTATCAGTTACAAATTGCTTTTTAGTCATAAATCTACTGCAATTGTTCTAGATCCTACCACACGAGTGTAAAGATGTAAAGTGCCATCTTGCTCACACTTAAGATGCCATCTTGTCATATTAACAATACCATCTCTTGTGCCCCCAGTGAGCATTTCTCTTCCTTCCTTTGTTATTGTACTAAACAATCCAAATCGAGTTTCCCAAACATAGAAACAATCATCAATTAATTCACTTTTTGGGTTTTGTTTTACTTTTTCTAATTCCGATAGCTCCTGTGCCTTTGAGTCGTTTTGCATAGTTGTTTCGATAGTCTTCATAGGGAAAATAAGCGTTGTGCTGGATTTTTTTCTTACCATCTTTCATATGCCATTCTAAAGCATGTGGGAATGTTTCGTGGAATGGCGCTGATGGAGGGATGTACTCAGATCTCTTTTGAATCACTTAAATTACTCAGTTGACGTTCAAGTTCATACTTAACAGTGGATAAATGACTATAGATATAGGTTTTCCATTCATTATTCTTAGTAAGTTCAGTAATATTATCTACTTGATTTAATGCAGTAAGCAACCGTATCTTCTCCTTTTGTTTAGGAGTTTCTTCATGCTTTTCATTGTACATTTATTTTATTCCTGTGACAACTATTTAACGAATAATGTCCCAGTTATCATCGCCAGTTTCATTCATCCAGAAAAAGTATTTGCCAGAGATAGAGGCAAGGAACATTTTACCATCTTCACGTTTCTCCACACGACAAGAGTGAAGTTTATCCATCTGATTAGAAAAACGATTTTTTGCTTTAGAACTTTTAGGTTGAACGCAGATGAACTCAGTTTTCATTGTGTTTGTCTGTAACTTAGCCAGTATAGGGTAAAAGAAAGGGGTCTTGTGACCCCCTGTGCAGGTTATTCAACTGTCTCTGCTTTTCAGCAATCCTCCACTTGAATCAGGCTGTGAGCCTTGCGGAGAGTTTCATGGGTTTCGTTGTTCAACTGAGGAACAACACCCAGAAGTTGCCAAGGTTTCTTGACGGGGGATTCAATTTTGATCTGGAACCCTGTAGCAGATGCGGTGCGATTTACGATCTCAAAGCACTCTTTGTATCGCATATCAATGAAGGACATAAAGTCTTCATATCCCTTTCTAATTTTGCAAGGGATCTTCTTCGTGGTGTAGAGCACCACATAGCAATCTTCAGGAATTTCCTTCGCAATCATCCCCCAGAGACGACCCTGGTTGGTGTTACTAGGAGCAGCATAGACAAAGACTTTCTTACCATTGATGCACACATCGCCATCAAGACAAGCATCTTTAGGAAGGTCAGGACACTTCCGCAGATAGGCAAGAACATCGCTGCGATCGGGGATCCAAACCGCACGTTGTCCTCCCTGGACAGCATCAAAGACGGCTTCTACCAGGTCAGCGACTTCATCTTGCTTGATGAAACGCAGTGCTTCAAACTCATTGAAGAGCAGATCTGCGATTGCAGTTTTATCGTGCTCAATGCCGCCATCAGCAACAGCAGCGACAGAAGCTTCAAACAGGTCGCCATACTTAGTGGGGCGGCTGATGAGGTCATCGTTACCAATCAGACCCTCGGAGAGAGACTGAACGAAAGCAGTTTGAGCATCCTCTTCATCAGGATAGGCAAAGACTGCGACCACGATGAACGTGCATCCTGCAATCATTGCAGCACGGATGCGAGTACGTCCATCCTTTACCTTGAAGGATGTATCAACGATGGGAGGGAAAGGATTGTAACTCCAACCTCTCGTTTCGTAGGAATAAGCAATACCATGATCAGTATTGCCACGACTGCCATCTTCACGAATGGCAAGGTTAATCAGTTCTTCGTGAAAGAGATCACCACCAAACTTGTTAAGGTCAAGGAAAGCGAACCGAATAAACTTTCCTCGCTTGGAGTGACTTTGAATTTCTTCTTCAGACCATCGATTTTCATACTTAGTTAGATCGATGTCTTGTTTTTGTGGACCAAAACCTTTACGGACTTGGATAGCCATTGTGTAGTCTCCTGCTGGATAGCATAGATGTTTTCAGGTTGCTGATGAGGTTCTTGCCAAAGGCATCCCTCATCAACAAGGCCAATATAAGGCATCTAAAGGAAAGAGTCAAGAACTCCAACCAGTTCAGGAGTTGTCACAGTATCTTCAATCAGACGTGACCCTAGAACCTTAACCATCAAGTTCAGTGTCTTTTGATGTGGTCGCTGCTTCCATCCGTACCAATTCTTTTTCTTACCAGGATAGGGAGGCTTTTGATTGACAGAATAGTATTGTTCTGAAGTAATATCGTAAATCTCATGTGTAATCTTATCTCTCAACCACCAGTGAGCTTCATTATGATAATCAATCGCGCTCATCTGCTCCAATACATCAGTATCCATAAGATAATATAATGCTTGAGATGCATGGTAACAATGCCCAAACATTGGATTACTAGAATTTTCTTCTCTATATCTCTTAGAGACAATATCTGGTGTTAATTTGCCTGCAATATATCCCATCACCAGACTGATATCTTCATAAAGAAAAGGTTCAAACTTTAAAGTGCGAGTTTCAAATATCTTTTTGTCTTTATATCGATGCCTCTCAACAATTTTCATAAGGTATTAAAAGAATTATTTAGCTATGTCCTCCTGAACCCGGACAAGCCAAATTCTACAGGGATATTAAGAACATGTCAAGACATTAAGAAATAATTTTACTCTTCAATACCCATATATTCACCAAATAACTTCTTCTCCATTGAGTAAGCTTCTACTTCCCAAGGTTGATCGGAATAATCTGTATTAGAGTGGTCTATGCCCTTCCAGAAGCGTTTAGAACCCTTGTCCTTAAGATCGCCCATAACATGCTGATAGACGTGCCACAGTTCATGTATGAGGGTGCTGATGTAATCATCTACAGGCATACGATTATGGAGTTCTATTTCAAAGTCTCTAGGACGCCAATTACAATCTAAAACAGAACACCAACCATAAACACCTTCACGCAACAATCCACGATGATTCACAGTGATGTCAAGTTTGTGACGTGGTAGATACTTATCCACGAACCACATCACAACTTCTTCACACCTACGTTGACTGTAGTTGTAACCAGTAGTTTCAAGAAAGAGCATTGATCGCAGCAGCAGTTACACGAGTTCCCCAATTCATCATCCAGAAGAATGACGCAATGAAGATAAGTTTGTGTGTGGCAGTCATCACCTTGATTTATCTGAAGCCAATATAAAACCCCCAGTGGTGTTCTGGGGGTCTCTGTGGACAGATTTTGAAGTGGTCAGTCGTGTAATTCTGGAAGTTTTAAGAACTGCTTTACTATCTCTCCATCTAAAAAGAATACAAGTTCTTGTAAAATAGTCTCTGCAGTTTTAGTTTCTGATATGGTAATAACCAACTCACGGAGTTGTGTATCGGTGAGACTATCTAAATCTGGCATCTTTCTTTAGTTATCTGTAATATTATATAGGAGTTTGATATTGAATGGCATAACTAAATCTTCCTGGTCCTCTATACAAAAAATTTGGAGGTTTGCCGTTATGAACTTTAGAACCATCAAATATGACTAGTCTTCCAGGTTTAACTCTTACAAATTTATTTTCTATTTGAATTCCACTTCCCCACCACCATTTCCAAGTAGGATTGGTAAAAAATAAAAACGTAGGACCACCAACTCTATTATCTGTGTGTGGAGTAGGAGTATCTCCATACTTAAAACAGTTCATCAATATTCTAATATATCCCAGATCAAGTTTGATATTCAACTTTGTTCTCAATTTGTTTATAAAAAAATAATCACAACTGTCAAAATCATTGGGATTATTCTTTGTTGCTCCTAATGTTCTATTACTATGAAAATTTTGTTCATTTTTAAGGTAATCATCTATGAACCACCAACTTCTTTTTACTAAGGCATTGGATACTTTTATAAGTTCATCTTGATTTAAAAAATCATCATATATTTTCATCACATTGCTTCCATGTTTATTGATATTCTATATTCTTTACTGTTCATTGGCAAAGGTCTATGTGGAAGATTTCCTGGAAATATTATCAAAACTCCTTCAGTGGCCGTAAATATGTGCCGTTTAGCAAAAATAGATCTTGACTTTTTAATTAAGAGTCCACCAGACTTTGGATTTTTAACCTTTGGTACATTTAAATAAAAGACTCCATTCGCTTTTGCAGTGTTTGAATGATCATGTAATACACTTAGATTTCTATCTTTATTAGAAATAAAAGACCAAAATTTATAATTAGGAGTTCTTTCTCTTAGATTAAAATTCTCTTTCGATACATCAAAAAATATATCGAAGATTGGTTTTAATAAAAATTTTGAGTAGTTATCACATACATCAAAGTTTAACCTATCTATCCTATAATTGAAAGTTTGGTGTCTTGTAATCAAATCATCAATCAAATATTTTTTATCAAGACACCAATCAAATCCAACATTCATCACAAAAACATCAGAGTGCGACATAATATATGTTATATTTTGTTTGTTATTACTTATAAACTATATTTTAGAATTACTATTCCCTTTCCACCTCCCCTGAGCTCAGGGGAAGGTGTTCCTGGATAATATCCTCCAGCTCCACCGCCTGTATAATCTAACCCTGCTTCCAGTCCAGATCCACCATCTCCTCCACCACCAGGGCCACCGCTTGCTACATAAGGACTTCCATATGTTCCACCACCACCGCCACCACCAAACAATCCTGTTGGGCCAACTGCTGTTTCCCAAGCAGCTATTTCTGGTGCTGGTATATCTAAGTGTGGTGCAATAACTAGTGCTGGAAACTCTGGACAAGCTAAACCAACACCACCTTGACCACCAGTAGCAGCTCCGCCATCGGTGCCAGTACCACCAGCACCACCTCCACCGCCATTAACAATGTTACTAGGTGATCCAGAATATGGATATGCAGCTCCGCCAGCATTTGATTGTGGCGATCCAGATGCTCCACCTGGACCCCGAGGGGCATTGATTCCACCACTGGACGTAATTGTTCCCGATGATGCTGTTGCTAAACTAGAGTCTCCGCCAGCAGTATCAGTGGCTAAGGGAGCAACCATATTAACTTCATAGTTAGTATTAGAGAAGAATCGTGCGGTTGATCCTACGCTGACACCACCGCCGCCTCCGCCACCTCTCATATCTCCAGAGGCACCATTAGGACCTCCACCACCAACTACCAAGTAGTGGCAGTTGATATTATCATCCCATGCTGATGGAAATTCTAAACTACCAGAAGATTTGAAAATATGATAATACACATTACCATCAATAGCTAAAATTCCACCACTTGCGTTTGCATTTACTGAAACAGTATTATTATTTTGTCTGCCTACATTTGTTCCTAGATTTTCTGTGTTATATACCTGAGTTAATTTATTTAATGAATACCCTGTATCTTTCTTTAATGGCATTTATCAAACCTCCTGATCACCACTGACAATTACATTGAGTTGTGCATCAGTAGTTGTTTGTGACTGAATTGTGCATCCAATACTCAAAGAATCTCCAGTTGTAGTGAGAACTAATGGATAAGATGGTTCTAAAAGAACAGATTCGGATTGTCCAATGGATACATTGAAGATTCTATTATCAGTCGTAGAACTTCCGCCATTTGGAACATAATTAACAAAAATTCTTGCACTACTATTAGTAGTCAAACCAACATTATGTGCAAGAATAGACTTTACATATATTTTATTACTACTACTTACTGTTAAAACGCCCACTGTACTGCCAGCAGATACATTAACAACTTCTGTAAGTTTTCCTCTTGAAAGTGCCATGATGTTTTCTTTTTAGTTATTTAGTAAATCAACCGGCACCAAACAACCAGGTATCTTCTTGGGAAAATCCACTGACACCAGTTAATTGGGTTCCGTCTCCAATAAAAGATGATGCAGTTACAATTCCTGCGATGCGAGCACCTTGAGCATCTAATGTATGTGCAGAACCAACATTTACGGTTGTAATCTCTGCGGTTGCAATAGTGGTAACACCAACAATAGATGCACCAGCACCAATCGTTACAGGACCAGTTCCCAATTTATCAGTAATGTTATCCGCACGAATTCTTCCCCCACCACCAGATAATGTTCCCGATGGACCATCTGTTGAGA
>Ga0222719_10002685_pt1 | contig 16129 bp, 28 predicted proteins | sample C33_34DmetaG_FD_165039 | JGI IMG/M metagenome (GOLD analysis project Ga0222719, IMG submission 165039) | Estuarine water microbial communities from San Francisco Bay, California, United States - C33_34D | ecosystem: Environmental > Aquatic > Marine > Unclassified | place: USA: California... | reverse complement strand
CTCTCAAGTTCCAGCGGAGGAAGCGAAGAACCACGCTGGCCCGCCCGCCCCGGAGAAGAGCAGTACGAGTGGGAAGAACCAAGGGTCACCGAAGCTCAATCCGAATTGGGTGGAGCAACTAATGGGCTTACCCATCGGGTGGACAGACTTAGGCTCTTGGGGAACGGAGTCGTCCCACAAACTGCAGAACTAGCGTGGAAATCACTTTGGAGGAAGATGGATGAAGATAACAATCACTAGTTACGACACTACGATATCTGCGGAGATTCCCGATGGGAGTGATATTGTACAAGCCCTCAACGCGATCCGCGTACTTTTGATTGGTGCGGGGTATAGCGAATCTTTGATTAAGGAATTTTTAAGTATGGAGGGTGAGTGATGGGACAATTCTTAGGCTGGGCGAGTTATCCGTTGCGGTTCCTTTGCGAGCATTGCGGAGAGGAATGTGACTTGGAAGACAGGCACGAGCATGATGACTGCGAGGAGGAAGATGAATGAACAATTTTAAGGGCTACTCATTGGTGGGCGGTATGACCGCACCAGGCAACGGAAACCATTATGGGACACCTCCGCGTCACTCGGCGGGATGGGTAGCTCTGTTTTTATAATGCACAACGATGACACATTCGAGGTATCTGATTGGGATCACTTCTTTGCTAATTGGCCAACAGCTAGGGAGGTCAATGATGGATGGCATCAGTTTTGGGGGAATAATCAATTACTCAGAACTTATAGGGATACATCGGGTAAGAACCTCAAGGATAGGAATGGTGATATTTTAGTTACCCGCTCAACCGTTCCGCGACAGATGCCAATCGGTAATACGGTTTCGGACTTTATGAATTATGCAAGACCCAAGAGATCAGATAATACACGAGACTAAGGTCTTACTTCATCGTTGGGACGCGGAATGCGACCTTGATGAGATAGGCATCGCAAAGGCAGTAATGCTTGGGATTAACGATTGGCTGGAACGCGAGGTGGCTGAATTTGAATTTGAGATCGAGATCGAACTAGATGAGGAGGAGGAAGAATGAATATATACAAGTCTACGGGTAAATCTATGGAGAGTTGGCCACAATGGGTGAGTCGTTTAATTAAGGTTAATCAGGAGCTTCGCGAAGAGATCGCAGATTTGAAAGCGGAGATTGAGAAACTCAAAGATGACAAGTGAGCCAGCGAGTACCTCCGGGATATCATCCGATCTTTTGGAAAAAGTACGGAAGAGCGCTTCCCGAATCAGCACAAGAATTACCACGGTGCGACTTGAGAAAGTTGGGTCCCCCATGCTCGAAATTATCCCAAGAGGCATTGGAACGGATCAAGAGGGATGGGCAATTGGTAAAGAAGAAATCCCGTGCCAAACGCTCGAAGACGCGATCATCATAGGGATGGAGATACAGGCGAGAGGATAAGTATTTATGGAAGAGTTAATATGTAAAGTTGAGCGGTGGCATATAGATCGGAATCTCATTAAGGGTTCCACAGATAAGTCACAGGTATTGAAATTAATGCAAGAACTTGGTGAGTTGAGTGACTCTGTTTGTAAGGATGAATGTATGCTTGATGATATTGGGGATATATTGGTGATATTGATTAATATATGTACGCGAAATAATGTCACACTAGAGGACTGCTTGCTTACCGCATACCGAGATATCAAGGACAGAAAAGGCAAGATGGTTGATGGTGTGTTCGTAAAAGATGGTAATTAACCTCCAGCCCGATGAGGTACAGGTCTGCCAAATGGTTGGACGGATGCGTAGTTTGATTGCCCGTGGAAACGGGGTGCGTGATGCGAAGATGGGAAACCACGATGGTGCGGAAGCAGATGTGGTGGGCATGATGGCGGAGTATGGATTTGCCAAGCAGATGAATACATTTCCTGATCTCGGACTTTCCCCAAGGAGCGGGTCTGCGGATGGGGTGATGCCAAGCGGGAAGCGTTATGATGTGAAAGCGTCCAAGCACAAGGGTGCGAGGTTACTTAGTACGCTAAAGGTAAACCCTGATGTGGATGTATATGTGCTATGCGTAGTGGATGGAAACTCCTTGGACTTTAAGGGCTGGGCATGGAAGAAGGATTTAATCAAGGATGAGAACAAGAAAGACCTTGGTCATGGCGTGGGCTATGCGTTGGATCAGGACAAGTTGAGGAAGTTCAATGCCTAAGATAAGAATAACGCAACTAGATGGGTCGCTTCCTAATATAGCCTTAATGAAACTATCTCATTGGCATAAGGCACAGGGAGATGATGTTCATTTTAGTAAGTCATGGGAGCGGGAGTTATTTGAAACTGAATATGATATAGTATACGGGTCTGCAATATTTCAATGGACTAAGCCAAAGCTCGACAGATTTATGGCTGAATTTCCAAACGCAATCGTTGGGGGTACTGGCACAAAATCCACAATGACTATCGAGGATATTACGGGAGGACCATACGAGTTTTTTGATTACTCTATATATCCAAAGTTTAAACAGAGTATTGGTTTTAGCCAAAGAGGATGCCGACTAGCTTGTAAATTTTGCGTAGTACCAGGTAAAGAGGGCAAGAATAGAGATAACGGACCTATACATCAAATTTGGAGAGGTGAACCACATCTGAAGGAAATAATATTGATGGATAATGATTTCTTTGGGCAACCAGGATGGCAAGAAAAAGCAGATGAAATATTAGAAGGTGGATTCAAGGTAAACTTTAACCAAGGAATGAATGCTCGATTAATCCACGAAGAAGGCGCAAAAGCTCTGAAGCAAATGCAGTTCTTTGAATCTAAATTTAAATATAGAAGGTTACACACAGCGTGGGATAACCCAAAGGATGAGAAAAGATTCTTTAACGGTCTTAACATCTTATTAGACGCGGGAATAAAACCTAAAGAAATTATGGTTTATATGCTTATAGGTTATTGGCCTGGTGAAACAATGGATGACATACTATGGCGATTTAATAAATTAAATGATGCTGGAGTATTACCCTATCCGATGGTTTACGATAGGGAGCGACCTGAGTTAAAGAAATTTCAACGCTGGGTAAATCGCAGATATTATCAGTTTGTGCCTTGGGAAAAGTATGATTCATCAATTCGATCAAGACCGAAGAAAGATCAAATGACATTCAATTATGCCTAAGTTCACCTACGCAGATGAGATAGATGCCAACTTTGGTATTCCGTGGACAGATGATCTGCGGTTTAATAAGGGCGAGTTAGAGTGTGCATTATCGGATGAGGAGGTGGATAATCTCCCACAGGATCGTGCGGAGATGCTTAGTCGTTTACTCATTGACCAACCAGGTAGTGAGATCGAGGACCCGATCCAATGGGGATGGACATTACCGGGCTGGCGTAGGGTGATGGATAATTGGAAGGATACAAAGATTCATGTCTGCCTCGGCGGAAATCGTTCGAGTAAGACGATGTTCGCTTCTCGGATGTTGGTACATTTAGCACAGTCTATTCCCGAAGCTGAGATTCGTTCGATGCATGTTACTGAGGAGCGTTCGATCTCAGATGCACAGAAGTATATTTGGCAGAATTTACCAGCACGATACAAGCGTGCAAAGAAGAAGAGTGAGAACCATAGCTTGCAGTACAATCAGAAGAATGGATTCAATTCTGCGAAGGCTATCCTCCCACCTACTGCTCCAGGTGCGGAGCGTGGAAGTACGATATATTTTAATAATTATAGGCAGTATATGGCAGACCCTCAGATATTCGAGGGTTGGTCTGCACACGCAATTCACCTGGATGAAGAAGTTCCCGAAAGTATCTTTAATACATTGCTCGGAAGAACGGTGGATTACCACGGGCGATTAATCCTTACCTTTACAACTCTCCAAGGCTGGACACCGCTGATCAATAGTTTACTCAAGGGTGCGGAGACGGTTAGTACGAGATACTCAGAGCTACTAGACCGAGAGGTTCCAACCGAACAGATTTGTGCGAATTGGCCGAACTGTAGGATATATTATTTCCATACAGATCAATCGCCTTTTATAGATGGACAGGAGTTGATTCGCACATACTCCAAGCAACCATTAGAGGTGAAGTTGGCCCGCCTCTATGGCATACCGTCCAAGGCAATGGAGGGGCGTTTTCCGAAGTTCAATCGCGAAACGAACATTGTCCCGCATGAGAAGATCCCCTTCATTGCCGATCCCTCTATGGCTTGTACCCGCTATTTCGTATGTGACCCTGGCGGGAGCAAGCCGTGGGTGGCAATATGGGCGGGTGTTATGCCGGATGGGCGGATATATATTTACCGAGAGTTCCCCGACACCACGATGGGGCAATGGGCATTACCACATACCAATGCATTGGGTAAGAGTGTGGGTAAGCCTGGTCCCGCACAGCGTCCACTAGGGTGGGGTTATGATCAATACAAGAATCATTTCGAGGACTTGGAAGATGGGGAGGATATTTTTGAGCGTATTGTCGATCCACGGATGGGAGCGGCCACGGTGCGTACAAAAGAGGGGGAGAGTAACATTATTAACCAAATGGCTAACCTCGACTTTGTATTTCGTCCAGCACCTGGTGTGGATATCGAGGCTGGAATTGCTAAGATAAATGATGCCTTATCATGGGATGATACCGAGCCGATGACTTCGGGTAATTGCCCAAAGCTCTATGTATCAGATAGATGCGACAACACGATTACCTCACTACTTGAGTATAGCGGGCAATCCCGCACCGAGCATTTCAAGGATCAGATCGACTGTATACGCTATCTATTGGTAAGTGGAGCAGAGCATATAACTAATTCGAGCCTTCAATGCACGGGTGGTGGTGGCTATTAGATTGACTAGTCAAGGACAAAAGACTACATTTTGCTACGCATGCATAATTCCTCAGACCCCGAACTATTGTTCGTCTCCAAGGAACCCGACATAAATTATCTACGGGATACATACCGTGAAACACAGTCGAGTCTTGGTGAATGGATAGACCGCAGACAACGCGACTACGATGTCCGCAATTGTTTATGGGCGGGTAAGTCCAATGACTTTAAGAAACATTCATCAGATAGTCAGACAGGAGAGGTATTCCCTTGGGATGGTGCGAGTGATCAAGAGATTCGATTAGTAGATAATCAGATTAATAAGTGCGTAGCTATGTCTTTGAATGCAGTAAGGCAAGCCCACTTAGTTGCCACACCTGTGGAGTCTAGCGATATCGCACGGGCAAATGTTATATCTATGTTTGTTCGTTGGTTGGTTAATACCAAGATGGACGATTTTTATGAGCAAGTAGAACTCGGACTCAATCACTTCTTTGAAAAGGGAATGATGGTCCACTATGTGTACTACCAATCCGAAGATCTAAAACAGCAACAATCCATAAAGCTGGATGAGATTGCAATGGCTCTTCCACAAATTGCAGAAGCAATTAGCGATGGTAGTATGGATGAGGAGTTATCTGCCGCGATGTCCGAGCAGTTTGATGTGTCTAAGACTAAGTCCCGTGCCATGCTTAAAGAATTACGCAAGGATGGGGAAACCACCGTGCCTGTACTTCGCCGTGTGGTAAGTAGACCAAGGATTAAAGCCCTTGCTCCCGATGAAGATGTATTTTGGCCAAACTATACGATTGATCCACAAGAAGCTCCCTATGTATTTCATGTGTTAAATATGACACCTGAGCAACTTCGCTCAAAAATACATAATGAAAATTGGGATAAAGAGTTTGTGGAGAAAGCCATCGAGTCTGCGAATGTAGGCGAGAACGATGTATATGCCCATAACCTTAGTGCAAAGGACGAGATACTTCGCGATGATGACGAGACTATTCGTATCGTATATTGCTACCAGCGTTTACTCGATGAGGATGATGTGCCTGGTATTTACTGCACAGTATTTTGTAACGAAGTAGCCGACCTCTATGCCAAGCATACCCTCATGGACTATGGTCATGGTGGATATCCATTTATTGTAAGCACTTACGAAAAGACATCCAAACGGTTGTACTCCTCCCGCTCGATTCCCGAAGTGGGCGAACCATTCCAACAGGTTGTTAAGGTTGAGTACGATGCATCGATTGACAGGCAAAGTTTAAGCACAATTCCACCAATAGAACATCCTCTTGGAAGATCCCCATCAAAGTGGGGTCCCGGAGTTCGTATTCCTTATCGTACACCTGGAGAGATTCGTTTTGCGGATACTCCACGCTACGATGCTGGTTCCGTGGAAGTTCGTAGATTGGTACAGGAAATGTTTGACCGTTACATGGGTAACAATGCACCAGGTGTCGATCCCGTAGAGTCGCAAATTAAGCAACAACATTTTATTAATAAAGTACTTCACCACATGAAATATGTGATGGATCAAGTATACAGCCTTTACCAGCAGTATGGTCCAAACGAAGAATTTTTCCGCGTTACAGGTGTACAGGATATGCAAAAGTACGCAAAGGGTAAGTCGGGCGAACGCTTTGATTTTTACATGCAGTACGATGTGGCCACCCAAGACCCTGAGCAAATGCTCGAACGAGTAAAGACGATTGGTCAGATATCATCGACAATGGATAAGAATGGAGTGGTGGATACCGAACAACTCCTATCCCTTGCAATCGGACAGATCATGCCCGGTGCGGCAGAAAAGGTAATACTACCACGGGAGACTGCCACACAGAAAGCAGTCGAGGAAGAGCGACAAACCATAGCCGAACTTGCGGCTGGAGTACCGCCCAATGTGCGTGAGAATGATGCACACGAAATGAAACTCCAAGTATTTCAGCAATGGTTACAACAGCCCGACATTCAGCAAAAAGCCCAACAAGACCCAGCGTTACAAGAGCGTATTAAGACCTATATGCAACAGCGCCAAATGCAGATTCAGCAAAAGCAAAATGCTACGATTGGTAGACTAGGAGCCGCCCCCACACAATTTGGACAAACATCTAGTGCCGCATGAGCATAACTTATCGTGGAGAAAGATTCTCAGGATATAACAAACCTAAGCGAACTCCTGGTAAGTCTAAGAAGTTTGCCGTACTCGCTAAGGAAAAGGATACGGTTCGTCTTGTACGCTTTGGAGATCCAAACATGTCCATCAAAAAGAACATACCCGCACGGCGTAAATCCTTCCGAGCGCGACATAAGTGCGATGAAAAGAAGTCTAAACTAACCGCTGGCTATTGGTCATGCAAGAAATGGTAATATGAGTTTATACAAAAACATACACGCAAAAAGAAAACGCATCAAAGGTGGAAGCAAAGAACGCATGAGAAAGCCTGGAACCAAAGGTGCGCCTACCGCAAAAGCATTTAAGAAAGCCGCAAAGACAGCACGCAAAAAAAAGTGAGACGGAAAAAATACCACGAAGTAAATGCTCAAGAAGCAATTAACGCACTTACTTTCCTTAAGAAAGAACCACACTTTAAAAAGTATATCGAGGTACGCGAAGCAATGCGGGAGGAAACCATCCGCGAGCTACAGAATCGCAAGAATATCGAGAACCAAAATTTACACTTTCACTTCACAGGAAAGCTAGAAGCAATCGATGAAGAGTTAGATAATTTTTATAACTTGTAATTGTTCATACTAGTTAAGCCCTCACGGTTATGGGTTAGCCGTGGGGGCTTTTTCGTTGCCATATTGTTGTTAAACAACTACATTTTGCTACACTAGGCTACTAGCCTTGTTGACTTATGGAAACATTAACCAAAGAGGTTGTCTCGGAGTCCTCTGAAAATTCCGTGGAAAATACAAACGCAAGTGAGGGCAACCTTTCGATGGCAGAATTTGCAGATCAGTTACTGAAAAGCAAGCAACCACAGGAAGAATTACCCGAACTTACCGAAGAGACGGATGAACCCGCTGAAGAAACTGCGGAGCCTACAGATGTCTTAGAGGAAAATTCACAGTCTGTCGAAGAGGAGCAAGTGGAAGAAGAGGAATCTTCGCCGCCCGCAGAACCTTCGGATGTTCTCAACAAGTTTAATATCGACCTGGATAACCTATCCGAGGATGAGTCGCGAGATCTCGCAAAGGCGCTGAATGCATCTGCCGTCAAGCGATTTGGAAGACTTACCGCTCAGAAGAAAGCACTACTCGCAGAGAATGCGGAACTGCAAGCTAAGGCAGAAGAAGCCCAGCAAGCACCCGCTAGTGCTGAACTACCTGAGTTCCTCAAGGATAATGCCTTTTACAACATCAACGATGCGCAATCGCTTAATAAGGAAGTCGAGCAACTCAACACCCTAATAGAATGGGTAGATGAGAACCTCGATAACGAAGTGGAGTACGATGATAGTGGTAACGAGTATGCGGTAAAGGACGGGGATAAAGTCTACACGAAGTCTGAGTTGCGCCGAATAAAAGTAAACGCGAATAAGACTCTCCGTAAAGATGCACCCGCCCGGCAGAAATGGATACAAGAGCGTACACAATCGGATCAACAAGCTATGCAGACCTTTGAGTTTCTTGGAGACGAGCGTAGTGATGATTACAAGCTATTTATGCAAGTAAAGGAATCTCCGATGTATAAGCCCTTAGTGAAATATCTTCCTAATTCCAACTTTGCTCTTGGATTAATGGTGGAAGGACTAAACGCAGTAAAGGCAAGGCAAGGTCAGAAGGCTAAACCAACCGCAAAACCGAAAGCCCCAATGGCTACAACCGAGGCTGGTTCAGCTAGACCCAAAACTCCCCAGGCGAATAAAACGAAAGCTCTGCAAGCGGCGAAGGCGAAGTTCGACCGATCAGGCTCAATGACAGACTACCAAGTATATCTTAAACTTAGAAATAAAAATTAAATCCCAAGGAGGAAATAAATTATGGCATTAACCAAATCACACATTAGCGGAACTCCGCTCGGCTCAAACAGAGAGGACTTATCAGATGTCCTCACCATCCTAGAACCCGAACGCACCCCCTTGCTTTCGCTCGCGAAAAAGGGAAAAGCAAACGGTACATTCTTTGAATGGCAAACAGATGAACTCAGTACGCCCGCATTTGCTGGAGTACTCGAAGGTGCTGACGAGACTACCTTTACTGACCAAGTAGCCAACCGTGCAAAACTTGGAAATCATGTACAAGTATTTCGTCAGAACTACCAAGTCTCAAACATCCAAGAACTTGTCGATGTTGCTGGCGTGGATAGTGAATTTGCAAACGCAGAAAGTAAGGCCGTGAGGCAAATGAAGCGCGATATTGAAGCTGCACTTTGTTCTTCACAAGACCGCGACCAAGACGATGGAACCAATCCATACAAGACTCGCGGATTGTTCAAGTGGTTAGGCGAAGGTGGACAACCAAGTGATGTTCCCGCCGCTTACCAATCAGTCGCAAGTGTATCCCTTGGTGGTAGCTCCTTTACTGAGGCCAACATGAATGGCTTACTTCAAGACTTGTACGAAGCCAACGGAATGCCCGGTGGACAGCTTACATTGATTGCTGGTCCTACCTTGAAGCGCGATATCTCAAACTTCGCTCGTCAAGAAGGTACAACCACAGCGTTGAACTTCCAGGTAACACAACCCGCTGAGTCCAAGTCCATCTCCCTCGTAGTTAATCTATATGACGGAGATTTCGGAAGTGTCGCGGTGGTACCATCCTTGTTTTTAAACAGGACAAGTGGTTCGGACACCGTAGACACCAATGCTGGTTTGCTCGTAGACCCTGAGTACATCGCTGTAAATATGCTCAAAGCTGAGTCTTCTTCTGAGCTTGAGAATAAAGGCGGCGGACGCAGAGGTTTCTGTGAGACGATTGCTGGACTTGCGTGTCTTGCTCCTAAAGCACACGGAAAAATAAACTAATTGTTTGTTGATTATTTGGGGGAGGTCTGCGTAGCGGGCCTCTCCCTTATCTCTTTAAATATTAAGCATGACAAATTTACTCATACCAAAGTGGAAAGAAGGAAACGGATCTCAGTTTATGAAAAACTTGGATCGTTATTTGCGTTACGAAGTTGACCTTGAAGAACACGAATCCGTCATGCGGGAAAAAATGGCTATGAGAGAAAACGAAGCAATGGGAGTCGCTAAGACCGATGGGCTTGGACAGCTCAAGGCAAGTATCCCAGCACGCGAATACTTCCGCTGGCATCAAAAAGAACGAGGATGCTGGGGAGATAAATCATTTATCAAAGGGTTCTTATCAAAAAACCCATCATTCAAATCCAAGACACTTACCACACCTAGTTTTAACTCTAAGAGTTTCGCATGAGGCAAGTACCCGTAAGCACACTACTTACCAACCTCAAACACATGGTTGGAGTGGATAGCCTTCTTGCACAAGAAGAAGGTGCGGCAGTACGGAGTTTTAATCGCTATGGCAGACTAGCGTGGGAACGGGCAAGATGGCCCGACACCATACGCCTGGAACCCAAGTTGCCCGACATCCAGGTACGATCAATCAATGTAACCAATGGTGGGAATGGGTACACAAGCGCACCAACCGTAACAGTTAGCGGAAGTGCCACAGCAACCGCTACCATCAATGCCGATGGACAGGTAAATGGAGTCGCAGTAACAGGCAATGGAACAGGATACCTGGAAGCACCAACCATTACATTTAGTGGCGGTGGAGGCTCAGGAGCCGAAGCAAAAGCAACGGTAATGGGAATTCTTGATTACGGATCAAGTATTGGCGAGATCCTCCGGGTCACAGAGAAAGACCCATACTCATCGGGTAGTCCGATTGAAGTTCCTTATCGGATAGAATATTCATCTGTAAGTTACGGAAATATTGTATTCATAAATCGTGCAAGTACAGCACCCGTCTATATATTATATCGCGCACCCTTCACGGACTATGTGTCGAGCGATACGGACTTTCCGTACATATTCTCAGAATATGTCGTTACGGGAGCCTATTGCGATTACCTAACCGCAGACGGACAACTCGATAAAAGTATGGCTATCCAACAACAAGCCGAAGGTATTTTACTTGCCGAACTCGATAAACTCGAACGCCAGCAAGGCCAACAACAACACATACAATTTACAACCTACGGATCAACGATCCAAACACATTATTAATTATGGCAAACGAATATAGAGGAGTAGGGCTAAACGGAGGAAAGTTTATATCCGACACAGCATCTCACACAGGACGCTGGTTTAGTATCGTAGCAATGGAAGACACAACCATTACGAGCATAAGTGGAAATATCGAAGGTATATCCGATCTTACTGCGGGTGGATCTTCCCCACTTACCCTTAGCACAAACACCGCACTTTACGGTGCGTTCGATGAAATCACTTTAGCGACAGGGAGCGTCATTGCGTACAATCGTTAGATGCTCACGCATGATCTAAATGTTACTGCGGGACGACCGCACACACCAAGTGGTATACCTGTCCCTGATGGCGGACCCGTAATCGATGGTGTCATCCAATCCGAGGCGGAAGACTTTTTACAAGTAGAAGCGGGGCAATTTTTAGCATTCGATTAAGAGGAAATAAATTATGGCAAATAAGAAAATAAGTGCATTGACCGCCCTGGGGACAACCCCCGCAGTAGGCGATATTTTGCCCATCACCGATGTATCAGATACAACCGGATCGGCACAGGGAACCACTAAGAGGGTAACCGTATCTAACTTAATGGGACAAGCTCCCGTACAAAGCGTTGCTGGACGAACAGGTGCGGTAGCTATTGCAAACACCGATGTGAGTGGTTTAGGAACAGCAGCTACTTCAGCAAGCACAGACTTTAGTCCAGCTTTCTTTAGTACTGTAGCAGAGACGACAACTGCTCGTACACTTAGCGACAGCGATAACGGAAAAGTTATTGTTTGTAGTAACGCAAGCCCTACTATCGTAACAATTCCTAACGGTTTAACCACAGGCTTTAGTTGTACAGTAGTTCAAAGTAATACAGCTACTGTTTCAGTCGTTGGTTCGGGAGGAGCTAGTGTGGTAGGATACGATGGGAACACAGCCACCGCTGGTCAATATGCGGCGTTAAATGTAATCCCCACAGGAGCTAACTCTTATGTTATTGAAGGTGACGCAGCTTCTCCTCCGTTTGTAAATAATTACTCACTAGCACTTGACGGGATTGACGACCATGCAACGCTTGGCTCTAACTTCACTTCGATAACAGGTAGTAAAAGTATTACAGGATGGTTTCGCTTTGATGACACTTCTCAGAACGGAGTTACCACTACAACAGCAAATCAGTTTGGTTGGTTATTTTGGGCTAGTAATACTATGTACTTTAGAACGGGAGCGGCTACTCAAATTTTCACCATCCCCGCTGTATCGACAGGTACTTGGTATCACTTTGCTATCACAGGTGACGGCACAACTTTAAAACTCTACATTGATGGCACTCAACAGGGTGGAGATAAAACTGACGGTAGTTGGTCTATCGGTACATTTCTTAGAGGAACATCCACAGCTTATTACTTTGATGGCGATGTAGACGAGATAGGTCTTTGGACAGGCACGGAACTATCCGCTTCTGATGTTTTAGCCATAGCTAATACAGGAGCTGGTTCAGGTTCTAAAGCCGTAGATTTAGATGCTTACACAGGTTTAACACATTGGTGGAGATTCGGGGACGGAGATACAGGAACTACCGTTACCGACAACAAAGGAAGTAATAACCTAACCTTAGTCAACGGTCCTACATTTATCACCCAAGTTCCTTAATATTATGAATTATGTAATCGTACCCGCCTCTGAATTATCTTCTGTTGATTTTAGTGAAGTAGCAGAAAGTAGCGAATCCACACTTAGATACTCATTGGATAACAGTAAGTTTATCGTTAAATACCAAGGCGACCAACCTAGCTCTATAAGCGGTAAGACTGAGTACACACACTCCGAGATACTTACTATCATAGCGAGTGACGAGTGGACTCCTAGCGAGTAAGATGCCACCCAAGCAGTCAGAGGGCTTGTCGGAATCATCATCCGCACGAGTCAATGTGCAGTTCGCCATAAAGATCATCGTAGGCGTGGCTACTGCGGTGTGGTGCTGGTCTGAACTTACAAACCGCATGGCGGCGATGGAACTCCAGGTCAGCCGAGTATCTCACGAGTCCACACTTCTTGGCGATCTATCAGCCCGTATGATGCACCTGGAGAAGTTTGCGGAACAAGCAAAAGATGATCTTGATCATTTAGTGGAGATGCAAGACTCTCCAATCACTTCTGACTATCAGCAGTTTGAGCGATTAAAATACTTAGAGAAAGAAGTGGACCGCTTGAGGTTCAAGATCGATTGGTGAGATGGGCGAAATACTTCTTATGTTACTTACGGGTGGGGGTAGTACGGCTCTTGGTGCTATGCTCAAAGGTGGCTTTGGAATGTTATTTGAGGGTCGCCGTCAAAAGCATGAACTTGAAGTTGCCCGCGAAAGTCGAGCCAATGAAAACTTTCTTAAGCTCCAAGCTGAATTGGCTAAAGGAGGTAATAATGAGTTCCGGGATTTTTCTCGTAGAATTATTGCTTTTATCGGTATTGGTACTTTGTGTGTCTGCATCTTGCTCTGCACCTTATTCCCTCAAGCAGAGTTCTTATCGATCACCAACGCACATGGAGAAGGCAGGACAGAACTGCTGTTCGGCATCATCTCCTGGCCCGCCAGCCAAGACCCAATCACGCTATCGAGCGGACACCTGGCATACATGGGGCAAACGGCCCTTATGGGAATCCTCGGCTTTTATTTCGGGCCATCGCCTCACAGAAGATAAATGAATATGATTGATCGAGTATCAGTAGCGGGGATGAGTGGTACAGCCGCCACCTTCGGTTTATCCACGCTAGATTCATTCCTTGGTATTGCAGTAGGGGCGGTGACTCTGGTGTATATGTCGATCAAGCTATACCAGGAATTGCGTAAGAAGTAGATGCCAAGTTACACACCAATGGGAAGAATGGATGATCCATTTATAACCGATGGGGATCGTGGTTTCCGTGGGATAGACTCCTATTTAGAACCTACATCTCTTAAAGGTGGGCAAGTGGAAGCATCTGAAAATATGCGATTAGAGGGAGATACCGCATCTGTTCGTAAGGGTATCGAGTTTAAAGCCGGGCAAGTTAGTCTTACTTACTCAGGGACAGACCAGGTATTTACATCCGCTACATTTAGTGATCCCGCAACCGGGGCAGAATTTATTGCCGTTGCGACTAGGGATAAACTTATTCTTTGGAACGATCAAAATAACACGGGTATCGATATTCCTTATCCTAGTGGTGAGGTAGTTGAGTCTGCGGACAATGCAAGCCTCGTACAGGCCCTACAAAAACTAATTCTGTTTCGTGGAGAAAATAAAGATCCACTTGAATGGGACGGGGACTATACAACACCCACCTCATTCGTAGTTAAGAATAACGCTACTCCAGGAGCGGGAAGGATTGAATGTCCGCGTACAAACTTTGGTCTATTTATTAGTAATCGTTTATTTGTTTCACAACCCGATGATTCTCAGTACACCGTACTCGCATCGGATGTTTTGGACACAGATAATTATTATCCCGCAGAATCGCAGTTCAGAATTAATCGTGGAACCGCAGATCGATTGGTAGGATTTACTCCATACTTGGAGAATCAGTTAATTGTATTTTTCCGTAATTCGATCCACATTATAAACAACACAGCACTTACAAACTCTGCCGGAGTATTTGAGATTACCCGCCAGCGCGGATGTGTAGCCCGCAAGAGCGTAGCCGCAAGTGGTCCACAGTATTACTTTTTAAGCGATGATGGCGTGTACACTTTACAACAAGGATTAGACCCAGGAAAAAACCTTGGAGTTGCAATCTCGAAAGTAAGTGGGGAAGCGCTACCATTGTCACAACCAATCAATGATCAATTTAAAGATGTTAATTATGCATCTGCGGACAAGGCGTGTGGTATTGTGTTCGATAATAAATACTACCTCGCAGTTAGCACAGGGTCATCCACTACCAATAATAAAGTTTTTGTCTACGATATATTGAATACAGCCTGGAGTAGTGTGGATAGTTTCCCCGCTGGTTTTCAAGTTGATGATTTCGTAACCGTACTTCATGGCACAAATCCCCAAAGGCGTAGACTCTTTGCAGTCTCGGATAAAGGATGGCACTTAGTCGAGGAAAGCACCACAGACATCACGGGAACAATCGGGAGCGCAAGCACAGCATCCACCGCGATAAGTGCCAAACTCAAGACCCGATCCTATACATTTGATAGTGTAGATATTAAGCGATGGAGAAGAGGGCAAGTCGGGTGCGAAGTAACCAACGGGGATGAGTTTACAGTAAAAGTAAACACCATCGATCCCGACCGTACAAACATCGTACATACTGAGAGTGCGACCACCAGCGAAGATAAACTCATTCGCTTCGGTAGTGGACGCGCCCGTGGATACGCCGCAAATATCGAGATTGATATAACTTCGGGGCAACCAAAATTTAGACACATAAGTATCGAGGGTATAGCCAACGGAGCAAACGCAAGGAGGGAATACGCATAATGCCTATCACCGCAACAGTCACACGAGGCTTTACTTACGATACAGGCGTAGAGGTATCCAGCTCATCATTAAATCGATTAGGTGAACCCACCGTCACCATACCAAGCATCTCTGCCACCGAAGTGGTGATGGAAAACTACACAGTTAGTACACTACCAACAAATGGCACTACAGGTCGCATCGTTTATGTAACAGACGGGGACGGGGGCAACCCATGTATGGCGGTGGACAATGGCACAAATTGGGTACGGGTAAACCTAGGAAGCACAGTAAGCTCAACCGAAGCGGATGAATACTTAATGGCGGAATAATGAGCATACTCGTAAAAGCCAAAGACTTGTACGACAAGTGCGGGATCGATATGAATGCCGACATTGCGGCTTATGCGGCTCACGGGTATGTGTTCATCACCCCCGACTCATTCCTACTAGGCAAAGCGGTAAACTCGAAAAGCGATGTACATCCGCAAGACCAATGGAATGTCGAGAACCCCGATGCCTGGTATGTCAATACGGCGGTGGGCAAAAACGGAGTAAGCGAATTTATCAAACGCATACCATATCCACTCCCACTCGTTGGATGGATGCGACAATTGAAAGACAAACCCGTCAAATTTTACAAATTTAATACTATCTCTCGGAGGAAATAAATTATGGGAAGCTCACCTGACATAAACTATCCAGCACAACCAAGCTACGGCGATGGC
>Ga0222719_10002684_pt1 | contig 16132 bp, 17 predicted proteins | sample C33_34DmetaG_FD_165039 | JGI IMG/M metagenome (GOLD analysis project Ga0222719, IMG submission 165039) | Estuarine water microbial communities from San Francisco Bay, California, United States - C33_34D | ecosystem: Environmental > Aquatic > Marine > Unclassified | place: USA: California... | reverse complement strand
AATAGCATTGTTTAGATTTGCAGATATCAAATTACTTGTTGTATCAATATGATTGCTTGTATCAATAATAGCATTGTTTAGATTTGCAGATATCAAATTACTTGTTGTATCAATATGATTGCTTGTATCAATAATAGCATTGTTTAGATTTGCAGATATCAAATTACTTATATTTGATATATAATTACTTGTGTCTAGAATAATATCGCGACCATCAATTGTATACTTATAATTATTACCATATGAATCAATATTGATATTACCCTTAACATCTAGTTTATTACTTGGTTCTTCTATACCAATACCAATATTGCCGTTATTTATGATTGTGAATACTTCATTTATGCTATTTGATACATTTAAGATATCATAAAACTTATCATTTTGTATAATATTTAAAGATACACCTGTGCTATTATTTTCTACCTCTAATTTTTCTGTTGTATAAACAGTTGTTTCAAGTATTGTGCTTTCTCCTAAAACTATTAAATTACTATTGATGGTTAAATCTCCATTAACCAATAGGTTATTATTATAGATATTATCTACAATAAATCTATTACTGGAATTTAAGTTTTCTGATATAAAATCAGTTTCCAAATCACTTATTCTGTTTGATATAAGATTGCTTGTATTATCTACGTGATTACTTGTGTCTAGAATAGCAGTGTTTAGATTTGTAGATATAAGATTACTTGTATTATCTACATGATTGCTGGTATCAAAAATAGCATTGTTTAGATTTGTAGATATAATATTGCTTGTTGTATCAACATGATTGCTGGTATCAAAAATAACATTGTTTAGATTTGCTGATATAAGATTACTTGTATTATCTATGTGATTGCTCGTATCAAAAATAGCATTGTTTAGATTTGTAGATATAAGATTACTTGTATTATCTATGTGATTGCTCGTATCAAAAATAGCATTATTTAGATTTGCTGATATAAGATTACTTGTATTATCTACATGATTGCTGGTATCAATAATAGCAAGATTTAAGTTAGTAGATATAAGATTGCTTGTATTATCTACGTGATTACTTGTGTCTAGAATAGCATTGTTTAGATTTGTAGATATAAGATTGCTTGTATTATCAACATGATTGCTGGTATCAAAAATAGCAAGGTTTAAATTAGTAGATATAAGATTGCTTGTATTATCTACGTGATTGCTGGTATCAATAATAGCAAGGTTTAAATTAGTAGATATAAGATTGCTTGTATTATCTATGTGATTGCTGGTATCAATAATAGCAAGATTTAAGTTAGTAGATATAATATTGCTTGTATTATCAACATGATTGCTGGTATCAAAAATAGCAAGATTTAAGTTAGCTGATATAAGATTGCTTGTATTATCAACATGATTGCTGGTATCAAAAATAGCAAGGTTTAAATTAGTAGATATAAGATTGCTTGTATTATCTATGTGATTGCTGGTATCAATAATAGCAAGGTTTAAATTAGTAGATATAAGATTGCTTGTATTATCTATGTGATTGCTGGTATCAATAATAGCAAGATTTAAGTTAGTAGATATAAGATTGCTTGTATTATCAACATGATTGCTGGTATCAAAAATAGCAAGATTTAAGTTAGCTGATATAAGATTGCTTGTATTATCAACATGATTGCTGGTATCAAAAATAGCAAGGTTTAAATTAGTAGATATAAGATTGCTTGTATTATCAACATGATTGCTGGTATCAAAAATAGCAAGGTTTAAATTAGTAGATATAAGATTACTTGTATTATCTATGTGATTGCTGGTATCAAAAATAGCAAGATTTAAGTTAGATGATATAAGATTGCTTGTATTATCAACATGATTGCTGGTATCAAAAATAGCAAGGTTTAAATTAGTAGATATAAGATTGCTTGTATTATCTACGTGATTGCTGGTATCAATAATAGCAAGATTTAAGTTAGATGATATAAGATTGCTTGTATTATCAACATGATTGCTGGTATCAAAAATAGCAAGGTTTAAGTTAGCTGATATAAGATTGCTTGTATTATCTACGTGATTGCTGGTATCAAAAATAGCAAGATTTAAATTAGTAGATATAAGATTGCTTGTATTATCTATGTGATTGCTTGTATCAAAAATAGCAAGATTTAAATTAGTAGATATAAGATTGCTTGTATTATCTACGTGATTGCTGGTTTCTTGAATTATATCACGACCATCAATAGTATATATAAAATTATTTTCATCAGATACAATATTAATATTACCCTTAACGTCGAGCTTGTTGTTATTATTATTTGGATTTGTAACACCAATACCTACACTACCATCATTTGTAATTGTAAATACTTGATCTATATTATTTGATACGTTTAAAATACTATGTGTATCATTATATTGTTTTAAATTAAAAGCTATTCCAATATCACTATTCTCAACATCCAATTGTTCTGTTGCATACACATCGGTTTCTAGTGTCGTAGTATCTCCCAAAACTAATAAATTATTATTAATAGTTAAATTACCCTCAATTAACAGGTCATTGGAGTAAATATTATCAATTATAAATTTGTTATGTGCATCTGAATTCTGGTGTATATTATCAGTATTTAAGTTATTTATACGAATATTTAAAATATCAACATTATTATTAATTTCATTATTAATTACAATAAAATTATGATTAATATAATTTGAATTATCTATAATATCTTTTGCTAATTGATTAGATGCAAAAAGTACATAATTGCTTGTGTCTAAAACTGATTCTGGAATTTTAATGCTTTCAACTAACTGATCTAAAAATCTTAAAATTACTATACCATCACCACCGGAAGCACCATAATTACCATATCCGCCACCACCTGAACCATTTCTACCTTTATAATACAAAGTTTCGTCATATGTTGAACTACCATCACCTCCACCACCTAAACCACCAATGCCATTATCTACATTACTAGAACCACCGGCTCCTAGATATAAATAGTTACAAGTAGAATCGTAATAACCTAAACTATTGTCAGTAGGTAAATCAAAAGTATCTTTAAAATTAACATACACTCCTGAATTATCTAACTCAAATGCTCCATCTCCACCATTTATATTATATCCACTTGTTCCAGCACCACCACCCCCTCCATATTCTATATATCCATTATTACCATATAAATAAACTCCAGTCGCATTTAAAAAAGAGTGTGATTCGGGTATATTATCAGTATTAGCACCCCCATTACCAGAACCAGACCCACCAATTCCAGCATTTATCCCATAAGACCCTCCCCCATCTGCTAACAATGTATTAAAAATAGTATCATTGCCAGCCGAATTTAATTGAGTTGTATAATTACCGGAACCACCGCGCCCAACCTTTATTCTATAATCACCCGAATATATAATAGCGTTATCAACATAAATTAATTTGCCTGAACCACCTCCCGCATGTTGACTTCCACCACCCCCAGCACCAATCATAATAATATCTGACCCAGTACCATTATCTTGATCATAAAATGTCAATATATATTCAGTATAATTATTAGCATTAAATAATTCATTAATTTGACTATCATTTAAAACCTTATTATAAATTCTAAAATCGGAAATAGAACATTCTAACGTATTATTTGTGTCATATCTTGATTTACCTAAATATTTTTTGTTGTAATTTGCGTTAGGATTAATTGTTCTAATTATAGAAATATTATCTTCTTTAACATTATTAATATGTACAGTCCATACTCCCGAACCATCAATTGACCAACATATATGAACCCAATCTCCGTTAAATAAATTATCATATTGTGTTATTTTGTATTCGTTAGAACCAAAATTAAAAATATTTAATGTAATAATATTATTGTCATCAATACCAATGTTGATATAATATGATGAATTATCTGAACCTAAAAACATAAATGACCTTAACTTTTGTGGATTACTACATTTAAACCAAAAAGCAAATGTTATGCCAACTTCACTGCCACCCAATCCCCCAATACCATAAATACCTTGAATATTACACTTATCGCTTAACACAGCATATGAATTATCTGATCCATCCAAATACAAATAATTATTATTTAGGGGTGTATATTCAAACATAAGTTCTTTTTCATTATCTGGTTTTATAGTAGCACTACCATATAATACTAAACTATCACTTATTGTAGAGTCATTGTGTGCAGAAGTATTACCTTTATTAGTAATATAAGATGATTCTACTATACTACTAAAATTATACCATATTGGTAATATAGTACCAATATCTTGTAAAGATACGTCATTATCAAATGTAGTACCCAAATTAGGATTATATGTAAATATGTATTTTTTATAAACAGACTTAACTAAAATTTGTTGTAAATTTTGTAAAGTAATGTTTGGAACAACAGATGGTGTACTAATTTTTACAACTTCTGGCGTAATACTTAGAAAACCATCGGTGGATACGAATAGACCATCACCCACCTTAACAACACCAGCTTTACTTGTGCTGGCGATAGGAATACCATTAGTATTATCAATACCGAGAGTATTCTCAATATGAGCTAATATGTCTGAAATAATAATATTAGAAGAACTAACAATTTTATCAAGTAATATATTCGAAGTAATATTTACATAATTTGAACTGTCTTGGACTATATTTTTATCATTAATATATAATATATTGGCTTGATTATCCCATCTTATACGCGATGATGTTATAAATTTATTATCATTGTTAATAAATGAATTATTATTAAAAACTAAACCTTGATGTATATATGTATTATTATTTGTACCACCAAAAGCCTTACTTAACGCATTACCTCTATTAATACTGTCAATATTCAAATCTGTTATTTTTTCACCAGAACCAATAAATTTACTCGCTGATACATCTCCATTTATTTCTAAATCATTTGTAGAAATTGAGTATGTTGTTCTTGTTGTTCCGGACGGAGTAATACTGTCAGACATTCTTTACTAATTATAAAAATAAATAAAAAATCTATAATGAGGCAATCAATTAAATGTATAAATATATTGATACTAACATAGTAACGACACATGATACTGTAATAGGGAATATATGTAAAATTTCACTATTTACATTATCATTATCAATTTTATCTGATAAAATATTTTTCAATTCATCATAGTTATTATTATATAGATTGAAATAATCATCGCAATTTTCATATTTATTTTCATAATTAGTATTTATATCATATGTATCGCTATAATAATTTTTTAAATCATTAACATTGAACTCTACAATCATTATTATATCTTGTAAGACTATAATATTTATATAATTATAGATAATGAAAAAAAAAGTGGGAGGAAACAATGATACAAATGTAGAAATGTCTAGTATTGATCGTTCACGTAATCAGCAAGAAGCTATACGTACTCAGCAAGACGATGCTATATTATCAGATCTATCACCAAATGTATTGGTAAATAATTTAACTAATAGTTTATCAAATTGCGGACCAGTAACATTGTCTGCTACAAATGGTTGTTTAGATAATAACAGTAATGAGAATGACGTAAATTATTTATATATGCCAAGTAGTAGAGGAGGTAAATTAAATAAAATGAATAATACTTCTGATAATATAATGTTAGAGGGTGGCTGTTATACATGCCCGCAAGGACGGCGTGGATTAAATACATTGTCAAGAAAATTTATAGTTATTATACCATTATTATATAATAAATATAAAAAAGGAGATGTGAAAAGTTTTGATAAAACTGTTAAAAAATTAACAAAACCTGCTAAGAAACCTGCTAAGAAACCTGCTAAGAAACCTGCTAAGAAACCTGCTAAGAAACCAAAAAAACGTACTATTAGACAAAGAGGTGGTAATTTAGATTTTACCGATCTTAGTGGTTTAAATTTTGACTACCAAGAATATGTTCCACCTAATTTAGACTGCGCCAATAAATATGGACCTATATAATTACCTAATATTTAAGGTAAAAATAATTCTTTATTTTTTTCATATGGTTTATATTTTTCATAATTAATATGATAATAGTTTTTATCTATATTTCCATAATTAGTTAAAATTGTAATCATTTTATTGTATTTATTAATAAAATCTTTTATTGACTTATTAACCTCGTCATGGGGAGCAAAACCATAGATATGCTTAAACTTATTAGGCACTACAAATATTAATGAATAAAATATCTCTAATATAGAATCCTTTATATCATAAATTATAGGTAAATAAGTATTTAATTCATAACGGTTAGATAATATATATATATATATTTTCATCATTTTATTCATATTAATTATAATATTATTATATCTGGTCTTATCAAATTTTTTGACGAACCTAATATTATAAATTATATCAACAAAGTCTTTATTCTCAACTAAAAATCTAACATTTTTGTTTTTATTATAAGTTGTATAAAAATTATCTACATTTATTTGTTCGATATCCTTAATATCCTCTTGAAGCTTTGATTCTTTTTCATTTTCTTTATTGTTATTGTTAATAGTTTTATTCTTAATATTATTATCAATGTTTACATAAATAAATATTACTATTATAATAGTAAGTAATATTTGTACATTTAATTTTACTAAAATATAAAATAATAATGCTAAAAATATAAATGAATAATTATAATTACTAATAATTTTATCAATGAAAAAATTCATATATCTAATCTATCTTATTAATAATTTTATAATTACACGGATGCACCATCAATAAAATACAATATAAATGAAAATATTACAAGAATAATTCCGAAATATATTTTTCTGTCATCTTCTGTTAAAATATATATTATTTTGGTAATATAATAATTAGTATCAGCAATTTTTGTGTTATTGAGTTCAATTATATCATTTATAATATCAATTGCTGTTTGCAATGTATTTTTATATACTTGTTTCAATGTTAAATTATATGTGTTATTTCTTATTTCATTATCCGGTATTTTTTCAGGTAGGGTTTCCAATAAAGTATTAATTTTATTTTCAATTTGTTTTTCAATGTATTTTTCAACATTTTTAGGTATTATTTCCTCACTTTTTTCTTCATTTTCAAGTTTTGATGTTTCCATAATTGAATTATTTAATCTACTTTAATCGTATAAAAGATAATTTAAATAATTTCCATCATATCAATATTTGCAATTAAATTTCTCCTACAACAATATCTTTTCAAACCTAGATTATCTAAAATTTTACCTGTATGAATTTTATCAAAGTTTTTATAAAGTTTATCTACTTTTTTAGGTTCATCAATATTCGCTTTCTCTTTTTCATAATAATCAACAATATCGGCCATTACTCTTCCGCAAGTAAAGCATCTAACGGGAATTATCATATTTAATCTTTCTAATATTAAAGGTATATAATCATTTTTTATATATTATTGTGTAAAAATAAAATAGTTTATTATATTAGATTAATAATAGAATAAAATATGTCTTTATCGGGATTAAATTATAGAATTATGCAAATTGAAAGCAAATTATCTAATATGGGGGTTAGTGGAGATGCATCAAAAGCTGTTGACAATAGCGAAGAAGTTGCTAAATTAGAAGCACAAATAACTGCTATCGGTGGCAAAACTGATGCTGCGTTAGAAGCCTCAGCCCAGGTAATGACGAATAGCAAAAAAGATACCGAAGCGTTATCGCAAAGAATGCAAAAAATAGAAAAGAATGTAGAAAAATTAGCTAAACAATTAGAGACTTTATCTAAAAAATCACAAGATAGCTCTACGTAAGTTTAATATTTAGGAATAGATTTTTTACATTCTTCTAACATATTTTGTTCATATTGCCACATATTGATGCAATTATTTAAAATATCACTATTTTTTTGTAGATATCCCTTGTTTCTTTTCATACATTCAAGGGCTTCTAATGAATATTTCTTTGCATTATCATAATCTTTATTTTTAACATATAATATGGATAAAACATTGAAAAAATCCGGTGAATCAAAATTATTACTATTGAAAAGTTCCATCGCTTTTGTAATATCTTCTTTGTCAACAATTTGCTTATTTAAAATTTTTGATAGTTCTATATAATTATTGTTAAAATATAGATAATTGTTGGGATTGACAGATGATGGATATATACCTATCTTAGAACCTTCTATAAATGTATTTTTATTATAAAATAGTACAGTATAATTATTATCATTAATAAATTTACATAAAAAATGTTTAAAACGTAATTTAAATATATTCATTGAATCGTATAATAATTTACATATTTTAGGTTTTATAAAATAACACGATTTTGATAATAGTTTTTTATATATTGTGTTATATTCTATATACTCTTGATCATTATTTATTACATTTAGAGATGTTAGTAAAATATCCCAATTTATTTCATTGATATTTACTAACAGTTTTTTTATATTATCTAGATATGCTTTACCAATTATAATATCATCTTCAATAATCATATATATATCATTATTGTTACTATTATCATTATCAATTATATGTTTGAATGCATTTTTATGTTTTTCATAATTAGAAATTTGATACGAGTTTAACGATGAAATATAATCATTATACTCGTTATCTCCTGGAAACTTAGAATAATCAACTCTTTTATTATATTCTTCAATATTTTTATCAATTGTATCATTACATGGTGTAGTAATGATATTTAACTTGAAATTAATGTTATTCTCGCTACATATATTTTTTATTGCTTCTAAACTAGAATTAATATTACCTTGGCGATTTTCTAACTTTTCTGTGTAAATTAAATATATATTTAAATTCATGATATATTATATTAGTATTCGTAGTCTTTATAATATTTTATTGAATTTAAATAAACTTTATAAATTATATAAGTTATATAATAGTTAAACAATTACGAGATGATTGGCGATGATATTATATATGAATATCCCAATTGTGATAGATTAGTTATTATAGGAGATATTCATGGAGATATCAAAAGATTAAAAAAAATATTGATTGACGCAAAAATAATTAATAATAATATCGAATGGATAGCTGAACCACCTAATACTGTTGTGGTACAAATGGGGGATCAAGTTGATAGTTTAAATAGAGATGAGTCAATAGCAGAATGGGAAGTATTAGATGATGTAGAGGTAATATATTTTACTAATTTACTTGATAAATTTGCACAATCAAAAGGCGGTCGGTTTATTTCTATTATAGGAAATCATGAGTTTATGAATGTAATTGGTAATTATAGTTACGTTTCCAGTAAAAGTATGGCAAATAATGAAAATAAAAGAAGAGACTTATTTAAAGCAAAAGGTGTATTATCACCTATATTATCCAAACGTCCAATTGTATTAAAAATAGGTGAATTGTTCTTTTGTCATGCTGGGCTTACAACAAAACATCTTGAATTATTTAAAAAATATGGCAAAAATATTTCATATATTAATAGTATTTGGAAAAGTTTTGTACTACATGGTAACGTTTTAAAAGAAGATAAAGAGCTTTTTGATAACATTTTATTAGATTACAATGGAATATTATGGACACGCGATTTAGATAATCAAAATGATTTAAATAAATTGTTAAAAAGTATTAATTGCACCTTTATGTTTGTAGGTCATACAGTAATGGACGGAATCAAATTTTATAATAATAAAGTATGGTATACTGATACAGGCATATCACGTGCTTTCGGTAATAATAAATATCAATATATGGAAATTATAAACTATCATATATATATTAAAGAAATCAAGTAAATATTAATATATATATATATATAAAAATTTGATAAATGTATATTATATATATATATATATATATATACAAAATAATGAATATATTTGATAAGCTACCTGATGATATCCAAAGCTTAATATTAAATAAATATTTAATATATCCACAGGACCATGTTTTACTAAATGATATTAGAAGTTTTAACAATGACAGAAATAAAATATTTAAACAATATGAAAAAATAGGATATGAATATGGCAATGATTATATGGATGATTTCAATATATATGCAATTCTAGATAATGATTTAATGGCTTTTTGGAATGATGATGTTTCTTATTTACTTGGTGTAACTGATAAAAATTATGTTAAAATGTTTAGACAATTGGCGTTTAATATCAAGAATGACAAAGATAGTATTCAGGCAAATTATAATTTTCATTTAAATACGAAAATATCACCAAAAACAAAAATAAATAGATATTTAGCTGGTTTAACAATAGATGAGCGAGAAAAATTTATTAAACTTTTATGCAAAATATAATTATTTAAATATTAAATAATTATTAATCAGGTACTACAATTGATTATTTAAAACAGGATTTATAAATGAGGGTATTTGAAAGTAAATTTATATTTATACCTGATAAGAAGCTTACATATAGCTATGGTTGTGGAACATCATTTAGTTATAGATATATTAATGAGTAACAATATAAAAAGAGAGTACATAATTTTATTTTTCTATGATTTTTATAAACTTTTTGAAATTCAAGAGATTTTATAAATTATGTACTCAAATATATGTTAATAATAATTCTGATTGATAAAGAAAGGTCATATTGTTTTTTAATGATTTTAAATAATCATTAAGCATTATTATTTCATCTTGTTGACTCTTTATTATTCTATAAGCCAAGAATAACATCATATCGCTTTTAGTATTTTTTATTAATATTTTGCTCATATCAACTGCTACTTGATGATGAGGTATCATATGTTCAATATAAACAATATCATCTAATTTCATATGAGACATATGTTTCGTATGGCTTTTTGGATTAAAGAAATGTGGATCACAATAAGTATTTGTTAAACCTAATTTATTAGGTGCGATGAAATCCGAAACTGTTTTAATATAGCTAGTATTATTGATATTTTTTGATATTTTATCTGGTAACGTATTAATCATACCTTTCATCATAGTAATTTCATAGTTTTGTATCCAAATTAATTTTCTAAGTATATCTTGCATTTTTACATATTTACTTGTTTTTTGCAGCATTAAACTAATATCTACTGCTACTTGATGATGGGGGATCATATGTTCTAGATATTCCTTATCTGTTAAATTATCCTTACAAATATTTTTCATTTATATTAAATAGAGTACATAATTTTATTTTTCTATGATTTTTATAAACTTTTTGAAATTCAAGAGATTTTATAAATTATGTACTCATTTTTTAGAGTAATGAAGAAGTTTGCAGATTATCCAGAGTTTAAGCCAAATATAACTCCTAAGGAAATGTTTGAAATAGGTATTATGGGTGGTTGTTATTTTAGAGAAATTAAATCTCCTAAAACAAAAAAAATATATAAAAACCATCATAAAAAGTATAGCTTTCTTAAAGGTATTCCTAAAAATAAAATAGCACAACAAGAGTATGATAAAACTGTCAATAGATATAATGTAGTTGTGGGAACATCCTATGAATTTTGGATGAGTAAAAATTGGATTAAAGAAGATATAGACCCTTATGGTTGGATAGAATGGTATTGCAATTTTTATAATGGTAGACGCACAGATGATGACTTGCGACAAATAAATAGATGGAAAAAATCAGCAGGACCTAAGGGTAGATTTAGAAATCAGTTACAACGCAAAATAAATACGGAAGGAAGTAATAGCGAAACCATATATCCGAGACTAAGACAAACACTACTACATTGGGGATGGGATTCGCGAAAAATGTCTGTCAAGTAATATATAAAAAAATGATATAATTATATAATATAAATATTAATATGGATACATTAAACTTCGATACGATTTTAGAAACTAAAAAAGCTGAATTAATGGAACTTTATGAAAATAAAATGAGTAAAAATAAAAAAATGACATCTGATCCATCACAAATTGATTTCAATAGTAAGAAATTATATTATAGAATTAATGCTGAAATTGATAAGAAATTTAAGAATTCAAAAGCATATCAAAAAATGTGTGAAAATGAGCAACAAAATCCTATATAAATATAAATATATATATATATATAATAATAAAATTGTTAATAAAGCGATGGCCATATCGCAAATTAACAATATCATTGATAGCGAAATATATAAATTGATTAAAAATGAAGATAATTGTGATATTTTTACTTATTGTGATACTATTATAAAAAAAAACAAATCAATAGATAAAAATATTATTACTAATAGATTGAAAGTTATAAGCAATAATAAGGCAATTTTAAGGGAATTAATGGATGTTCCGATTATTGAACAGAGAACTAAGGCATGGTTTGATGCTCGTGATACAAGATTGACTGCCAGTGATTTATGTGATGCAATTAAAAAAGGGGCAACAAGTGATAGAATTGCTAAGAAAAAAGCAAAGATCATAATAGATAAAACTAATTATAATTCTGTTCCAGCATTAAAATGGGGTACAATGTACGAAGCAATGGCTTCTAGATGTTATTCCCAGGTAAATAATGATATAATTGTTCATGATTTTGGATTGATATGTGATAAAAATAATGAACATTTTGGAGCATCTCCCGATGGAATCAATGATTTAGGAATTATGATTGAAATTAAGTGCCCGTTTTCAAGAAAAATTGTAGACGGGTATATTCCGGATAAATATAAAATGCAAATACAAGGGCAACTTGCTGTATGTAATTTAACAGAATGTGATTATGTTGAATGTGATTTTAAGGAATTAGATTACGAAACTTATATAGATAAATATAAAAATAAAAAGGTTGATCATGGTATTATTGCTGAGTATCAATGTGATGGGGAATATAAATATTTATATAGCGACGAATATCTGAAATCCAATGAATGTTATAATAATATCAATGAAAAAATTAAAAATTACGATAATACACGAGCTAAATTCAATAAATTAATTTACTGGGAACTCAATTTAATGAATATTCAAAGAGAAACATTTAATGAAGATATGTGGCAAAATATTGCTCCAAAAATAAATGATTTCTGGCAAAAAGTTGAAAGATTTAAATTAATGCCCATTGAAGATAATATTAAAAAATTTAAATTTTTAGATGAAAATGATTAGTATTCGTATTTAGGCCATGGTTGTATATTAGCATCATTGTTATATGGATTTAAAAAGTATATCATGCTATAATTTGTAACAGGTGCATTAACTTGTGAATTTTGATCATCTGGACCTAAACAAACCGAATTATAACTTTCACCACCGAAATCATATGAGTTATCTAAGTTTAAACATCCGCAACCTAAATTATTATCACTATGACATAATAAATGGCACATTTTATCTTTAGTTTTATTACTATTAACAAAATCAACAAATTCTTTTATTTTGTCTCGCATTCCATGAGTTTTAACTAATAAAATATGACATTTAAATTTTTTAGTTTCATTATCACAATTACCATATTTACCTTCATTTTCTATATAGCATGATGTACCATGTGCTAAAATATCTTCCCTTGCGCTTTGATTTTCTAAAAAGGGTGCTTGTGATATACACGCATATATAGGTCCGGTGAGATTACCATTCAATTCAGCAAAAATTACATCTTCCAATGATTTATCACTTCCTATTATACATTTATCATGTCCTATAATTATTAAATCAGCGTCTGTAAAATTATCTGTTTCCAAAAGTTTGTTTCTAATATCAGTGGGGCTATTATCAACACAATTGTAAGCAAGTAGTAATTTATTTTCAGAAATATCAGCAGTATATGAATTATCTGAGCTAAATATGAAATTATTAACACCGCTATTACCCATTCTTATATCACATGTATAATCCGAATGATAATTTAATTCACGTGATAGATCTTTGAATGCCTTATAAGTTGTTTTGGTATTTTTACCAACGGGAAAAACTTCATTTTGTGTTGTTTTGCAAGAATAATCTCCCACCATAGGCGAATTAAAATATTCATTTACTGAATTATCGCAAACATTTATATAATAATGAAATATTAATATTAACAATGTAATTATTAGCAACAGTAATAACATTAATTCGTTATAATTCATGATTTACTCTATATAATTTAATTATTTTATTTTTAATAATTAATTAAAAAAATAATTTAAATAATCATATATTATCACGGTTGTTTATAAACTTCTTTTAAAGCAATTGTTGATTCATTTATAGCTTTTACCACCGCCATTACCGCAGATAATATTGATGTCTTTGCTGTTAATACTGTTTTTCCTAGTTTTTCTTCTTTATTCATATGGCAACTCATTTTTTTATCATCTTCCTTAAAAAATTCTATTGAAGTGTTACATACATTTATATAATAATGATATATTAATATTGATAAAAACACAAATAATACGGCTAATATTGCAACTTCTTTATACTTCTTCATCTTACTACTGTATATATATTTTTTTGATTAGTTAATATATCATAAATTATAAAAATTAGTTACTTATCTATTGATATTATTTACTTGGCTTTCAATTTACGGCACTTATTCTTCTGTTTCTGATTCTAATGCTGTTTTCACTGCTTTTGCTGCGTCTTTTGTTTCTTGTGCTTTTGTTTTTGCATCCATTGCTTTTGTTTTTGCATCTGTTGCTTTTGCTTCTGCTTCTGCATCTGATGATGCTACTGCTGTTGACGCTTCGTCTGCTGCTTCTTTTGCTTCATCTGCTGCTGTTGCTGCTGCTGTTGCTTTTTTTCTTGCTACTTTTGCTTTTTCTTTTGCTGATGAAGTACTTGCTCTTGCCTCTATTACTGCTTGTTCTGCATCTATTACTGCATATAACGCTGTATCTGCTTTTGCTACTGCATCAGCTGCTGCTGTTGCTGCTACTACTGCTGCTGCTGTTGTTGCTGCTGCTGCTGCTGCTGTTGCTTGTGTTTCTGCTGTTTCTGCTGCTGCTGCTGCTGCTGTTGCTGCTGCTACTGCTGCTTCTGCTGCTTTTAGTGCTGTTATTATTTGTAGGCCTTCTGGGTACAGTTCAGTATTATTAAACGTTAATTTTCCATCTTCAATTACTAAACCATTATTATTACCACCTCCTATCATTATTTTACCACCAGTATCAGGTGATTTTATTATTAAATCTTTATCATCAATATATATATCAGAACAATTAGCGCCAGAACTATTACAAACTTTTAATTTTTTATCGCTATTGGTATTTAATGTAGCACCATCATTTATTGTAAGTTCAGAAGCAATTATAGTTTCTTTAATTAATTTTAATTTGTTACCATTATCATAATCGGAGGTAAACCAACTAAAGAAGCTATCACTATCAGCACTGACACTAGTTTCGTCTGTTCCTAATATAAAATATTTACTGAGATTTTCATTAAATGCCGTTAATTTTGCATCGTGATTAATAGTTTTTTCATCAATTTTATTAACAGAATCAATTAAGTCATTTTTTACTGTTTCAATGGATTCCGTTAACTCTGTTTTAGTACTAGTTATATTACTAGTATTTGTATTTAAACCAGATTCCAATGTATTATCCTTAGTTTTATGGGTACTAAAACGATTACTTATAGTTTTAAAGTCACCTGATAATTGTGTTTTAAGATTATTATAATCATATAGTAGCCACCCAGATACTCCAATTAATGATACTAATACTATAATTAATATCATATAAATTAAAAGGTTTGCCACTTCCATTTATTTTAATATAGTTCTCTTATTAATACAATTTTTTTATTCTTTAATTTCAAGAACTTTTATATTCAAATCTTTACCAGCTTCTTGTAAAGCTTCATTATTAGTGTTAAAAACACCTATGTCACCGCCACTTACACCACCAGCACCATCAACACCACGTCCCCCTACCCGTACCTTTGTCTCTTCCGCTTTATCTTCATCTTCATCTTCCGCTTTATCTTCATCTTCATCTTCATCTTCCGCTTTATCTGTCTCGCTCTCTGTGTCTGTGTCTGTCTCTGTCTCTGTCTCTGTCTCTGAATCTTCCTCTTCCTCTTCCTCTTCCTCTTCCTCTTCCTCTTCCGCTGCCGCTGCCACTACCTCTGCCTCTTCCGCTGCCGCTGCCACTACCTCTGCCTCTTCCGCTGCCGCTGCCACTACCTCTGCCTCTTCATATGTTGTTGTATCACCGCCTCCTTGTTTAAAAATTACATCTTTAAAATTGTATTGCTCTGTCCATAATTTTTCATCCTTTATAAAAATATCATCGCTATCGTCATCATC
>Ga0222719_10002683_pt1 | contig 16142 bp, 18 predicted proteins | sample C33_34DmetaG_FD_165039 | JGI IMG/M metagenome (GOLD analysis project Ga0222719, IMG submission 165039) | Estuarine water microbial communities from San Francisco Bay, California, United States - C33_34D | ecosystem: Environmental > Aquatic > Marine > Unclassified | place: USA: California... | reverse complement strand
GACTATTGCTCTTAGCGGAAATGATCTAGTGTTTACTTATGGCGGCGACACAAAGATGCGTCTAACCAGCGCTGGCAACCTTGATGTTGAAGATGATATCACAGCATTCTCCGGTATCTAGGGGGTAAGTATGGCTTTACCAAGCTCTGGAGCAATTAGCCTGTCGCAGTTTAGAACCACCTTTGGTGGCACTTCGCCTGATGCGATCTCTGAGTATTACCGAGGCGGTAGCCTTGTGGATGACAATGCCATTAACACAAGCATTCCCCAAAGTGGTGCGGCCAGCTTTAGCGATTACTATGGCGGCGCAGGTACGCAGACAAGAAACATATCCATCAATATGGACTATAACCTTGGCTTTACCGCCTTTGGTTTAACTTCGGCTCAGTACGCCTCTGACCCTACCGGCACACCGGGTAGCTTTTCTGTTGGTGCAAATAGCCTTGCCTATCAACCTGTGTTCAGAGCAGGTACTGGTTTTATTACAAGCGCAAGTATAACCATTGGGCAGAACGAAGACACTGGCTCTCAGTCTGAGTATGTAATGCTTTACGGCGGCTCATCGTCAACCACCGCAACAAATCTTGTGGCTAGGTGGGATGCTGGTTCAAGCGGCAGCACTGGCGGCAACAGAAGCTACTCATTAGTTTGGGGCAGTGATGGAAAAATAACGTCTATTACATACACTGGCGGCAGCTACAATGTGGGCATTATTAGTTTTGTTACCGACAACACTTCAGCAGCAAACGCCGCTGGGTATACTTGGTTTGGGTTTCGGCTAAAGAACCCGCCTTCCTTCAGTGGCAAGGTGAACGAAAATATGACAGGCACCTTCTTCAGCACCAGCATAACGCAACCATCGTAGGTTAAACATGCCATTAACAAAGCTACAATTTAAGCCAGGCTTGATACAAGACCTTACCTCTTACGCTAACGAAGGCGGTTGGCGCGATGGTGATAAGGTTCGTTTTCGCCTCGGTTATCCTGAAAAGATTGGCGGATGGTCTAAATACACAGCAGCTTCTTTTCTTGGCTCATGTCGCGCCTTACATAACTGGATTTCTCTGGACGGCTCAAACTTTCTTGGGCTTGGTACGCATGTAAAATATTACATTGAGGAAGGCGGAGTATTTAATGATATAACGCCAATCCGTGAAACAACTGCGGCTGGTGACGTTACTTTTTCAGCAAGTAATGGGTCATCCACTATAACTATATCAGATACAAATCACGGTGCCGTTTTAGGGGATTTTGTAACTTTTTCTGACGCAGTAAGTCTTGGCGGCAATGTTACTGCTGCTATTCTAAATGCGGAGCATGAAGTCACTGCCGTCAACAGTAATAACGTATATGAAATTACCGTTTCCGTCACAGCAAACGCGTCTGACACAGGAAATGGCGGCAGCTCGACTGTTGGCGAATACCAGATCAATATTGGCCTAAACTCACAAGTTGGCGGTACTGGTTGGGGCGCGGGGTCTTGGGGACACCTTGGCGGATGGGGTTCTGCCGCTCCAGGAGGATTGACAACAACAACACAAATACGCCTCTGGTCACATGATAATTTTGGTGAAGATTTGCTTATTAACCCAAGAGACTCTGGTATCTACTATTGGGATAAAAGCACAGGAAAAGCCGCTAGGGCTATTGAGCTTTCAACACTTTCTGGCACTCCGACAAGCGTTCCTACAATTGCCAAACAAGTTCTTGTATCTGACCGTGACCGTCATGTCCTTGCTTTTGGTTCAGATAATGTTGGCGCTAGTTCATCAGCTACACAAGGCGATGGAACACAAGACCCTCTATTGATTAGGTTTTCTAGTCAGGAAGACCCCTTGGACTGGTGGCCCACAGCGGATAACACGGCTGGCGATTTACGACTTGGATCCGGCTCTGCATTTGTAAGAGCGCTGGAAACTAAGCGCGAGATTTTGATTTGGACAGACACGTCAATTACATCAATGCGTTACATTGGTCCTCCATTTACTTATGGTTTGCAACAGCTTGCATCAAACATAACCATAGCTGGTCCTAACTCTGCTGTAGCCACAGAAGACTTTGTTTTCTGGATGGGCATCGACAACTTTTATGTCTACGCTGGTCAGACAGCGCAATTGCCGTGTACCGTAAAAGAAAAAGTATTTAACGATATTAATCTTGAACAAACCGACAAGATATTTGCTGGTGTTAATGCTGAGTTTAGTGAGGTTTTCTGGTTTTATCCCTCTTCAGGCTCTCCATTTAACAATCGTTATGTAGTATATAACTATTTAGAAAAAGTTTGGTATTACGGCACAATGGAGCGCAGTGCGTGGCTTGATCGCGGAACACGAACATATCCAATTGCCACAGACAACAGCGGATATGTGTACAACCATGAGTTTGGATATGACGCAGATGGTGCGGCTATGGATTCTTACATTGAATCTGCTGTTATGGATATCGGTGATGGCGACCGCTACACATATATCAGGCGCTTGATTCCAGACATTAGTTTTTCTGGGTCAACATCTATATCAACGCCGCAGGCTGTATTTACAGTAAAAGCTCGTGATTTCCCAGGTGAAGACTTTGGAAGTTCGGCTTCTGGCACAGCCACAAGAACACAGGTTCTGCCTGTTCAAGAGTACACCAATCAGCTTGACCTACGCACAAGAGGTCGCTCTTTTGCTCTGCGCGTTGAGTCAAGTGCGCTAGGGGCTAAATGGCGACTTGGAAACCCTCGCGTTGATGTTAGGCCGGATGGGAGGCGTTAATGGCTCATGTCCGTGGAACAGGCATTGCACCGCCAAGGCTTCCAGAGGCTCCACAAGAGTACACGCAACAGTACATGGAAGACTTGTTGCGTTCATTGGAGATCTTCATCTCTCAGCAAACAAACCCCGGTGAAATAAGAGCAAGCTCAATCACCATAACCAACCTACCGACAAGCCCAACTGACTTGGAAGTAGGATCGCTTTGGAATGATGCGGGAACAGTGAAGATAGTGACATAGCAGGAATTTCCTGTATAATTGTTCGTGTTTAATAAGGATTTGAACTATGGGTTTTTTAGATGATTTAGCCAAAATAGCGCTACCTGCTGTAGCCAGTAGCTTTTTGGGGCCTGCGGGTGGCGCACTATTTGGCGGGATTACTTCAAATCCAGCTATACAAAATGCCTTGCTTTCTGGGGGTATTGGTCTGCTAACAGGTCAAAAACCGAAAGACGCCCTGAAATCGGCGCTTCTTGGAGGTATTGGTCAAACCATGTTTGGGCAGGCAGGGCAGGCCGCAGGCGCTGGTGGGCAAAACGCGGCAATGTCACAGTTTGTTCCTAACACTGGAGGCAGGCCGGATTTTGTAACAGGCGGCTCTGCCAGAACGGGAAAGTCAATTATTCCAGCAGGCACTGGTGCAAATCAAGCCGTTGAAGCGATTGCCCCCAAAACAATGTCTGCTGAATTGTTGCAGGGGCTTGGCATGGCTGGCGATGCGGGAAAAGAAAACATGCTGTTTAAGTTCTTGAATAGCCAACTTGGAGAGGGAATTAGTGCTGGATTGTTGGCAGAGCTTTTGGCTAGTGGCGATAAAGATGAGGACAACCGATCTGCATGGGAAAAGCGTCCATATGCAGGTGGAATGCAATATGGCAAGCTTGGCGGTATTAATTACAATCAAGGTGGTTTGGCGCAGTATCCGCGCCGTGACGGCGGCATTGACCCAAGCGAAGGATCAGGAACAAAAGATGACGTTCCTGCCTTGCTTACCGCTGGAGAGTTTGTAATGACCCGTGATGCAGTAGAGGGCGCTGGTGGTGGTGATGTTCAACAGGGCATCAACCGTATGTATAGTATGATGGATAAGTTTGAAAGGATGGCCTAATGGCTACTCAAACAGTAGAACAGGTACAGCGCCTAGCCCCTTATCTTGAGGGTTTGGAACAACGTCTTCTAGGAACAGCTTTTGGTGAATTTGATTCATCCGGCGCTCAGACATCAGCAGGTCTCCTTGATGCCCCATTAGCGCTTCCACAGCAGCAAGTGGCCGGTCTTGACCCACTTCAACAACAAGCTCTTGGTATGGCACCTGGAATGGTTGGCTCTTATGCCCCGTTCACACTTGGTGCATCTGGTCAAACACTTGGTGGTCAGGCCGCTTTAGCTGGAGGCTTGGGTCTTCTGGCTGATCCAGCCGCCGCCGCTCAACAATATATGAACCCATATCAGTCTAACGTGATCAATGAGATTAATCGTCAGGCTCAGATGGAAAAGAACAAACTTGCTGGCACCGCTGTGCAGGCAGGCGCTTTTGGCGGATCTCGTCAGGGAATTCAAGCCGCAGAATCAGAGGGTCGTAGGCTTGCCGCTGTAGGAGAGGCACAGCGCAAAGGGTATCAAGACGCTGTTAATGCCGCACAGAAATCAGCGCAGCTTATGGGCGGAATTGGTCAGGCATATGGTCAACTTGCTGGAACCACTGCCGACATTGGCCGTGTGCAGTCAGAGCTAGGACGCGCTGACCTTGGCATGCTTACACAGCTTGGTGACATTGGCCGTAGCCTCCAGCAACAGCAACTTGAAGCGCAGCGCCAAAACCAGTTGCAAGCCACTCAAGAACCGTTTACACGACTTGAAATGGGGCAGTCCTTGCTCAAAGGCATTCCAAGTGCAGGCTTATCATCAACATTCAAGTCAGCGTCAACACCAGACACCAATCCTTTCTTGGCAGGCGTTGGTGCTTATACAGCCCTACAAGGCATTAAGCCAACTGGCAGTAAATAGGGGTATATAAATGGCTGATTCTTATACTAACGCTGATTTTATGACTCGGCTGACTAGGATGTTTAATCCTGCTAAAAGGGACGAAACATTGCGTCCATTTACAAACAGGGAGCTTTTACAAAGAGCTTACCCTCGTCAGGGCTTGTTAGAAGCTCTTTCCCCATTGGGCGATGCGCTTATGGGAAAGACAGAAAATCTTGGAATATCCGAAATAAAACCATTGTCTGGTAAGCCTAAAACATACGGCGGTCAATTAGCGCAAGGACTTGGTAATCTTGGCCTCTTAACTGGAGAAGCTGCAAGACGTACTGGTGAAGTTATTGGCGAAACGCCTTTTGCTCTTAGCAGAGCTTTAGGCACTGAGTCTGAGTACGGGTATGCCGACAGGATAGCTGGGTTAGAAGACATTCTCTCTGATCAATCAAGGATGCAACAAGGCCAGTTAAGCAGTGTATCATCTAGTCCAAGCGTGTTGAGCAGCCAATCAATTGTTGGTGGCCCAAGCTATCAGCAAACAGGTGTTGATGCTGATCAAGATGCTGCAATACGAAGCCAGATAGCTGACGCTCAAGCAATAACAGAAGAAGACGGTATTTTTGGCGATTTCAGAGAGCCGGGTGTAGGGATCCCCGATTTTGTTGGTGGTGTTCCTGCGGCACAAGCTGAAGAGGCGCAAAGAAAATCCGCCGCAGAGGTTGATGAAGGTGATTCGCTGATAGAAATGCAGGCAACAGTTGATGATGGCGGCGAAGCAGATGCGGCGTTAGGGGCTTCTAAAGCTAAAAGTGGTGCCGTTACTGGAGCCGATACACCAGTTAAACAATCGACTGTCGCTGCTCTTGATGAGGTTTTGAAGCAAGTTAAGCCTGATGCCAAGCCTAAAAATTATGATGATTACATGAAAGAGTTTGCTGATTTAACTGGTTTGGATGTTTCTGGACAGCCAGATAACAGTCAGGCTTTAATGGCATTTGGCCTAGCTCTTATGCAAAACAAAGCTGGTAAAGGCTTTAATGTTGGCGAGATGCTGAGTTCTGTTGGGGCGGCTGGAGAAAAAGCCATGCCAGCATTAGCTGCGGCTCGTAAGGAAGCTAAGGCGACTAGAATTAAAGCGGCTGAGTTTGCTATTAGTCGCAAGGATAAAGATGAGGCACAAATGCTGAACAGGCAACAATACTTTGTGCTTCCGAAAGATGGTAAGGGATTTGCATCAAATATTGATAAAGCTGAATCAACATATATAAACCCTCTTGAGTTGAACGCTATGACAACAGACAAAGCGTTTACAGATAAATTTGAAATTATACCCGGCGATCAATTTAACGCTATACGAAAAGAGGCCATGAAAGGCACGGAATTAGGCGATAAATATCTAAACAAACCCCAGAATGTTTCTTTAATAAAAGGTGCAGAAGACCTGCTTCAAGTGCCTGTATTTTATGAAAGCCCTAATTATAAAGGTGAAAGAACTGGGAGAAGCTATGTTCCACAAGATGCGGCTAAAAGGTCATTGGGAGAAATTGACAGATTGAACAACAGCTTAAACAGAGCTGAAGATCAAATTGTTGAGTTGGCTGCAACGATTAACAATGAAGGTGTAACAATTTTTGATCAGACCCAAGATGGTTTAATTGCATTTGGTAGATCAATTGGTGTTGACTTTGGAGAACCCGGCAAACTTACAGCAAGTCAAAAAACATCTCTTATATTTGATCGTATCCAAGCTCAGTATGCTCCGCAAATTCTTCAAGAAGCTGGAAAGACCATTTCTGATGCCGATAGACAACGTGTGGAGCAAATCGTTGGTGGATTGCAATTTGTCACATCAGCAGAAGAACTAACCGATAAGATAAGAAGAATACATGAGGACATTATTGGTTTAGGCAGGGCAAATGTGAAACAGGCTTATAATAATCTACAAGATATGACCGACTATGATATTGCTAACTTGTCTCCAAGAACACAAACAAGAGCTAACCAAGCGTTAAGTAAAGATGAAGCATCAGAATTGGAAGCTCTCCGTAAAAAGCAAGGCATAAATTAATGCAAGACTTTGAAGAGTTGCAAATAAGAAAGGCTCTTGATTCTGGGAATCTTGATCCAAGAACAGAGCTTATGGCAAGAAAATCTTTAGATTCTAATCCTGATGATGTTAGTTCAGTGTTGGCGTCTTTGACTCCACAAAAAAATTATTCTGGAATAACTGAATTTCGTACAGGAAATCCTTTAGATTCTATACAAGCAAGTTCCAGTAAATCATCTTTTCAAGGCTTTGCCTCAGAAGATGTGGACACATCAAGCGGCATTCAAAATGCTGGGCTTCGTGCAGAACTTTCTCTTGCCGACACTGATGATGATCAAGTCGCTGTTCTTAAAAAATATGGTCTTGGCGAGACTGACTTTGCTCGTGACAATCGTGGCCGTCTTGCTGTGACGCCTGAAGGCGCAGCAAAGCTTGGCGTTGACGCAAATAAACTTACTTTAATTGATGAAGAAGGTTTTAGTCGAAATGATTTTTCTGACTTAGCTGGCATTGTTCCAGAAGTTTTAGGCGGTATTGCTGGCGCAATAACTGGTCAAGCGCTAATTCCTATACCAATTTTAGGCGCTGCAATAGGCGCTGGCGTTGGCGCAGGTGGTGGTCAAGGTGCGGAAGAAATATTTGAGGCTATTCGCGGCACTCAAACGCAATCAGATGAAGAAGTTCTGTCTGATGTGGCTACAGAGGCCACGATAGGTTTCTTGGCTGACGCTACTTTTGGTTTGCTTGGTGGTGCCGTTAGGGGCTTAAAGGGTGGCATGAAGCCAGGTAAAGGGCTGACTGATGAAGAGCTTAAAGTAGCTGGTGAGTCTCTGGAGATGGGCATAACACCAACTCTCTCAGCCGTTAAGGCTCCTTCTGTTATCGCTCGACAGCAAGGCATTACCGAAAAAGTATTTGGTACATCAGACAGGCTAAAGCGTAACAACGATGTTATGCAAGAAACTCTTGCGTCATTGCGGGCTAGGGTTGGTTCAGGAACAGATGAAGAAGTTGGCGACATTCTTATGAACGCCACAGGTAAAGAAGCGCAGTCTTTAAAGCAATTAGAAAGAGAGGCGCAAGAAAGTATTATACAAACCCTTGATGATCTAGCAAAAGACATAGGCGCGGCTACAGAAAAAAATTTAAACCTTGAAGATGAGACATTCCAAATATTGGCTAATGCACAAAAGGCATTTGATGATCAAATGACTGCATTGTTTAAGCCGATTGACGATGCTCTAGAGTCAAGCGTTGGAACGACAAAAATAATTCCTGTGCCAAGGGTAAAGCAGTTAGCTGATGAGGCAAAGAAGCTAGAAGCTTCAGGCTTGGCTGGCGGAACTAAACCTAATTTGCAAAGCGCAATACAGGCGATTAACACATTAAAATCAACAGACTCATTCCAGCAGATTTATACAACGCGCAAAACTTTAAATGATATTTTGGCAAGGTCGAGAGGAACCGAAGCAAAATATATTTCTGACATGATAAATTCCTTAGACAGCGCTTTGTCTGCTGGAAGCATTGATGACATAATAAGAACGTCAGGAAAATCTATTGGTGCTGACGGCGCTGAGACGCTGCGTAGAGCGTCTGACAGGCTTGACACTGCTCGTGGTATGTACAAAAAGGGAGCGTCAATATTTGACGATCTTGAAAGTGCTGGTGTCATTAAGCGTCTGCGTGAAAAAACAAAACAAGGTCAGGCTATAGGGATTGATGATGTTCGTATGGACAAGATCATTAAGAACGATAAGCCAAAAGTTCTTGACCGCACCTTGAAGGCTGTCCGTTATTCTGCTGGAGGGACTGGCCGACAAGCCGATCAGGCAGCCGAACAATTCCGTCAAAAACTGGCTGGCGAATGGTTGCGTGACACATTAAACAAGTCTGGCATAAGTTCATTAGATAATTATGCCCCAGAGACATTTAAGGGAGCGGCCTTTGCTAAAGCCGTAAAAGATCTCGGCAGAACAGCAGACACGCTTTTTGGAAAAGATGCTTCTAAAATCAAACAGTTGGCCAATCAAATTGACAGAACGTCTTTGTCTAACATGGATCAGGCGGCAGTCAACCAACTTATAAAAGAAGGTGGTGACGGCAATTTAGTTGGATCATTGCAGAACTTGGTTAACGCGCAGAAAGAAATCTTTGAGGCGAACAAAAGTTCTGCTTTCAAAAAGCTTTCATCTGGTCAATTAAATCAAATTGAAGCAGCGGAACTTATCGCTCACAGATCAACCACAGCCTCTGACATAGAAAAAATTGTAAAGAGTTTTGCTGATGACCCAGAGGCTTTGGCAAAGATTCAAGGCAATTATATGGAAAAATTAATTGCAGACTTTGGAGACACTTTAACCACTGACGGCAAGTCTTTAGGAGCATTCGCAAAGCGGTTACTTGATGCTAACGAAGGTGGTAAGTTGACCGCTATATTTGGCAAAGAGACTGGCGAAGAAATGGCAAAGTTTGCAAAGATATTAGAGTTCAATGCAAGAACTGCGGCTGGCGGGGATCTTGTGGCTGCTAATATAGCGGCAAGCCCTATTCAAAATTTAGGCAAGCTGGCTAAATTTACTATTATCGGTAAGGTGCTTTCTTCCGGTGGTTATTATGATGATATTATGAAGCAGTATAAAAAACAAATTGTTGGTGAGTCTCCTGAGCAAAGATCAAGAATACTTGGAAGACTTATGGCGCAATCTTTCACTAACGCCTCAATACAAACACCTCCGCAATTGGTTCAAGAAAGCGTTAACGAGGCAGAGCGCCAGATTAGTTCTGTTATTGATAATTCAGGAGTAGGCGCACAATTATCCGCAATTCAGAGTCAAATGTCAGCGCCAAGTTCATCTTCTGCGCTTAGTGGCGTTAACCCCGTGCCGCCAATGCCAACGCCTTCTGGCGGGCAATCTGTAAGGCAGCAGGCAGCTCAAAGCCCAGCCGTTGCACAAGCGCTAGGAATTAATCCGGCTACAGCAACATTGCTTGGAACAGGACAACCGTAATCATGAACAAAGATCAGTTAAGAGAAGAACTCGCAGAAGACGAGGGCTGTAAGTATTTGATTTATTTAGATCATTTAAATTTGCCCACGTTTGGAATCGGTCATTTGATTAAAGAGCATGACCCAGAGTATGGGGAACCCGTAGGTACAGAGGTGTCGGAAGATAGGGTTCGTCAAGTGTTCAGCTTAGACATTGCAGTCACTATCGAAGACTGCCAACGTCTATGCAGTAATGTCGGAGTGGACTTCAACGAGCTTGACCTGAAGTATCCTGACGCGGCTCTTGCGTTATGCAACATGACATTCAATCTGGGCTATCCGCGCTTTAACAAATTCAAGCGTATGTGGGCGGCGGTAGCTGAGGCTATGGAAGACCCAAAGGCGTGGCTAGAAGTGGCCGCACAGGCGGAAGACAGCCGCTGGTTTGATCAAGTACCGAACCGTGCCAAAAGACTTACTGCAAGGTTCAGAGCGCTGGCTGATGAGTAAAAGCCCGTGTGTCGGAGTGTGTGTTCTAGATAAAGAGCGGGTAAGATGTATCGGGTGTGGCCGCACCATCGAGGAGATAATTGACTGTGGGAAAAAATCAAAAACCTGAAAATTATTACAAGCACTGCCCCCGTTGTGGAAATAAATTACGAACAATTGTTGTACATGGGCATGAACAATGTTTAGAGTGTGACCAGGTTATTTATGATTGTTGTCAAGGGGAAGTATGCGACAGCAGCAATTCACAGCAGTAGCCACAGGAGACATCGGGGAGCATATATGTGCGCTTCGGCTGCTCAAGATGCACGTTCCGTGCAGCATAATCAACTTAGGCACAAGCGACATTGTAGCTGAGTATGAAGGCCGTATGTGGCGCATACAGGTAAAGTCAAGTGTCCTAAAGAGCAGAGGCTCTGATCGTCCCGATTATGGATATCAATTCATGACGAGCAAGGGGGGTAAAAAAACCCCTCTTACTGAAGATGATTGTGACATTGTTGCGATGGTGGCTATTGATTTGGAGCGTGTATGGTTTGCTCCAGTGCATAAATTGCGCAACAGTGTAAGCAAAAGAAAAACGGTGGGCAGCTTTGCTGAAGGCGTAACAGAAGAAACGTGGCGCGATACTATGAGTTACTTTGGCTTTTAGTTGCGTTGCTAATCTCTAGCTTACACACCTCACAGACAGCAGGTTTCTTGTCGTAGTCAACCGCTGTACGACAGCGCGGACATTGCCCGGTATCTATAAGCTTTTGTATTGGCCCCTTCTCTTTCATGCTGCCGAACCAATACCAGACTTTACTTCGCCAGAGTAACGAGCGTTGTATGCGTCATACACCAGCTTTGAAATCTGCTGGCTAATCTTGCGATGTTCATCCGCACTTAACTTAACAAGCTTCTTATGCGTGTTAATATCCACGGCAACAGACTTGTATCTCACTGTATCAGTCATTATAATACTCCCATCAGTTAATAACAGTGGGCATATATTACCATGTTTAAAGGATACCGCAAGCAGAATAAGTACGGCGCAAAAAAGACACAGTTCATGGGTTACACATTTGACTCACGGTGGGAGGCTGAACGCTGGGGGCAGTTAACCGCTATGGAACGTGCTGGTGTCATACGAGACCTAGAGAGACAAATCAAATATGATATCATTGTAAATGACCAAAAGATTTGTAGGTACATTGCTGACTTCAGATACACTCAAGTTGAGGAAGATGGTTCTGAGGTAAAAATTGTTGAAGATGCAAAGGGCGTAGAAACTGCTGATTTTAAACTAAAAAAGAAGCTTATGTTGGCGGTTCATGGAATTGATATAAAATTATCTAAGAAAAGGAGTTGACTTAGGTTTTGATATTTCCTATCTATTGATTGTGGAAGTAACAAAACAGAAGGAGGGCATCATGCTTAACGCTCCAGCCCCATTTATCCCTAACGATCTAACGCCGGTCTTCGAGCGGCGCAATGACGTTATGCAAAAGATTAGTGACCTACAAAAAGAATTGAAGGTCATTAACAACTCTCTCGTTCAACAGTTTGAAGATCAGGCTCGCACCATTCTTGCAGAGAAGGGTAAGGATTTCGGTCAGGCCACCATCAAGACTGATGGCTTCAAAATCACAATTGATTATCGTAAGAAGGTCGATTGGGACTACGACAAGCTGGTTAGAGTTTTAGACTCTATGGACGGAGATACTGCCAAGCACTACGCTTCAGTAAAGGTTTCTGTTCCAGAAGCCAAATTCCAACAAGCCCCACCAGATATCAAGGCGTCACTATCAGAGTGCCGCACTGTTCTTCTGCAAGGCACATCTGTAAACATCGAGGTTGATAATGCTTAAAATTATTTCAGCAGAAGAGCGGCTTGCCGAAAAGCGCGGTCACAAAATTGTGATCGCGGGTAAGTCAGGGGTGGGCAAGACCAGTCTTGTCCGCACTCTAAATACCGACACAACATTGTTCATGGACTTGGAAGCAGGTGATGCTGCTATCGAAGGTGTGAAGGTTGATGTGTTGCGGCCAAAGACATGGCAGGACTGTCGTGACTTTGCCTGTTTTCTTGGTGGACCTAACGAGGCATTGAATGATGATGCACCGTATAGCAAGGCTCACTATCAGTATGTGTGTGAGATCTATGGTGATCCTACACAGGTGCTTGCCAAGTATGACAGTATCTTTATTGACAGTATTACAGTCGCTGGTCGCTTGTGCTTCAGCCACTGTCAGAACCAGCCAGAGTCACGCTCTGAGCGTTCTGGCAAGCTTGACACTCGCGCAGTGTATGGAATGCAAGGTCGTGAGATGATGGCATGGCTAACGCACTTACAGCACATCCGTGATAAGAACGTGATCTTTGTCGGCATCCTTGACGAGCGTTCTGACGATTACGGACGCAGCGAATACTCTCTTCAAATCGAAGGCAGTAAGACAGGGCGTGAGTTGCCCGGCATTGTTGATGAGGTACTGACAATGACAACACTCACATCTGACGAAGGCAATCAGTTCCGTGCTTTTGTTTGTCATACTTTGAATAAATGGAACTATCCAGCAAAAGACCGTAGTGGTCGTCTGGATCTTATCGAAGAGCCGCACTTAGGCAAGCTTCTGGAGAAGATGTCTGGTGGGGTAGCACAAGTTGATAGACCAATGGCGTTTGTCAATCCAACAGAAGTGGTTATTGCAGAAGGAGAAGAAAACAATGCTTAACCTAAATAACGTACCAGCCCAAGAGAACACTCCACTTGAACTAATGCCAGATGGAACTGTTGCTCGTGGCATCGTGAAACTATCAGGTGGTGACATTGATTTGCCTGAGTTTGGCGCAGGGCAGTTCTTTAAAAAGTCACAGTCAACTAATGCCAAGTGGTTGCCGATTGAGGTAACTATTGTTGGCGGTCAGTTCGACAAGCGTAAGGTGTGGCATAACATCTTTGTTGATGGCGACAAGCTTTCTGAGCGTGGGGTGCCAATGGCAAAGGAAATTGGCTTGCGGACACTCAAGTCTATGATCGACAGTGCCTTTAACCTGTCTGCAAAGGACGAGTCTCCACAAGCACAAGCCGCTAGAAGCTTGAATGGTGTAGGCGATCTCAATGGCCTTAGCATCTGCTTTGTAGTCGGCGTGGAAAAAGGCAGCAACGGTTATCAGGACAAGAACAAGATTAAAGCTGTTCTAACCGCTGACGCTAACGGCTTTATCGCTGGTGGCGCACCTGTCGCTGCACCAGCGGCACAGGCACCAACCTTTGCCCCACAACAGCCAGTTGTACAACAACCAGCCCCACAACAGGGCGTAACCCCATCTTGGGCGCAATAGGAGGCGATGATGTTTAGAGCAATCTTTAAAGCAATCTTCGGCTATGAAGAAAAGACTGTCGAGCCTAACTACCCTCGTTACTGTGAGAGCATGCGTAAGCTTCTCTCTAGTGGACGGCCATACACTATCAGCGAACTGCAAAAGACGCTGAAGAAGCGTAAGGGTACAGTCTATCATGAGATGACTGAGTTGCGCCGTGGCGGACTTGTGATCGCTAAAAACTACGACAAAAGCATTTCTGCGAATAAGTATCGGATCACATCATGATCCTTCGTGGGTACCAAGAGGCGGCTATCAATGCCGCCTCTGACGCTTTAGATAAGCACGGCAATACTCTTGTCGTTGCTCCTACAGGTGCGGGAAAGACAATCATGCTTTCCGCTCTTGTGGGTAAGCGCTTTAAGAAAAATCAAAACGTATTAATCTTGCAGCACCGCGATGAGTTGGTTGCGCAGAATTCAAGTAAGTTTCATAAAGTTAATCCCGCCATGACTAGCAGCATGTGCAACGCAGCACAAAAGGACTGGTCTGGCGATGCTACATTTGCAATGGTTCAGACGCTCTCCCGCGAAAAAAATCTGGCAGTAATGCCGAAGATTGACATGATCGTGGTTGATGAAGCGCACCATACTGTAGCCGACACATACCAACGCATCATTAAAGCCGCAAAGATCGCCAACGAAGGGGTGCAAGTAGTTGGGTTTACCGCTACTCCTAACCGTGGCGACAAGAAGGGCTTGCGAGGCATCTTTAGCAATTGCAGTCACCAGATCGAAATCTCGACACTGATCAATGAGGGTTTTTTGGTCAGGCCGAAGACATTCGTAATTGACGTTGGTGTGCAGGATGAGTTGCGCAACGTGCGCAAGACGATTGCCGACTTTGATATGGATCAGGTCGAGAAGATTATGAACCGCCGTGCGATCAACCAGAAGGTTGTCGATGAGTGGATGAATAAGGCAAGCGACAGGAAGACCATTGTATTCTGCTCTACGATTAAGCATGCAGAAAATTTGTGTGAAGAATTTGTTGAGGCAGGTGTGGTCGCCGCAACAGTCACAGGTGATACGCCAAAGGAAAAGCGGGAAGAGATCCTGCATGATCTGGCGCACGGTGATATGCAGGTCGTGGTCAATGTGGCTGTGCTTACAGAGGGCTTTGACGCCCCGCCAGTATCTTGTGTTATCCTGACACGGCCATGCTCATATAAAGCAACAATGGTTCAGATGATTGGGCGAGGACTGCGCACAGTTGATATTGATGAGTTCCCAGATGTGGTCAAGACAGACTGCATTGTTATGGACTTTGGTACGTCTGTACTGACGCACGGCTCTCTTGATGACGCTGTTGATCTTGATGGTGGCGCAGGTAAGTCCGGTGGTGACGCACCGATTAAGGTTTGCCCGGAATGCGACTCAGAGGTTCCACTTGGTGTTCGTGAATGCCCTATCTGTGGTCATGAGTTTGAGGGGCAGAACGCAGACCCACTTGAACATTTTGAATTGACAGAGGTTGACCTTATGGACAGGTCTCCGTTCCGCTGGATTGATTTGTTCGGAACAGGGTCTTGCTGGTCTGCAACAGGGTTCAATGCCTTTGCGCTTGTGGCACAATTAGGCCACGTTTCTGCCGCATTGGTGAAGCGAAATAATGGCCGTGTTCGGCTGATTAGTATCGGTACGTTGCGTCAAGCTATGGCAGCGGCTGATGATTTCTTGCGCACAAATGAAGATGGAAGTAGTGCAAAGAAAACAAAGAGATGGCTAGATGATCGTATTACGGAAAAGCAGCGTCTTTTGCTTGGCCGTCAGGGCGTTCATATTGGCGCTTTAGACTTCTCGTGGACTAAGTACAAGGGTGCGTGTATGCTGAATTATGTCTGGAACAAACAGTTCATTGACGGAACAATCCAAAACATAATTCAGAAAGAAAGTGCATGAACCGTGGAAGCCTAGAGGTTACTCTTTATATGGTGGATGACAGTGAGGTAAAAATATCTTGTTTCATTCAAGTGACTGACCCTGACGATGGAGAAGAAGTTCATGACAGTGTTATGGATGCGATTACTGACTATATAGAAGAATATGATGATGCACTGGTTGATGGTGAGGCCGAAATATATTTCGGTGATGCGATCATGTATTTAATTGCTTTCGGGCGAGTAGAAGGTGAAGAAGACAAATGGGGTATAGCAACAGCGGAAGGAACGGTCACACTGCACTAAAGATTGTGGGTGAATTGTTCGGGAATATTGGCTGGGACAAGAAGTTATGTGAGCTTAACAAAGATGAGGTCATGGTTATGGCTGTAGTGTTTCAATCAATTGAAGGGATAGAAGATGTCTACTCTGAGCAATACCTTACGGAAATTTACCTCCGATATGGAGGAGCGAGAATTGGCCTTGATCCAGAAACGGACATCCCATTCTGATACTGCTGACTACATAATTAAGGAGCTTGATCGCGGCATAAAAGACAAAGAGTATAAAGCACCTAGACGCAGATACTTAGGCGCTTCTTCTCTTGGCGATCCATGC
>Ga0222719_10002682_pt1 | contig 16147 bp, 20 predicted proteins | sample C33_34DmetaG_FD_165039 | JGI IMG/M metagenome (GOLD analysis project Ga0222719, IMG submission 165039) | Estuarine water microbial communities from San Francisco Bay, California, United States - C33_34D | ecosystem: Environmental > Aquatic > Marine > Unclassified | place: USA: California... | reverse complement strand
TACATACGATGTGAAAAAACAACTGCTTTGTTGAGTGTTGACAACGATGGTCTTAAAGCTTATAAAGCACAACGAAAGGCACGCCAAAAAGTTTCCGAATATGGTACGGAGATAAATAAATTAAAAACAGAAATGATGGATATTAAAAACGTCCTTCATGAAATTTTAAATAGGCTGGATTGATGGCTACTATAACACTTAGAAATATTAAAGGTTCTCCACTAACTAATACAGAAGTGGACAACAACTTTACCAATCTCAATACCGACAAGTATGAGAGTGGTGATGATATTCAAGTGGGTTCTGCTGTTGTAGCAAATGACCTTTCTGTTTTTGGTGAAGCGTCTTTTAGCACATCTCCAGAAGTCACTGCGGCGGCTGGTGCACAAGCAGATGCAACCGCCCTAACATCAACATTTAATATTGTTACTGTTGCCACTGCAAATGCTGGTGTTAAATTACCAGACGTTACTTCTGGAAAATATGTTATCGTTGTAAATGATACTGACGAAATCATCAAAGTTTATCCAGAATCTGGTGAATCAATTGATACTCTAGCAACTAATGCTTCTTTGGAATTAAGAGCAAGAAAGGCATTGACCGTGGTTGGAGCATCAAACACAAAATGGAATAGCTTTAAGACTGCACCAGACGTTGCTATTTTTGATTCTACTGGAACGAGGCTTAATTAAAAATGGCTACTATAGTTACAAGATCCACTGGTGTTACTGCAAAAGGCACACCGCTTACTACCACAGAGCTTGATAATAATTTTATCAATTTAAATGACAGTAAGTATGAGTCTGGTAGTGATATTTCTGTTGGAGATATTACTGCAACAGGGGATATTGTAGTTGGCGTTTCTGCTTCCGTGAGTACCAATGGGACAGACCAAGCGAGTGCAACGTTGCTCACTTCAACGTTTAATGTAGTTACAACAGCAACTGCATCACAGGGAGTTAAGCTACCAACGGCTTCTGCTGGATTATATATAACTGTGAAAAATGACACAAGCGCAAATATTAAGCTATATCCATCTTCTGGTGGTTCAATCGAAGACGAATCAACAGATGCGGCTATTGACTTAGCCGCAAAAAGTGTGTTAACATTGTTGGGTGTATCTTCTACTAAATATAACAAGGTATCGCCACCAGAAATCGCGATATATGACTCATCTGGAACGAGGTTGAATTAATGAGACCGCTGAGATTAAAATCGACCGCCACTCCCGTAGACTCCAGCAATTTCCAAGGAGTACAGGAGATGACGGACGCTGAGATTGAACAATATATCTCAGCAGTACTTTCTACAAAATTAGCCACCGACTATAACGGTACCCTTACTTCTGAATTAAATATGTCTACCGATGATAGTAATGTCGGAGATTCTGTTGGTACTTTTACTGACACTCGTCGCACAGAAGCAATCGGTACACACCCAGCAACAGGGGCTATTAGTTCAACAACGTATTATGTAAAACAAGTTTCTAGTGCGGCAACTGAAAATATTACAAATCGTCTTTGCGGTTATGACGACACCACCAATATTGGTGTAAATGAGTTTAATGATTCTGCTCTTGACACAGATGTTCTTGATAAGGTCATTGGTGATATGGTTTCTGAGAGCACCTATACGGCTGGCCTCTATAGCCTATCTGCTGGAACTCCTAGTGGTGGTACTTGGACATCAAGATTTTCACTTACAAACACTACTGAAGCTGGTGCCAATAGCAACACCAGCTATATTTGGCAACAGACAACACCATCTTCTTCGGCTGTTTCTACACATAAACCAGTAAAAATTGAAAACACTGCTGATCTGAAGGAAATGTCTCAATCAGAAATTGAGCAAATGGTTCCAAACCTTCGAAACAGAATTATGAGTACTGGTATTGGTACCTATAAGCTTCAGTCTACCGCACCAGTTACTGGTACTTGGACGCAAATGGGAGATGCCGCTGGATTCTCAGACACTCGTCAACAAGTTTTAGACCAAGCATATGCTGGTACCTACAACCAAGGTTATACGGGAGCATACAGTCAGACATATACAGGAGTGTATACCGCCGCATATAGTGGAGGATACACCGCAACCTATTCTGGATCATACACTGGAGCTTATACAAGAACCTATACTGGTAACTATACTGGTGCTTATAGTATTAACCCAACATATACTGGTTCTTACACTAGGGCATATGCTGGTGCGTATACTGGTGCATTTACTGGTACTTATATCCTTTATTACGCGGGTGTTGTTTATGGTTACTTCTCTGGTGCATATGCCCAAGCATTCACAGGTAACTATAACAGAGCATGGACGGGCGGTTATGTAGGTACTGTTACATATACTGGAATCTATGCTGGTTCCTACAACCAAGCTTATAGTGGTGCGTATGTAGGAAACTATAATAGAGTTTACACTGGTGCCTATAACCAAGGTTACTCTGGGAACTATGATGGAATTTATTCTGGCGTATATACGTCTGCATATTCTGGGTCATACTCTGGTGCCACAGTTCTTGGATCCACAGATACAGTTTCTACCGTAAAGCTTTGGTTGCGAACGGCCTAAATATTTGATATAATTTAATTAAATTATTAACCTGTGAGGTTTTGTAATGGAATATGAAGTAACAAAAGCAGAGGAAACTCCTAAAGCCCAAAAACAATGGGAGTTTCCTTATTGGACTAACAAAGACAATCATCACATTTCAGCAACAATGATTCTTCCTTCTGGAGAAAAAAGAGTTGCATCTGTTCAAGGTGAAGAAAATCCAGACTACATTGCAATAGTTGAAGAGTTTGGTGTGGCACAACTTGACAAAAATACTGAAGATGGTCTTCGTAGGCGAGAAGAAAATATTCGTAAAGCCGCACAGAGAAAAGAAACTGAGCGAATGCGAATGGAGCAAGAACAACTCTTTCAAGTAAAACTAGAAGCTTTTGAAATTCCTGTTGTGAAAAAATCAGACAACAAGGAACTGAAGAAGCTAATTCGTAAAGCAAAAAGTCCCATGGAAGTGAATGCTTATACGACAATTTTACTTATGAAAGAGCTTGAAAATGAAAGCACAGACTAAAGGCTTTGTATACGTAGCGACAGTAAAAAAAGGATTTTACAGAGCCGCAAAACTTTCTGCTGAAGGGCTAAAAGATTTTTACCCAGATGCCCATATCACATTCTTTACACTAAAAGAATGGGTGGAGGAAGAAGATTACGATATTTTTGATGATATTGTAACAGACATTCCAAACGAGATTAGAACAAAACTCTGGGCATTAAATAAAACTCCTTATGACGTGACGTGTTATATTGACTGCGATACAGTTGTTGAGCATGAAGATATACAAAATGTTTTTCATGTTCTACCAGAAGATAAAGATATAGTCTTTACAAAAAATCGCCCCTATAATTCTAAGATAACCAAACTGAATGAGACAGAAGAAATGCTCTGTCATTGTGGTTTCTTTGTGTACAGAAAAAATGAAAGAACTCTTAACTTAATGTGGTCTTGGTACGAACAGTTCCAAAAACAAATAAGATCAGATTATGAGAATAAAGAGAACTATCCAAAAGAAGCATTGCGGTGGGATACGTTTTCAATGTACTATGTACTAACCCACACTCATCCAGAAGTCAAGTGGGATTATATTCAAGAACCCGATGCAAGGTGGAACTTTGTTATTGGGTATCGTGAAGAAGAACTGCAAGGAACCGAAAGAGTAATTTTTCATTATACAATACCAAATGAGAAGCTTTTATGAAGTGGACAGAGCAAATAAGTGATGATGTTTTAGAAATATTAATGCCATATACTGAGTGGTTTTTTTCTAATGATCTTTCCGCGCTCAATGAAATTGCTCGTGTAAAAGACAGCAAAAAGCATGACATGAACTCAGCGTGTGGTGAAGAATATTTAAAAGAAATTGTAGATAAAGACGGAGACCACGAAGGCTATCCAGAAGTTTCTTACTGTGTTGACATCGGAATGCTAGATCATATTGAATATAATAGAGATTATCTTGATTATGTATTCGAACACCAATCAAAACAAAGAGAGATGTCTTCAGAACTCAGTGCATTTCTAGGTGCACGCAATCAAGCTGTTAATGTATATTACCCAGAAAAAGGTTTTATGGGGTGGCACAACAACTGGAATGCTCATGGGTATAATATTCTTTTGTCTTATAGTAAGGACGGTAACGGGTTTTTTCGTTACCGCGATCCAAAAACCCATGAAATTGTTACTATGAACGACAAGCTTGGTTGGAGTTGCAAGGTTGGATATTATGGGAGAGGAAGAGAGCCAGATAAAGTTTATTACCACTGTGCCGCATCAAATTCTCCACGACTAACGCTGGGCTTTATTATTCCAGACATTGAAATGTGGAGGAGTATGATAGAGGATATTTCGGGAGAAGATGCTTCCCATTTCAATTAAATTTCAAATGGTTTTTTCTGACCAATTATCATAAATCGATCATAGTCTTTCTTACCATCCCAAGACAAATATGATTGAGTAATTCTTCCCTCAAACCCAACGTCAACCAATCCCACTTGATCAATCAAATCCTCAGTTGTTTGAACACAATTGATGCCATACATTTCTTCAATCACATTGCTATTTTGAACTGCAAATATAGCGTGTGGATTCTTTGTAGTTAGATCTAAAAGAGGATAGAGTTGTTCTGTGTTCATACAAATGACTAGATCAACTTCTATTTTATTTAAGTTTTCAAACTCAAAGGGAATGTCAAGATTGTGATGACGAATATTAACAAACTTGTCTTGAGCATAGTGCTTGTTGAAAAGCTTTGATAGCTCAATAGATTCATCATCAATGTCCACCATGTGTATTTGAGACACGTCTATGTTTTCACACAATAAAGGAACAATTGGAAGCCCAAGCCAAGAGTTTAGAATAAGAACTCTCATAGACCCAGATTTCAAATAATACTCTTCTAGATAATTTTTTACTTCTTCTACCAACCACTGAGTTGCTTCCATGTTGGTTGGTGAAAGAGATTGCCTAAAATCAGAAAGCTTGTGTGGCAAGCGTCTCTCAATAGTCTCTAAAGCTTCTCCCCAATATTTGAGGTTATTCAAAAAATTAAAATTTAACATCTTCACTCCTTCCCATAGAGTCGAATATACAAATGTAAGGCAAATCTCTATATACGTGTTTTTCTACATCATGAGGAAATATATATCCTTGATTAAAACTGTACACCCAGCCAATGGGAAACAGCTTTACGTTAGATAATTTTCTATGGTGAAAGAAATTATCTAGGCCACGATAATACCAGAGTATTTGTTTCTGGTGTTTATAGAAATAGTTTATTAAAGATTTGCTATCAAAACTATCATTCCATCGTATTACCGATGAATTTAAATCTGTGTAACGATGTGGTATATGCCTTGTGTTTTTGTATTGAGACTCTAGATCATGCCACCACGTTTTTACAAGACACAAATTGTTTTCCGTGTTAAAGTCTGTAATCACATCAATATCTTTTTGTATAATAACGTCCAAATCTAAAAATAATTTTTCTCCTTTTTGAAAAACTATCTCTGGATCAAAAAGATACATTTTATTCCACCACTTTTCCAGTTTGTTGTTTGCTGGAAAAGCTAACACTTGTATGTCTGGATCAAGACCTTTACTATTTTCTGTCAAACAATAGAAAGTGAAATCGCAACTTATATGTTTCTTACAACTTTCATAGAGTTGATTTACATGTGAAGCAACATATTTGTTGCCCCACTTTACGCAATATACATTCATCTCCAGTGCTTCAGAAGATTTGGATCAACGAGTTCATCTTGCTTAGTCTTACCCCTACTTGAGTCTTCAAATGGCAAAAGATCTACATTAAAGACGCAGAGAATGGCATTGTCTCTGTATTTTGCAACTGAAAGATCATCGTCATCCCATGATCGCCCTCTGTTATAAGAATAAGCATAGTGTGCTGGGAAGTGATCCCAGAGATCTTTTCCGTATCTACCCCACCGCCAACTGTGATAGTTATCGGTTCCGTCAGTAAAGGTAAACCAGATTTTTTCTTGATGTTCTAATACGTCATTCCATATACACTCACACTGATCGTCAGACCAAACTTGGCACGAGCCATTTGTATAAGCTCCATGGGCAAGCTTGAACTGCCGAGTGGTCATTGGCTTGGGATCTTGCCACCAAGATTTTAGTTTAGTAGGACGCTCAAAATTGTAAGTAAGTAGTGGCGTAATATCGTTTTGAATGATTACGTCTAGATCAAAGAAAATAAACCTACCAGTAGGATTATCGGGAGCAAAGTTATGAGTGTTAAAGACAAAGGTCTTTGGTCTGTCCCAGCATCGTGCCATGCCATATTTAAAGTTATCGCTACCAAACCAGTACTTAGGATGGATATTAGGAATATCAGGAAAAGGAATGACTTTAATGTTATCATCAAGACCCTCTGGTTTGTCGGTATAACAATAAAAGTGAAGCTCATCCTTACAGTTTCGTTTCACCATATTGTACAACTTGTTTACAAAATGAGGCCCATATTTGTCACCCCATTTACAACATATTGCATTTACTCTCATTCACACTTTCCACATTTTCTTTTGCATATTGATAAAGGATTTCGTTTTAGGTGTTCGCTAATGTTGGTGAAATCCTTATTATATATGATTTCTCCCAAAGATAAATTACTAAGACTATTATACACCATATTGTATTCGTAATCAATTGGATGATATGGATATACTTTATTTTCGGTTACATCTCGCGCAATATAAAAACATGGATAAACATTCTGTGTTGCGCTGAGATAGAAGTAGTTATCCTTTCTAGCAGAACACCAAACAGGATCTCTTTCTTTTTTCTTTAAGGACGCTTTTCTGGTTTCAAGTCGTTGTTTAAAATCTTTCAACGTTTGAATTGTTACGGGCTGATTGTCAGAAACTATCACATCAACCCTTTGCTCTTCTTCCGTTTTTTTCTGTGGCTCAACGTCTTTTACTGTGATGTTGCATCCTCGCTCCTCAAAAAACTTATATATTTTATCGAAGTCCTTTGCGTTTCTAGGATCAGTAGTTTCTGCCGAGAATATTACCCACTTCAATTTTATGTCACTGAACAGCCTTTTTATGTCAGCTATCGTCAACTCATCTTCTGTTATAAAGATATCATCAAAAGGGTTTCCAGTGTCATTTTGTTTTGTTGACAGTTGAATAATTGCGCCTTCTGGTGGATCTTCATATAGCCCATGATATATGTCACTATAGTTTTCACTGTGAGCATGAAAAAAGTTAATCAGACTTTGGTTGTCAACACTTTCTTCTTGATTTAAAATTTCTAACAGTTTTTCTTTGGGCATTATGTTGTAAAGCTTATTAAAAACCTCTTCATAATCTTCTTTATAAAACAAGTCTTTAATATTTTGAATGTAACAACTCTCATATAGACAACGCACATCTTCTGCACTAGCTTCCCAAAACACTCTTTCTATACCGTGTTTTTTAATTTGGTCTAAGATTATCTTTTTAGTGTCCTCAACAAACAATCTTTTGTAAAGATTTAGATAGTCGTCTAGAGAACAATTCCAAAAGTATCTTTCTATTCCAGTGTCTTTTACCTCTTTGTCTATAATCTGCTCTTCTTTGTAGACAAACCTTTCTTCATAGAAAGAGATAACTGTTTTTAGTTTTCTATTCCAATAAAGCTTTTCATCTCCCTTTTGTATTTTTTCATCGCGAGGAAAGTCAGCCATGAATTTTTTATGCAGAGACTTTAAATCTCCGTCTGTATGATATTTTGTTATAAGATCATAAGATTCTTTTGGTATGTTTTTAATCAGTGTTGAATTTTTTAAAGGTGTTAGTTCTGGCAAAAAGTTTTTTACAGCCTTTGTGCGGCTGTTTTTATTTAAGAAACCATCCACTCTTCTGAAGTCTGAAAGAATTGTTTTAATAATTGAAGTAAAGTCTTTTTCTGAATATAGTTTTTTAATATTATCAAGTGCGTTACTATGAATATGATTAATAACTATTTGATCGTCATCGAAACATGAAAAGCCAAGCCACTCTTTTAATAAGTCAAAAGACCTTGTTCTTTGTTCACAGTCCCTAGAAAATCTTGGGAAGTCTTTTTTAAATTTGTTTTCAATGCTTTGATAGTTCTTTTCTTCTAAAAACCGTGTGAGCCTATTAATATCTTTTTTATTATAACTGAAAAAATCTTCTGGCAATTTTGGTAGCCAGACACTTTCAAACTGATCTCTTCCCTTCCAGTGAATCAGTATATCTGTATCTTCAATATCCTCAAGCTTCTTTTGACCAGTTGGTTGGGGTACTAAATCAACATTGAATAGACAAAGCTTTGGAAGCGCCCGATATATTTGCCCCTCTCTGTTATAAGAATACACCCACTGACTTGGGATAAAATTCCAGAACGAATCACCAACAACCATAAATTCACGCCAAGGATAATAGTTATCGGTTCCTTTATAAAAGGTTTTAAATACTGTGTTTTTATGCTTTAAAAAATCATCGTAAATCTTTTTACACTGATCTCCCCACCACATCACACAACTAGAGTTATGGTACGTTCCTCTCATGGTTGTGTATTGTCGGTGCTTTTGTTGGCCTTCTTCTTGCCAGTGAGAATATATCATGTGTGGCGTGAATGCCATTTTATAAAATTCATCGATTTTGTTTTGTATGACTACATCAAGATCGAAATAACAGAATGGGCCTTCTGTATTCAGCCACTCATGGGAATTGTATATTAAAACTTTTGCACGATCCCAGCAAAACCTTTCTTTGCCAAACCAGTATTTTGGGTGCAAGGGTTCTACGTCTGGGATGTCCATCACGGTGATGTTTGGATCAATGCCTTCTGGGTCATCTGTATAGCAAACCAATTTAAATGACATGTTATAATTTCTTTTAATCATGCCGTATAAATTATTTACATACTCTGGCCCGTACTTATTTCCCCATTTTATGCAAAGAAAGTGCATCATTGTATTGTTTTCTCAAATCTCCAAAGCGATCTTGCCCATTTAATAAACATATAGACTTGTCTGGTTGGTATCCTTGACCAGAGAAAAGGAAGGAATAGATATCTTTTTCGGCAAAATAATTAAATTCAAAATTTTCATGGTGTAGAAAGCGGTCATCTCCAGCGTACTTGACCATAAAATAATCTGGATCCGTCATATAATGATTATATATGTGTGTTGCATCATGCCACATGAGAACGCTAGAATTGCATAAACTTAAATAATTATAACTCCATCTTTCATCTTTATGATTTGGAAACCATTTTGGCTTCCAATGACAATAACAAATCCATGGCTTGGTTAAATCATTTTCCCATAAATAATCTAAAGGTTTCTGGATTATCACATCTAGGTCTAAATATAATGCATTTTTGATGCCAGATCCTAAGATTTTTATTTTTTCCCAGTAGCCATCTATCTCATGAGACAACGGCACAACTTCAATATTTCGATCCAACCCACTTGGATCGTCTGTGAAACAGTAGAAATTGTCGGCGTTAGTTTTTTTATAAATAAGGTTAACGTCCGATGAAGAATATTTGTTGCCGTATTTTAAGGTTATAACGTTTTTCATAGAAATATTTTAACATATTTTTTCAAGGAACTCAATTGTGGCTTCAATTTATAACTTAGTAATCGATCAAGGCTCAACATTTTCATTAACGTTTACGCTGACTAATGACGATGAAACGCCAAAAGATTTGAGTGATTACACAGTTTCATCACAATTAAGAAAAAGTTATTACACCAATACCTCAACTTCTTTTACTGTAGTAAAAACTGATGGTACTGGTGATATCACCATATCATTAACCGCCGCACAAACAACAGATTTAAAGGCGGGTAGATATGTATATGACGTAGAGATCTCAAGCGCAATTGAAACCTTGCGAGTTTTAGAAGGTATTATTACCGTAACGCCAGAAGTAACTAAGTGAGGGTTTAAGAATGGCACTAAAAGTCAGTGTAAATTCTAGTTCAAGAGTTGCTACAAACACAATTAAAACTGCCAGTAAAACACAAACTTCTACCACTTTAGGTGGGCTAGAGGGGGTAAATGTTGCAGATGCCGAAGATGGATATGCTTTAGTTTATAATGAAGATACTGGACAATGGGAGGCGGCTCCCACATCTTCTCTAGCGGTTGTCATTTCATTCTTGGATGGTGGCACGTTTTAGTTTTATAAATACATAAGAATTATAATAAACTTCAATAGGAGTTAATAAAAAAATGTCAACAGTAATTCAAATCAAAAGAAGTTCTGGTGCCACTGCCCCAACCACAACTGCCCTTGCAGAAGGTGAATTGGCGTATGCACAGGATGCATCCAATAACGGAGCAGGCGCAAAACTGTATATCGAATCAGTTGATAGCGGGTCAAGTGCCGTAATCCACGCAATCGGCGGTAAGTATTTTACTGATATTATTGATGCCGCGACTGATTCAAATACAGCCTCAACTCTTGTAAAGAGAGACGGTTCTGGAAACTTTTCTGCTGGAACAATCACCGCAAATCTTACGGGTAACGTAACGGGAGATATTTCAGGAGACGTAACGGGAAACGTAGATTCTAGTACAGTTTCTTTCAGCACTTCATTAAGTGATGGCACCATTACGATCACTGGTTTCGCAGATGAAGACAACATGGCTTCTGACAGCGCAACGCTTGTTCCTACTCAACAATCCGTTAAGGCATATGTTGACTCGCAACTTACCGCATCTTCTTTAGAATTTCAAGGAGATGGCGGTGGGCAACTTAGCATTGACCTAGACGCTGAGACTCTTACTATTGCTGGTGGTACTGCGCTAACCACTACTGGCTCTGGCAACACTTTAACTGTAGCTCTTGATGATACTGCTGTATCTCCTGCTTCATATGGTTCTTCTTCGGACGTTCCTGTAATCACTGTTGACCAGCAAGGCCGTATTACCGCCGCCAGCACCGCATCTATCAGCACATCTTTTACTCTTGCGGCAGATAGCGGCACGAACGATACCTTCAACAATGGAGAAACTCTCACCATTGCTGGTACTTCAAATGAAGTTGTTACCACAGTAACCAATAACCAAGTCCAAGTGGGTCTTGCAACTAACCCGACCATTGGTGGAAACCTCACCGTTTCTGGTAACTTGACTGTATCTGGAACCACGACAACAGTTGATACACAAAACTTAACGGTTGAAGATCCCCTGTTTAAGCTTGGTTCTGGTAACGGCGCTTCTGATGCAGTAGATATTGGTTTCTATGGTCTTTATGACACATCTGGTTCACAAGATCTTTACTCTGGTTTCTTCCGTGATGCTTCTGATAGCGGTAAGTGGAAGCTCTTTAAAGATCTGCAACCAGAACCTAGCACTACCGTTGATGTTGCTGGTACTGGTTACACTGTAGGTACTTTGGTAGCAAACATTGAATCTGCTTCTGCAACGATCACTGGTGGTACTATTACTGGAATCACTGATCTTACTGTGGCTGATGGTGGTACGGGTGTGAGCACGTTTACTTCAAACGGTATCCTTTATGGAAACGGCGCAAGTGCTGTACAGGCAACTGCCGCTGGTACTGACGGATATTTCTTGTTCTCAAATTCTGGTACTCCAGATTGGACTAACGTTGTTGACGGTGGAACTTATTAATAATTAAGGAAAATATTATGAATCAACCAGAAATTGACATTGTAAACGCATACATGAAGAATTTGTCTGAAAGGGTGCAGTCTTTAACTGTTGAAGCAATATATTCAAAAAGTCGAATAGAAGTTTTAGAAAAAGAACTATTAGAAATGCGTAGTTCGATTGATGAGTATAGAGCTATTATAGATGGAACTCATCCAGATTTAGCTGAAGAAGAAACGGACTCGGCTAAAAGCGAATACTCTGCACCAGCACCCAAGAAGGTTGCTAAAAGGAAGAGATCCTAATAAATGGCACAGGTAATTAAACTAAAGAGATCTTCTACCGCTTCATCAGTTCCAACTATTAGTGATTTGGAAATCGGTGAGGTTGCAGTAAACAGTGCGGATCGAAAAATATATATTCGAACTGGATCTGCTGTTTCTGCAATTGCAAATTATGCAGAGGTAGATGATACTTTATCATTTCCAGTTGGGGATTATGGTTTAATTACTGATGACTTAGAATCCGATGCCTTTGGTCAAGTACTTTCTAGACAATATGATATGCTAGATACACCAACGAATGCCTTGTCTTTACAAGATCTTGGTGGATTATAACAGGAGAAAGCAATGCCTACACAGGTACAATTTAGACGAGGAACAGACACAGAAAACGATGCTTTCACTGGCGCGGAAGGTGAAGTTTCTTATGATACTACCAATAAAAGACTGAGAGTTCATGACGGATCTACACAAGGTGGATTTGAGTTTGCAACACAAGCAAGCTTTACCAGTGGATCTACTAGTCCAACTTTCGACAACACCACTACCACTGGAGAATTTATTCATGGTAGTGGAAATTATATTTCAAAAATGTATATTGCTTATGGGAATACTACAGACGCCACAGAAACAGAGCTTTTGGTGGATGGATCGACTAGAATTCCCGTAGCAACAGACTCTACGGTGTTTTATGAAGTAAATATTGCCGCTCGACGTACTGATACAACTGGAGAAAGTGCTGGGTGGCAACTTAAAGGTTGTGCTGACAACTTTAGTGGAACCGTGGCAGATGTGGGCGATGTTTATGAAATTTCTGTTGCACAGGACGATGTGAATCTTTCCGTCGATATAAGAGCAGACGATACAAATAATGCAATAGGTATTCATGTAACTGGAGTCGCCGCCAAAAATTATAGATGGGTGGCTCAAGTAAAAACGTTGGAGGTTAGTCAATAATGGCACGTAGAACTAGGAGCTTTTTCTTTAATGGCGAACATGCCAAGATGGTCATGGAGACAACGGGTACAGCATCCACCACGACTACTTCTGGATTTGCCGTTGACGATATAGACGCCGCCGCTCTTATTGATAGTGGCGAATCTTTTTCAGACGTTGATACCGTTCTCCTCACCGCCGCCGCAATTGATGATTTAATCATTGATCGTGCTCCCGACTCAATATCAGTAACAGATTCTGGTGGTGATGGTAGTCTTGCGTATGATGCCGCCACGGGTGTTATAACATACACTGGCCCATCTGCGGCAGAAGCCAGAGCGCATTTTTCTGCTGGTACTGGTGTAACCATTACTGACGGTTCAGTTGCAATAGGACAAGCAGTCGCAACAACTAGTAACGTAACATTTAACGATCTTCAAGTAGATGGAGATGCAACAGTCACTGGAAACTTAACGGTAAATGGAACGACAACAACATTAAATTCAACCAACAGTGTTATTAGTGACACATTAATTGAACTAGCAAATGGTATTACTGGAACGCCCAGCAATGATAGCGGTATTGTTATTGAGCGTGGAGACTCCGACAATGCCTTTATCGGTTTTGACGAAAGTGCTGATAAATTCATCGTTGGAACGGGAACCTTTACTGGCGCTTCAACTGGTGACTTAACAATTGCAACTGGAACCCTGATAGCAAATATCGAAGGAAATGTAACTGGTAATTTGACGGGTAATGTTACGGGTGATGTTACTGGTACGGTTTCTTCATTGAGCAATCAAACAACAACAAATCTTGCAGAAGGTGATAATCTCTATCATACTTCCGAAAGAGTTCAAGATGTTGTTGGGGATCAGTTTGTTACAAACGGAACACACACTGGCATTTCATTTGCATATGATGATGCTGGAGATGGTGCAATTGACGCCACAGTAAGCCTTGCTGGGTTCACTGCTGATGATCTGGCTGAAGGTTCAACCAATGAATACTTCACTCAAACTAAAGTAAGAAACGCAATCTCAACTTCAGATGCTGGTGGAGACGGAAGCCTTACCTACAACGCTAGTACTGGTGTAATTGAATACACTGGCCCATCTGCGGCAGAAGTTAGAGCACACTTTTCTGCTGGTACTGGAATTGGACTGTCTAGTGGGTCAATCAGTCTTAGCCATTTGGGTCTGGAAGATCTTGTAGATCCAAACGCAGACAGAATCTTCATGTGGGATGACAGCGCTGGTGCTTCTGCGTTTTTGACAGTGGGGCAAGGTCTTACTATTTCTGGAACCACAATTACTGGTCTGGCGGTGTACGACTCTGCTGGAACACTTTTGAACTAAGGTAAACCAAATGGCATTATCTACCAGACAACAACTCCAAGATTATTGCTTGAGGCGGTTGGGGTTTCCTGTCGTTGAAATCAACGTGGATGAAGATCAAGTTAGTGACAGAATCGATGATGCTTTACAATACTTTCAAGAATATCATTTTGATGGTGTTGAAAGGACGTATGTTAAGCACGAGCTTACAGGATCAACGCTAAAGTTAAATCTTTCTGTTGCTAGCAACTTCAACGTTGGGGAAAAGATTACTGGCGCAACGTCTGGAACCAGTGCGGTAGTAAAGGGAAGAGATGGCAATAATATTGTTGTTGAAACTTCTACTGGAGATTGGACTTCAGCAGAAACCATCACTGGTGCCGAATCTGGATTTAGTGCGGCTCTTGCAACCAGCAACTTTTACATAAAGGGTGATATAGAAAACGGCTATATTCCAATCGGCAACGGAATCATTGGAATTAATCGCGTTTTTAACTTCGGCGGTACCACAAGCCTAGACACAGAAGACATTTTCAATATTGACTACCAGTTTCGATTGAATGATTTGTATAATCTTCTCGGCGCTGACATGATCTATTACTCCATGGTCAAACAAAACCTACAATCATTGGAGCAAATTCTTTTGAGTTCTCGACAAATTCGCTGGAACCGAAAGACAAATCGACTTTATATTGATACCGATTGGGAAACAACTTTTCAAATTGGAAATTATGTGGTTGCAGAAGCGTATGCAATTCTAGATCCCGAAACATATACAGAAGTTTATGATGATATGTTTCTTAAAAAATATGCCACTGCTTTAATCAAGAGACAGTGGGGAGAGAACATGAAAAAGTTTGGCGGGATTCAATTACCAGGTGGCGTTACACTAAATGGTAAAGAAATTTATGATGAATCAATAGAAGAAATTAGAAGCATTGAACAAGAGATGCAACTTAAGTACGAATTACCTCCGTCATTCATGGTGGGGTAACCACTAATGGCGACTAACTTCTATTTTCAGAACGGGCTAACATCGGGAACCTCTTCAGAACAACTTCTGATAGAGAACTTGATTATAGAAAGTTTAAAAATATATGGTCATGATTTATATTACATGCCCAGATCCTCATTTAACGAAGATGATATTCTTACCGAAGATTCTCTGAGCCAATTTACTCAAGCATATCCACTAGAAATGTATCTAGAAAACGTCAACGGCTATGATGGCGAAGGAGATATTTTTTCAAAGTTTGGTATCGAAGTTCGTGACCAAGCGACATTTGTTTTGGCACGCCGTAGATGGGATGACATGGTTCAAACAACTGGTGGATCTTTTCAGCTAGATGATCGCCCAACTGAAGGGGATTTACTATATTTTTCAAAAACAAAGTCACTTTTTGAAATTAAAAAAGTAGAGTTCCAAGATCCTTTTTATCAAGCGGGAAAACTTTACGTCTATAAATTAATTTGTGAACTCTACGAATACAGTTCAGAAGTTATTAGTACTGGTATTAAAGACATAGATAACATAGAAGAAGATCTGTCTTTGGATTTGTTGCAGTATCAAATCACTCAAGAAGATGGCTCACTGTTAATACTAGAATATGGTGGTGGTAATATTATTAATGAATCTTACTCAGCAGTAAAACAAAATTACTCAGATAATAGTGACTTTATAACAGAAAATGATTTGGAAAATATTTTAGACTTTACGGAAACTAATCCGTTTGGTGAAATTTAATGTTTAAGAATACTCAATTTTATCACTCACATATTCGTAAAGCAATTGTTGCTTTTGGTATGCTCTTTAACAATATTCAAATTGCTAGAGAATCGGATGGTGTTGTACAACAAGTCTTAAGAGTACCGCTTGCGTATTCACCAAAACAAAAGTTTTTAACTCGTATTGCGACAACTCCA
>Ga0222719_10002681_pt1 | contig 16147 bp, 18 predicted proteins | sample C33_34DmetaG_FD_165039 | JGI IMG/M metagenome (GOLD analysis project Ga0222719, IMG submission 165039) | Estuarine water microbial communities from San Francisco Bay, California, United States - C33_34D | ecosystem: Environmental > Aquatic > Marine > Unclassified | place: USA: California... | reverse complement strand
ACCGCCATTGGATGACCAATATACGCGATTGGAATATCTCCAGACAATTGTGGTGGGGTCAGCAAATTCCAGCCTACTATTACGGAGAGGGAAACAACGATTTTGTAGTTGCAGCGACTAAGGAAGAGGCTTTGGAAATGGCACAATCGGTTTCGGGACAACAGCACCTGAAAATGACAGATTTACGCCAAGACCCAGATGTTCTCGATACTTGGTTTTCATCTTGGCTGTGGCCAATGAGTGTTTTTGATGGTATCAATAATCCTGAAAACGAAGAGTTTAAATATTATTACCCAACTAATGATTTGGTCACTGGGCCGGATATCCTATTTTTCTGGGTAGCAAGAATGATTATGGCGGGTCACAAATTCTCTGACCAAAAGCCCTTTTCAAATGTGTATTTCACTGGTCTTGTCAGGGACAAGCAACGCAGAAAAATGAGCAAATCTCTTGGAAACTCCCCTGATGCTTTGAAACTGATTGAAGATTTTGGTGCTGATGGTGTTAGAGTAGGTTTGCTTCTTAGTGCAGCGGCAGGGAACGATTTGTTGTTCGATGACGCCTTGTGCCAACAAGGAAAAGGGTTTGCTAACAAAATATGGAACGCCTTTCGCTTGGTCAAGGGCTGGGAAGTTAGCGATAAAGATACGCCGGTAGAAAACACCTTAGCTCTCGACTGGTATGCGAACAAATTTGATCTGGCCTTGGCAGAAATCAATGACCATTTTGACAAGTATCGCTTAAGTGATGCCTTAATGACCACTTACAAGCTTATATGGGATGATTTTTGCTCTTGGTTGCTCGAGGCTGTAAAGCCAGACTACGGTTCGCCTATAGATAAAAAGACTTATGACCAAGTTATAGCATTGTTTGAGCAAAATTTGAAAATATTGCATCCGTTTATGCCTTTTTTAACCGAAGAAATTTGGCAACAAAATGCAACTCGAGATTCAAATCAGGCACTTATTGTTTCCGATTGGCCAGCGAGTAAGGATTATGATCAGGCTTTAATTACAGATTTTGAATCTGTCAAGGAAGTGATAAGCCAATTGCGTTCGCTCAGAAAGTCACAGCAAATCGCCTTCAAGGATCAATTGGAAGTTTTGGTTTATGGAACAATGGATTGGAATCCGAATCTTATAGGACTCATTAAGAAATTGACTAATTTATCTGATATGCGTAAGGTCGATGAAAAACAAGATGGAGCTCTGTCGTTTAGAATCGGAAGTACTGAATATTTTGTACCAATAGTTGGACCTGTTGATACCGAAGGAGAATTGATTCAGTTGACGGAAGAATTGAAATACACTCAGGGATTTTTGAAGTCTGTTCAAGGTAAATTGAAAAACGAAAGATTTGTATCAAATGCTCCTGAATCAGTGGTCGCCATTGAGAAACAAAAGGAATCCGATGCTATGGATAAAATTCAAATGCTTCAAAACAGAATTGCCTCCTTAGGCGCATAGCGTATTTTATTCCTCCTTGTTGAAGTACGAATGGACTAATTCGATATAATTTTGCTTAGCCACACCTGTGTTCACTTCTCTGGCTTGGAATAAGGCGTTAGTTTTGAACGCATTGATGAGGTTATTCTTACTACTGGGTCTGCTTTCGTCATTGGTTGCGCGTTTATAAAACGCGTAAAGTCTGAGCAAAAAATCTGCTGGAAATGGCTGAGTATGGTTGTTGACCTTTTCTACCGCTTCTAAAAACACCTTGTCTAAATCATTCTTCGGGTTCATGGTATTCTGCTATGACTGTTTTGGCACCAACAACTTTTTGATTAGGCTTAACCGTAATGACTGCATCTAGAGGCAAAAAAACATCTACTCTAGATCCGAATTTGATAAAACCACTGTCACTGCCTTGTTGGCCTATGTCACCTACTTTGGCATAGTTTACAATACGTCTGGCTAACGCTCCGGCGATTTGTCGGAACAAAACAGGTCCAAACTTAGGCGATTTCACCACCACGGTGGTGCGCTCGTTTAGCTTACTTGATTTTGGGTGCCATGCGACCAAATATTTCCCGGGATGGTATTTGCTGTAAACCACCTCTCCACTGACTGGATATCGGGTTACATGAACATTCAGTGGCGACATAAAAATACTAATTTGCTTTCTTTTTGCGCGAAAAAATTCATCTTCAAAAACGGTTTCAATGACAACTACTTTGCCGTCAACAGGTGCGAAAACTTTATTTACATCCCAAGTAATCTCTCTTTTTGGATTCCGGAAAAATTGCAGAATGAGAATTAAAAAGGCAATGACACCCAACTGGGTGAATAATTTAATAAGGTCGTCAACGACATAATAATCCAATGCTATTATGGATGCAATTGCAATAACCATTGCAATTGTGATAATCTTGTAACCTTCTTTATGAAACATCTTTAACAATTTTAAAAATGATAACCGCCCATGGCGCGGCAAATATAACACCATCTAGTCGATCATATACTCCTCCATGTCCAGGTAAAATTTTTCCGCTATCTTTCACGCCACTCGATCTTTTGTACTTCGATTCTATCAGATCTCCTACAGCGGCAATTACCGCTATTAAAGTACTGAAAATAATCGATTGAAAACTATTGAACACGGGTAAATAGGAACTTGCAATCCATCCGAAAATACCGGCCAAAATAACTCCCCCAGCGAATCCTGAAATGGTTTTGTTTGGAGAAACTGAAGGCATTAATTTTTTACCTCGAATCAGATTTCCAACGGCATAGGCACCGCTATCACATAGCCAGATTACAATAAAAAAATAAAGAAGTAAATCAGCATCAAATATACCTTGAATCACCGCTAAACACAATAAACTTAATAGGCCATGACCTATGTAAAAAAAACCTTGAGTGTTAGGATGGGTAAAATCTTTCCCTTGAAAAAACTTGAGAAGCAAAAACAATTGAGAAAGAATGGCAGCGCTACTAACGACTAACAAAAGGATTGGAGATGCACTGCTGTCTCTTAAATAGTATAAAAAAACTAAAATCAGTAAGGCAAAAACAAAGTATAACAGAGGCGCGTAAAACTTGATTTTAGTGATAATGGTGTACTCATAAATCAATATTACACCTAAAACAGCGACAAGAGCGGCAAACGAATAATCAAATTGTATGGATCCAAATACCAACAGTACATACAATAATCCATAAACTACTCTTTGTACAAATTGCTGCATGGCGTAATAGTTATTCCTCTTCCGTGTTATCCTTTTGGGTTTGGTCGATAGGAGGTTCTACTTCGAAAGGTCTTTTGCCAAAAATGGTTTCTAAATTGTCCTTGAAAATAACCTCTTTCTCCAAAAGCTCTTCGGCTAGAAGAATCAATTTTTCTTTATTTTCCTCTAGTATGTTAATGGCTCTTTGATATTGAGCCTCTATTATATTCGAAATTTCTTTGTCAATGAGTTCTGCAGTTTGCTCACTGTAAGGTTTGGTAAATCCATACTCTGTCTGCCCCGATGAGTCGTAAAATGTCAGATTGCCGACTTTATCATTCAAACCATAAACGGTTACCATGGCGCGAGCCTGTTTAGTCACTTTTTCCAGATCGCTTAAAGCGCCTGTGGAAATTTCATTAAATATTACCTTTTCAGCTGCCCTTCCTCCGAGTGTAGCGCACATCTCATCTAGCATTTGATTTGGTCTGACAATTAACCTTTCTTCAGGCAGATACCAAGCTGCACCAAGTGAGCGTCCTCGTGGGACTATTGTGACTTTCACCAGTGGTGCTGCATACTCCAGCATCCAACTGACTACAGCATGGCCTGCTTCGTGATAAGCAACAGCCTTTTTCTCTGAGGCGGTCACAATTTTATTTTTCTTTTCTAGACCACCAACAATTCTATCAACAGCATCTAAAAAATCTTGTTTTCCAACTTTTTTATGTCCTTTTCTTGCGGCCACTAAGGCGGCTTCGTTACACACGTTGGCGATGTCAGCTCCCGAAAAACCAGGGGTTTGCTTCGATAGAAAGTCTACATCCAACTCTTTGTCTATTTTGAGCGGTCTCAAGTGAACCTCGAAAATTTCTTTACGCTCTCTGATGTCCGGCAGGTCAACATATATTTGACGATCAAATCTTCCAGCTCTCATAAGCGCCGTATCTAGGACATCAGCTCTGTTGGTAGCAGCTACCACAATGACATTGGTGTTGGTTCCAAAACCATCCATTTCTGTAAGTAGTTGATTCAAGGTGTTTTCTCTTTCATCGTTAGATCCAGAGAAATTACTTTTACCACGCGCCCGTCCGATGGCATCTATTTCATCGATAAAAATGATGGCAGGGGATTTGTCTTTGGCTTGTTTAAAAAGATCTCTAACTCGCGAAGCTCCTACACCTACAAACATCTCAACGAAATCGGAGCCAGAAAGTGAAAAGAAAGGAACTTTGGCTTCTCCAGCTACTGCTTTAGCTAACAAGGTTTTACCTGTACCGGGAGGGCCAACTAGTAGGGCTCCCTTCGGAATTTTACCACCTAAGGCCGTATATTTTCCGGGATTTTTAAGAAAATCAACAATTTCTTGAACTTCCTCCTTGGCACCTTCAAGGCCGGCGACATCTTTAAAAGTGGTTTTTACATCGGTGTTCTCGTCAAATAATTTGGCACGTGACTTACCAATACTAAATATCTGACCACCTGCGCCACCACCTGCGCCAGAGGACATACGTCGCATGATGAAAATCCAAACACCAATAAGTAGTATGAAGGGTAGGAATGACACTAACAGGTCTCCCCAAACGTTCGATTCTGTGGCGAATTTTGGTGTGATTTCTAAATTCTTTTCAGCGATAATCAGGTTGGTTTGATTTTCGAAGTTCTGTAAATCGCCAAACTCGAACTCATAATTGGGTCCATCAGATCCTGGAAACAAGTTAGATGTGATCGCATCTTTGTGGGTATCTTTGGCTTTGGCCTCCTCGGTCAGAAAGACCTTGGCAATGTGCGTGTTTCTTATGATTTCAAGTTTTTCTACATCTCCTTCTCCTAGAAATTCAAAAAACTGATTGGGGGTTGTCGGTGCGCCTTTGCTACCCCCGAGACCACCCGAAAAAATATTAAAAACAATCATTAGACCTATAGCAATGGCATAGATCCAATAAGGACTAAATTTAGGCTTTTTAGCAGCAGGTTTTTTATCGCTTGTCATTAATAGTCTTAATTTTTTGATGTTAATTCTGTAGTAATGGCGTCACCCCAAAGGCCTTCAATATCATAGTAGTCCCGAATATGTTTTTGAAAAACATGAACCACTACATTGCCATAATCCATAAGTACCCATTCTGAATTTCCAGTTCCTTCAATGTGTATAGGTTTGTCCTGAATGGCTTTACTCACTTGTTTGCGAATGGAGTTCACAATGGCGCCTACTTGGGTATTTGATGTGCCCTCGCAGATCACAAAATAATCGCAAACTGTATTATCTATCTTTCTGAGGTCCAGTAAAACAGCTTCTTGTCCTTTCAGTTCTTCTATACCGTGAATGATATTCGTGATTAACAAGTCAGCACTCTGATTGGTCTGCGTCATTTAATTGATTTACTTTGCACAAATGTATCACTTTTTTGCCTGTTTAACATCGTCAAAACCATAAGAAAACCTTAATATTAAACGTGCTCAAATGACTTTAATTAATCTCGACTCTGTTGATTCTACAAATACATATCTGAAGACCCTATGTCAGGTTAAAAATTGTCTTGATTTCACCACTGTTGTGGCAAAAATCCAAACTAAAGGAAAGGGACAGAGGGGCAGTCATTGGTACTCTGAACCTCGGAAAAATTTGACCTTTTCAATTTTAAAACATACGGATCAGATGCCATTGAGGGAGCAATTCCATTTGAGCATGGCAGTAAGTCTGGGAGTATTAGAAGCCCTAAGCCTATGGGTGCCCCAAGGCTTGTCGATTAAATGGCCTAATGATATCATGCTAGGCGATAAAAAAATAGGGGGTATTCTCATAGAGAATATCGTCCAAGGACAATTGTGGAAATACGCAATTATAGGCATCGGTATTAATGTTAACCAAACCGATTTCAGTCTTTTGCCAAAGGCTACATCCTTGGCTATGGGTAATGGAAAAATGATTGACAAAGAGCAGCTTTTAGATCAGTTCCGTTTATCGGTCGAAGAACAATTGACCGCGGACAAGGTTAAATCATTTGGCCTTATCAAATCATCTTATGTAAAGAAACTATACCGGTTTAACCTCTCATCAAAATTTGAGACTACAGAGGGTAAGTTATTCGAAGCCGTGATAACCGATTTGACGCCAGATGGACAATTAGTGCTTAGTACTTCGGGTAAAATCAAGAGTTATGATTTAAAAACGCTAAAGATGATTTATTGAAACAAATGAGACAATCCCTCAGAAAATTGAGCTAAGAGCTTGGTTAATGGACCTTTGACCATCATCGACATCATTGGATTCAGTTTGCCTTCAAAAGACAGTTGCACTTCGGCACTGTCCTGGCTAACGGCTGATATGTTTCCAGTTAGGTCAAAGTCAATAGGACTGTTGGCTGCTCCAAAAACAATTTTATTGGGAGCAACGGAGGCTTTCTTTTTTAAAGTAATTTCGGGCATACCTTGCAGGCCAAAAACGAAGGTGTCTTGGTCAATAACTTGAAACTTGGATAAGTTACTGGGCATGAGTTTTTTGAAATTCGACAAGTCATTAAAAAAATCAAAAACGTGTTCTGCTGAACGGTTAACAACAACCTTCTTTGCTTCTATTTTCATCTGTTTAGTTTGAATGAGGTGTCCAAGTATTCGGGGCATTATTCCAAGTCAAGAGCATTTCTTCTTGTTGGCTTGTTATGTAATTAGATTTTTTTGCGAATGCAATCAAGGTGGGATAATCGCTTAAGGTCCAGAGATCCAATTGATGTTTTTCAAAATTAGCCCGTGCAATAGGAAAGTTGTAAGTGAAAACCGCAACCATACCAAGAACATTTGCTTCGGCCTCTTTGAGTGCTTTCACAGCATTCAGACTACTACTGCCTGAACTGATTAAATCTTCAACCACTATTACATTTTTATGAACAGGTGTTACTCCTTCAATTTGATTTTGACGGCCATGTTTTTTAGGTTCTGGCCGAACGTAAACCATTGGCAAACCTAACGATTCGGCCACCATGGTGGCAAAGCCAATGGCTCCAGTTGCTACGCCAGCAACATATTCCGTTTTGGGGTATTTTATTTTAATGACATCTGCCATAGCTTGACAAACCAACTGTCTCATACTAGGGAATGACAGTATCAATCGGTTGTCGCAATAAATTGGCGACTTCCATCCAGAGGCCCATTGAAAGGGTTTTTCAGCATTCAATTGAATTGCCTTAATAGCCAGAAGTTCTTGTGCTATTTGTTCCGCTGTTTTTTTGTCAAAAATCATTGCGCAAAAGTAGATAAAATTTTATAGATTTAATCATTCCAAAATTGTGGCATGAGAATACCTATTTATGTGGATTCAAAAATTATTTTCTTGACTGATGAATCATTTCAGTCAGACGCAGAAAACAGTTTTCCTCTCAAGAAATTTTCGCTCAAAGAGATTTTACGCCATCTTAAAAAAAAGCAGATTCAAGAATTGTTTTTGTACCACCATAATTCCGACAAGCTTTTAATAAATTTTCAGAAGAAAATAAAAACAGTTGTCGCGGGCGGCGGTCGGGTCACAAATCTTTTGGGAGAGACCCTTTTTATTTTCAGGAATGATAAATGGGATTTACCCAAAGGAAGGATAGAAAAAAAAGAGACGCTAGAGGAAGGTTCCTTGAGGGAGGTTAAAGAAGAAACAGGGGTAAAAAAATTGAAAATGGTTGGTCCAATTGGGCCAACTTATCATTTGTTTAAACGCAATGGTGAAACCAAGCTAAAAATCACCCATTGGTTCGATATGACAACCACCTACAGCGGTCCCCTGAGTCCAGAGCAATCGGAGGGGATAACCAAAGCAGAATGGCTTGGTTCAGACCAAGCTCAAAAAGCCGCTCAAAAAGCCTATGCTAATATTGCTAGTGTATTAAATGTCAAAACCAAAGTCAGTTGATTGTTACTGCACTTGGAACAAATTTCTGATATGCCCCATTATTTTTGATTACCTCACGCACAATGGTAGATGAAATGTGAGCGGTAGTACTTGATGCGAGTAAAAATACGGTTTCTACAGATGCCATGTCCCGATTCACTTGTGCAATGGATTTTTCGAATTCAAAATCTACAGAATTGCGCAACCCTCTTAAAATAAAATTAACATCTATTTTTTGGCATAAATCGACTGTCATACCTTTATAGGAAATGACAGATATTTTAGGATTATTTTCGAAAACCTCCGTGATAAACGCTAGTCTCTGATCCATTGTGAACAGATTGTTTTTACTAGAATTTTCTCCAACAGCGATAATAATTTCGTCAAACAACAACAGGCCTTGTGTTACAATATCTATATGTCCTAGAGTGATTGGGTCAAATGATCCCGGAAATAGGGCTTTTTCCATGCTTTTATAATTTGCTATTTTTTAAAGCCTCTTGAATGGCATTGTCAAATAATTGATTCAAACTTATCCCTGCAGACTCGGCTTGTTTGGGTAAAATACTTTCTTTGGTTAATCCAGGAATAGTATTTACTTCAAGAAGATGCGGTAATTGATCAACAAAAATAAATTCGCTACGAGAATAACCTGACAAGTTCAAATGTTTGAAAATTTTCAACGCAAGTGCTTGAACCTCATTAGTCATTTCAATTGAAATCCGGGCAGGTGTAATTTCCTGTGATTTTCCTAAATATTTGGCCTCGTAGTCAAAAAAGGCATTACTTGTCACAATCTCAGTTACGGGTAAAGCCACGGTTTCACCCCGATAAGTAATGACGCCAACTGAAACTTCAATACCTTCGAGACAGGACTCGATCAATAGGTCGTTGCCTTCTCTGAAGGCTACATCAATGGCCCCCATCAGCTCGGATGCAATATTTACTTTGGTTATGCCATAGCTGCTACCTGCACAGTTAGCCTTGACAAAGCAAGGCAGCCCAACCTTAGCGATAATAGCTTCGGCGTCTATAGGGTCACCAAGGTTCAATAAATAAGAAGTGGCACATGGGACTCCAATCTCTTTTAAAACACTCAGACAATCCCTTTTGTTAAAAGTTAAAGCGGATGGATAGGCACCAGAACCTGTGTAGGGAATTCCAATCATATCTAGATAGGATTGTAACTGGCCATTTTCCCCTGGACTACCATGAATAGCTATTATGGCACAATCCGCTTTGACCCAATTAGATTTAGACCGAATACTTAAACTACCCTTGTCTAACTGACATTCTTCGCCCGATGCGTCAAAACATTGCCATTGATTGTCTGAAACGACAATTCTATATTTGTCATACTTATTGGGATCGAGGGCATCGAAAACTACATTGCCACTCTTTATAGAGATGGAGCGCTCGCTAGAAAACCCGCCCATAAAAATAACAATCGTTTGTTTCATGCCTAATAGTATGTCTTTTCATGGTAAAAGTACCAATATTTTTATTAAGTTCGTGCTGTTAGAATCAGGTTTACAAATGACTCTCCATGATCTCTTTTTTACGTCAAATTTTAAAGAAACCAATCGCAAGACATGTTATAATGATGGCCTTGGCGGTGATTGTTTTAATTGTCTTGGCCACGCAATGGCTAAGACATTACACCCGTCACAATGAATTTGTTGTTGTTCCCGATGTGGTGGGAATGAGTTTGGATGAGGCGAGACAGGCTATCGAATCCAGTGATTTGGTTTTTTTAATTCAAGATTCAACCCGTTATAATCCGAATTTTCCAAAACGTTCGGTTTTAGAACAAACACCAGCAGCAGCCTCACAAGTAAAAGTAGATCGCAAGATCTATTTGATGGTAAACTTATCTGATTATAAAAAAATTAGAGTTCCTAGAATTGTAAGGCAGACCTACCGGCAGGCCGAGAAGTCCCTCCTTTCAGCGGGCTTTCAAATAGGGGATACCATATATAAAAATGACATTGGACGCGATGAGGTTATTTCATTAATCGCCAACAATCAACCCATTGAGCCTGGAGAATTGCTAGAAGAAAATTCTAAAATTGTATTGATTTTAGGCAATGGTAAAGGAGGACAATATATACCATGATACTAAATAACGACGACTATCAAGAAGATGACGACAATTTGTTTGAGCATCACTCCTTTATTGCAGCGCCTAGTCAATCGCCTTTGAGGGTGGATAAATTTATCATGAATTTTGTTGAAAATGCCTCTCGAAATAAAATTCAAGCTGCAGCAAAAGACGGAGCTATTTTTGTCAATAACATGACCGTTAAATCTAATTATAAGGTAAAACCTGGCGATAAGGTTCAGGTCATGTTTGCCCATCCGCCATATGAGAATTTGCTTACCCCTGAGGATATTCCATTGGATATTGTCTTTGAAGACGATGATTTAATGGTTGTCAATAAAGCTGCGGGAATGGTTGTACATCCCGGGCATGGCAACTATTCTGGAACTCTAATCAATGCCTTGCTCCATCATTTTAATGGTCTTCCACTTAATTCGGATAATCGACCTGGTTTGGTTCATAGAATTGATAAAGATACCAGCGGATTATTGGTGGTAGCAAAGACAGAGCAGGCTATGACGCATTTGGCAAGACAGTTTTTTGACAAAACCTCCGAAAGATCATATGCTGCCTTAGTTTGGGGATCTGTAGAGCACGATAAAGGGACGGTAGAAGGCAATATTGGTCGTCACCCTAAAAACAGATTGCAAAACACGATCTTTTTGGGGGATGATGAATATAAAGGAAAACCAGCGATTACCCATTACGAAATTCAAGAGCGGTTGGGATACGTGACGCTTTTGACATGTCGACTAGAAACAGGAAGAACGCATCAAATTAGAGTTCACATGAAACATATTGGTCACACCTTGTTCAATGATGCGAGATATGGCGGTGATGCTGTTTTAAAGGGGACTACTTTTACGAAGTACAAGCAATTTGTTCAAAACTGCTTTTCTGTATTGCCAAGACAAGGTCTGCATGCGCAATCCTTGGGATTTGAGCACCCAGTGACTGGAAAACGGCTTTCCTTTACCACTCCTTTGCCTAATGATATGCAACTATGTATTGAAAAATGGCGCAATTATGCCAGTCACGCCCAAATGTAATTCCGTTTGAACTAGTCTCACTTATTCTTTATTTTTGAAAAAACATATAATATGAAAATAGTTATCTCTCCAGCCAAGTCCTTAGATTTTGACAGAAAAGTAACTACTGATCACAGTACTCAAAGTGCTTTTTTAGCTGAGTCTGAAATAATTAATAGAGCGCTCAAGAAAAAATCGGCCAATCAATTGTCTAAATTAATGGATATTTCTCCTTCCCTTGGTCAACTCAATTACGAAAGAAACCAAAATTGGAGGCTGCCTTTCACTGAATCAAACGCCCGTCAGGCAGTTTTTGCTTTCGATGGAGATGTTTATAAAGGATTGGATGTCTATAGTCTAAACACCAGTTTACTTCCAAGACTTGAGAATTCGTTGCGTATTATTTCGGGACTTTATGGTTTGCTCAAACCTTTCGATTTGATTCAGCCCTATAGATTGGAGATGAAAACAAAATTTCCGGCTGGAAAAAATGCAAATCTCTACGCTTTTTGGAAAGCTAAGATTACTCAGGCGCTTCAAAATGAATTGGAAGAGGATAAATTGTTAATTAATTTAGCAAGCAATGAGTATTTCAAGGCAATAGACATCAAAACATTAGATTGTACGGTGGTTTCACCACAATTCAAAGTTGTGAAAAATGGGACTTTAAAAACCATCGCGATTTTCGCAAAACAAGCACGAGGTTTGATGGCGCGATATATCATTGAAAACGATATAAGAACTGCCGAAGGGTTGCAAGATTTTCAAGTTGATGGCTATCGATTTTTAGCTTCTGAATCATCGCTAACAGAACCAGTTTTTGTAAAAAAATAAATCCCGTCGAAACGGGATTTATAAAGGTGTTGCGATCGTACTAATAGGTCAACTCTACATCGAGGTCAAATTCGTCATAAATAGCTCTGTCGGCTAAATTTTCAAAAAAACTGTTTGATCCGTAGCGTACATCAAATTCAGATCGATCAATTTTTAATCGGGCATAAGCCTTGTCCTTAGTTAGGGTCACATTGAATGCAATGGATTTGGTATTTCCTTTAATGGTTAAGTCGGCAACCACATCGTAATATGATCCTGTTCCACTTATTGAGGTGAAAACCATTGAAGACTCCGGGAATTCCTCTACAGAGAAAAAATCTTCAGATTTCAAATGTCCCTCCAATTTGCCTTTGCTGTCACCTGAAAGGTCTGTGCAGTTTATTGAAGCCATATCAATCAAAAATTTCCCTCCCTTAAGGACGCCATCTTCAATGACCAATTCCCCAAAAGTCAGTGCAATTTCTCCTCTGTGAGATCCAGTTACCTTATAGCCTTTCCAAGAAACTTTACTTTCAGAAAGTTTGACAGGTACAGGTTTGATCGTATTGGAGAATCCGTAGGTAAAGGATGCAAGGGCAAATAGGGATAGTAAATAGCTTTTCATAGTCTTTTTTTTAGATGGTCAAAATTATCATTATTCGACGGGTTCTTTTACTCAAATTTCACAAATATTTGTTAATTTTAAATTACCACAAATCCACGTTACAGCCCTAAAATTTAGTATTATTGTAATCTCTTAAATCAATATTTATGACAGATTTATCGCAACAGGAATGGTCCGATCAGGCTCTTGTCGATCAAGATTCGGTAATTTTGGATGTCCGAACACCTGAAGAAGTAGCCGAGGGAATGATTCCCAATGCTGTCAATATAAATATATCTGACCCTCATGGTTTTATGGAAAAATTGCAGACTTTAGACCAGTCAGTTAGGTATTTTGTTTATTGTCGTTCTGGCGCACGAAGTGCCCAAGCATGTGCCGTAATGAATCAAATGGGATTTAAAGACACTAGAAATTTGCTGGGTGGCATCCTAGAATGGCAGGGTGCTGTAGTGTAACAACATATGTTATGAAAAAGTATTTTATTGTCTTTTTTGCTATGACATCGATGTTCCTTTACTGGAGTTGTAGAGATCAAGATAATTCTGTAATTGAAATGGTAACGGCTGAAGAAATGTCCGATCTCCTCGACCAAAATAATTTTAAGTTATTAGACGTGCGAACTCCAGCTGAGTTTCAGACAGGAGCCATTGAAAATGCTGTGAATATGGACTATTTATCGGATGCCTTTAACATTCAAATTAAGACTCTTGATCCCTCTGAACCCATTATCGTTTATTGTAAGTCTGGAGGAAGAAGTAGTGCTTGCGCTGAATTTCTTGAAAAAAATGGCTTTGTCAAAGTGTATAACCTTGAAGGAGGAATCTCTCAATGGACCAATTTGGGACTTCCAGTAGTCTCACCCGATTGATTAATTATGCCACATGGGCGATGGATAAAGCCCCTGTTCCGTAAACCCCTTAATCGCTGATTGTGCACTTAGTTTATCGTTGTAATAGGTCACTCCAAACCAAGGGCTTTTAACTTGAATGGCTCCAACTTCAACAACCCCTTGAATCATCATTTCTTGAATGACAAACGGGAGATATATTTCTGATTTTTCTAGGTTGTCTTCGATAGCCAAAAAGGACTTAAAATAAGTGCCGATATAGTCAAAAATTTTGTCATTACATACCCAAAAATTCATGGATACCAGGTCATGGGGTTGTAAATTAATACCCGAAGTTTGATCTATTATTTCTCCTTCAATGGCTTCTATTTTGGTAAATTCTTCAATAGAAACAAGTTTATCTCCATCTACTTTGCATACGCCGCGAGATACAGAGCCATGATTTGAAAGCGTATCGCTTAGTTTATAAGTGACCAAGCCAAAATGACTTTGTTTATTTTCTTTTATAAAATCAGCTGCTGCCGAAAACGCTGGCTTGCCATAGTAATCATCGGCATTAATAATTACAAAATCTCCTTTGATGAAATTCCGTGCTGACCATACGGCGTGTGCTGTACCCCAGGGCTTTTCTCTTATTTTCTCATGGCTTGTGCCTTCCGGCAGGTCATCGATCGATTGGACTATAACATCGACATTGACCCCTTGTGGTAAGCACTCATTTAAATAATTTTGTAAAAAAGATTGGTTTTCAGATTTCGTGATGACGACAATATGGTCAAAGCCATTTTCTAGAGCATCGAAAATACTGAACTCCATTAAAAATTCTTCATTAACTCCTAATCCGTCAAACTGTTTGAGTTTTCCGTATCTGCTGCCACTACCTGCGGCCATCAATAATAATGTCATTCTAAATAATTTGATGCAAAAATAGGGTAATGTTTTTAGATCATCTAAAATAGTCCTCCAACTTTATCTTTTCAGCGTAAAATGGCCTTTAAAGGATCTGCCATCTTGTAGTGTTGCATGAAACCAGTAGTCGGCTGCTGGCATTTTATAACCATTGTAATTGCCATTCCATCCGCCTTGTTGAGGTGATATTTGTATGAGTAGTTTACCGTATCGGTCGTAAATAAACACTTTACTATCGGGTTGAAACTGGCTGCTGATACCGATGATTTGCCACAGGTCATTGATGCCATCACCGTTAGGTGTAAAGAATTTCATAAAGCCGATAACCGACACCATTTCTTGTGTGACGCCACAGCCATTTTTGTCTCTGACGTATACGGTATGAATTCCGGGTAAAACGTTGTCAAAGCTGTTGAGGTCTTGATAGGGTCCCAAGGGGTTGTCTAGAGCGAACTCATAATTGCCATCTCCAGAGACACTGACAGCAATGGAGTTGACCTGGCTGGCATCGGAGACTGTGATATTATCAATGGTGGCAACTTCCGAATCGACCACAGTGATTTGTCTGCTTTGAGTGCAGCCGTTGCTATTTTCGACGCTAACGGTATATACCCCCGCCTGATTGACCTGAATGCTTTGTGATGTTTCACCGTTACTCCATTGGTAATTGAGGCCACTGCTGCCACCAATCACGCCGGCATTTAGGGTTAGTGTACTTGGATAGTTGTTAAGACAATAAATGACACTTTGATCTTGATCGAGTAAGGGCAGTGGGTTGACTTTTAAGAGCAGTTGACTGATACCGTAGCAGGCATTGTCGTCTTCTGCTCGAGCATAGATATTTTGGCTGTAGGCAGTGGTATTGGTAAAAGGGCTAACTAATGGATTTTGTTCAAGCAGCGCATCTTGGTTAGAGGCGTAATAGGTGATGGTTACCCCAGCAGGCGCACTGACAAGGACTAGGCTGTCGGCTAGCGAGAGATCAAAGCTGGCCAAGCCATCTTCTGTACCATCATCATCACAACGCACCAACATGGCATCGCTTACATCTGTTGTAGAAACTTCAAGGCTCAGTTCGCTGATACTGAAACAAGCCGTGTTGTCGTCCTTCACCTGCACATAAAGAACTTGTGGATTTGAGGTATTGGCAAAGTTATAACCATCGATAGGATTGGTGCCACTTTGCGCATCGGCCAATGTGGTGTAAAAGGAGGTGGAAAGACCAGTGACATTACCCGTGAGCGATTGATCTGCTTGATGGCAATTGAACAGGGTAAAGCCGTCAACAAAACCGTCTTCGTCACATTGGAACAAAGCACTGTTAAAGCTGCTGGGAATGGGGTTGACCTCTAAAGTGAAACTGTTGGTGTCGAAACAATCTTCATTGAGCACATTCTCGATACGCACAAAAATAGTTTCAGAGAAGGCTGTGGTATTGTAGTAGTTCAAAGACAGGTCATTGGTACCATCATCGGCATCGGCTTGAGACCAATGATAGGTCACCGTATAATCAGCCGCATTTTGGGTTCCAAGAACTACAGGAGTCGCCAAAGAGAGATCTACTACCATTTGGCCATTGGTCAAGCTGCCATCGGCGCCATCGTCACAGAACCGCAGATCGGCAACTGTGTTGGCTACCGGGGTATCAAATACTTCTACAAAAAAACTGTTAGTATCAAAACAATCGGCATTCAAGGCGTTTTGGATCCGCACAAAGATTTCTTGCGGATTGGCGGTATTGGTAAAAGGCATACTGATAGGATTCTCACCGCTATTGGCATT
>Ga0222719_10002679_pt1 | contig 16164 bp, 16 predicted proteins | sample C33_34DmetaG_FD_165039 | JGI IMG/M metagenome (GOLD analysis project Ga0222719, IMG submission 165039) | Estuarine water microbial communities from San Francisco Bay, California, United States - C33_34D | ecosystem: Environmental > Aquatic > Marine > Unclassified | place: USA: California... | reverse complement strand
TGAAGAATATGAAGACAAAATGACTGCTTCCTATCACGATGATGAGGAAGAAGAAGTGATGGGCGACAACCATACCGGCGAATGCGGTATTGGTGAAGTTATGCGCAACGGACGATGCGAGCGAGTCGCTATTACCCTTGATGTGGATATTAAGGTTGATGAAGCCGTTGTTGAGGCTGAAACAGGTCGTCAAGTTGTGCGCATTAGCGGTGTGGCTTTTCATCAAGGTGTGAACAAAAACGGTTGGGAATTGACTCGCAAAGGTGCAGACCTTGCCGCTTCGCAAATGGTTGGTGGCGATTTGACGCTGAATCATCCTAAATCTGAAATGGGCCGCTTCCGACGAAACATGGATGGTGGCGTTGATGAAGCCGTGGTCGGCATTGTGCGTGAAGCAACCGTGCATGACCTTTCAGGCAGTGCATGGGAAGTGCGTTTCAAGGCTGATGTTTTCCGAAGTGAATTGTTTGAGGCTCTTGAGTCCGGGCTTTGGCTTCGACAGGGCTACGGCGTATCTATCGGCGGCACAGGTATTCCTGATGAAATGGTTGAAGCCGCAGACGGTAAAACGGTTATGCGCTTTGAAACGGATTTTGAGTTCGACCACTTGGCGATTGTTCACCGTCCAGCATATCCCGGCGCAACAATTGAAACTGTTCAAAGGGTAAATCTGCAAAAATCAGAAGAAGCCTTTAATAGACAAACAGACTCTTCCCCAAATATCGCAACGGAGATAACACCCATGTCCGACGAACAAATTATCATGGAAGCATCCGAGGAAGTCGTGGAAACGACTCCTGACTATCTCGCTGAAATTGAAGCACTTAAGGCTTCTCTCGCAGAAAGCGAGGCACAACTAAACGCCATCAAGGCAGAAGAAGAAGCAAAGGCTGAGGAAGCCCGTCTTGCTCTCGTTCACAAAGCAACTGAAATGGGAATTGCAGGCATTGATGCTCTCCCATCCGAAACTCTTGAATCCATCATCGCCTCCTTTGAGGCAAAGGTGGTTGTCGAAGAGCCAGCAGAAGAAGTCGTTGAAATGACTCCTGTTGCCTCTAACATGGGCGTTGAGGCTTTCGAGAAGCCCGTCGCTGAAAACGAAGCGGTTGTAGCAAACTATCTCAACCGCAAACTCCTGAAGACTCCCGAAACGCTTTACGCAAAAGCATGGAACGCATGGGCTAAGGGCTGGAACCAAACGCTCGGTGCGGCTGAGGAAAACCAGCGAGCCATGACTTTTGCTGAGGCGAAGGAGAAAAACTTGATTTGAGGTGAACAAAAATGACCGCACTTAATACCCCCCGAAACGCAACTTTGAAAGCAGGTAGCACCGTTAGCGGTATTGGCTACCTTTTGGCCCAAGACGGCTCAAACACCCTCGACCTTTCTGCCTTGACCGAGGTTTGCCTCGGCGTGTCGGCTGACGAATCCGAGCGTGATGTTTCGGGCCTCGTTAGCGGCGGCATGGTTTCCTTTTACCCTCTCGGCGGCGTGCTGATGTGCGCTTCTGAGGACGCAACAACTTGGGCTTTGGGCGACACCGTGTATGTCGGTGCTGGCGGTCTTTGCACCTCCACTGCCGGAAGCAACAAAAAACTCGGCCTGTATGTGGGCGAGGGAACAACGACGACCGCCGCAGGCGACCTGATTCCTGTTATGACTGCTGGTGCAGACATCGCTTGATAACAAAAAACAATTTGAGGTGAAAAAAATGAAGCAAACACTTGAAGAAATCCTAACCGTCGAAGCCGCCGCAGGGCCATTTGGACAGGCCGATGCCGTCCTTGAGCAAACCCTCCGTGATTTCATCGAATTGCAGTCCACCACGATTGCAGTCGGAACCCAAGTCGTCGGCGTGCGAAGCGTTGGCTGGTTGGAGTTCACTTGGTATTCCGGTGCTGAGGGAACCTTCTCATACCCTCTCGCTGACAACGCCACTGCCGACCCAACCAAGATTGGAACGGAAAACTATTCCGTCCACTTGAAGAAGGGTCAAGGCCGGTGCATTTTCCTTGACTCCACCCTCCTTCGTGGCGAGTCCTTTGAGAACCTCGACCGACAACAGATGGCTATTGTGCGCAACCGTGCAACCGTCATTGATAACCTCATCATTGATGCTCTCCTTGATGGTGCTGGACAAAGCGTTGTCGTTTCCGGTGGCTCAGAATGGGACAGTGCTTCAGGCGATGCCGAGGCAAACATCCTTGAGGCTATGGACAAAATCTTCGAGAACGCCCGTGTGTCCGGCAGTGAACCAATGGCCCTCATCGTCCCAACCAAGCACCGAAGCGTGCTTTTGCAGACGACCCTTTACGGGAATGTCGTTGAGTCGCTTGAAGAGCACTTGAAGCGCATGACGAACCTCACCATCTATTATTCCCGTGATTCGCTTCTCGCAGACACGGCTCTGCTCTTGATTCCCGGCGCAGAAACGGCTGAGTTCTTCACTTACAACGGCGACGGCTTCATGGAAACCGAATTGACCCGAATCCCCGGTGTTGGCTACGATTGGATGCTCACCGGCTACATGGGTTGTGTTATCCATGAGCACCAAGACGGGGCGGCTTCCGGCCTCTCGAACCGTATCTGCAAAATCACCAACATCACTGCTTGAGGCGGTGATTGATTGAGCAGGGCAGACTTCTTGAAGCGATACGCCGAGAACATTCTCGGTCGTGCTTTGACGGATGCCGAGGCTGAACAGGTTTGCGCAGAAACCAATCGGCGCAAAGTGCAAGACCTGTGCGCACAATTTGCGCAAAAGCCAAAGGCCAAGCCAAAGAAAAAGAAGTTGGTGCTTCCTGAATCAATTGACGAATCAATGGATGATACAATTAAAGCGGTGATAAATGATGAAGTCTAAGGCGGCAGTCGCAAAGGCTCTTAAGGATAAGGGCGTTCCTCTTCCTTCTCAGGATTCATATTCTGCTATGATGCACCGACTCAACACTTGGGGCGAAGGAAAGGGCTATCTCTTTCGACGAATTAAGAGTCGCTTTTACGCAAGGCAAAACCTTCCTGCTGAGATTCCTTTCGGAACAGTGGTTTTTGTCCCCAACAGTGATTTTGCACGCTCTTTGATTAAGACAGGTGCTATGTTCCCTATGGGTCGTGCTTTCTATGACGAAAAGGTTCACACTTTGATTGATGTTCCCCAAACGGAGGAATACAAAGAGCCAAAGGTTGAAAAACCAAAACCTGCACCTAAGAAGAAAAGCAGTCCAAAGAAAAAGGTGAAGAAGAATGACGATAACGGTAGCGCAGATTCGTGATTTGCTCAACAGGCCGAGAGGCTTGAATGACGGCACAATCAACGAATACATCACTATTCGCACCGAAGAAGTGAACAAATCCCGTCGTTCTTCGACTCTTTATGGTCTTGGTGAAGACGAAGGCGTTTCAGATACGCAGGCTGAATCAGCCATCAAGTTTCTCGTTTGCGTGGATTGCTTGCGAGTTATGATTGACACAATTCCTATGTATGTTCCTGAACCGGAACAACGACGAACAGATATTCGGCTTTCAGCACAGTTAAAGTCTTTTGAAGCACAAGCCGACAGACTGCTTTCGCAGGTTGCTGAAAGAGGGGGCAGTGCCTTTGCCCTTGACTCAAGCAACTCGCGGCAGGAATAAACATGACCGACTACACATGGAATGGTCTTATTTCAACGGATGCTTCCGTTTCAGGCAATTGGACTCCATCGGGCATTCCTACAACGGGCGACAAAGCCATTTTTGACTCATCGGGTGCTCAATCGTGCAACTTTAACATTCCTGCTCTTGATGAAATCGAAATCCAATCAGACAACATAAACCTTATCACATTTTCTATTGATGTTGATTTAATAGGTCTTTCGGTATCAGCCGCAGGAACAATGGCGGCGACCGCATCAAGGGTTATGACTTTTTCAGGAACGCCACTGTATAAAAGCGGTTCATGCTACATTGAAATCGGCACTTCAAGCAGTCCCTTTAATGATGTTATTTCAAGAGAACATTTTACATTTACATTGACACCTTCGACGGGCAACATTTATTTTGACACGGGCATTTACCCAAACATAACATTAGGTGGCTCAGGTGGAAACTTTACACCTCAATATGTCGCACCAACGGTTGCAGACTCAACCGATGTTCATTTTTTGATAATGGTAATCACAACATCCGGCACTTTTGGCCCTGCTTCCGCAACGCCAACGGACAACGATAAAGCCAAAAACTTTATTCTTGATTCTTCTACATCTCAATTTACAATTGCCGCATCAAGCATCACTGATTTTGATGGTGGCTACGCCACTTGGACTTTTCAAGGCGCAACTGCCGGATTCCTTATTCCTACATCAAACCTTGCTGATTATCAAGGATGCGACTTTACCTTTCAAAAAATGTCTATTGTCGCCACTGATGCTGGCGCAGGTTCATGGGCTAAAATCGCCGCTAATGCTCGACTTTACCTGACGGACTTTACAGTGGGCGTGGGGGTGTCTGTAAAGGGTGCTGGTGCGTCTGCAATCCATTTGATTAACCGACCCACCATCAAAGGCACTTGGGGCTTCTTTCCCATCGCAGACGGCATTTATCACCATAAGGACGGCGAGGTGCTTGGAGTCGCTAACGGAGGAACGGGTCTTGCGAATGTTGGCGAATATGAAATCCCCTTCGGCACTGATGGAAACGCTTTAACAACATCCTCCCGGCTTACCTTCGACAACAACCTTAACGAATTAACCATTGATGGAAAATTGACAGTGAGCGGTTTGATTGACCCAACCGGCCTTGAATTAACACCTGTTGCCGCAAATCCCGGTGGCGTTGCCGCAAACACACTTTGGCTTGATAGCACCAATAGCAACAAATTGACATTGGGCTCAACAGAAGTCGGCAGTGGCGGCGGTGGGGGCGGCGGTGGAACGGTATCAAGCGTTGATATGAGCGTGCCTACGGGCTTTACGATTAGCGGAAACCCCATCACAGGCACAGGAACGCTGGCCCTTGCGTTTGACACAGGCTACGCCCTTCCCACATCAGCCAAACAAACTCAATGGGACACCGCCTACGGTTGGGGCGACCATAGCACACAAGGCTACCTTACCTCAAGTCCACCCGAAACCGACCCTGTATTTTCTGTTCATCCTGCATCGGGTATCACGGTCGCTGGTGGCGGAGATGTTTCTAAGGGCGAAACGGCATTTGGGTGGGGCGACCACGGTGCGGCAGGTTATCTCACCTCATTCACCGAAGCCGACCCCGTATTCACGGCAAGCGAGGCTAACCTGTTTATTGTTGGCGATGCCGCAAAATTGGCGGGGATTGAAGCAAATGCTCAAGTCAATGTTCCCCTGCAACACATGAGACTTTACGGCATCAACACAGGGTCAAACCTCCACACCGTTTCATCGGGTTCACGGGTTTATCTTGACCTTGGCGATGCAACGAAGTTTGCCGAATCAACCACGGGTTCCCATCCCGACATTACAATAACAAATGCGGCAACAGACTACATCACAATTGCGGCTGGTGGGATTTATCAAATCACAGGGCATGTCGGCCTATTCCCTGCAACTGCCCCATCATCACACGATGTTTGGGTTGAATATAACACCAACACATCAGCAAACCGTGAATTAGGTGTTTCAAGGGTTCAACATGCAAGCAACTCCACAGGCAACATGAATTACAAGCATAGCACCGTGGTTGAAGTCCCATCTACGGCAAGCGACATGAACATTTACATATCGGTATTCACCAACGGCGCAACGGTCAATGTGCGAGCCTATGATAACAACCGTTTCTTTTTCACTATTACACGCATAGGAGATTCAACGGTATGATAAGAGAACAACTTGAAACCCGTTTTCCCGACCACGATTGGTCGCATTGTGAAGAAAACACCCCGTTTAATCATTCAAATGGTGTGTATTGGATTGAACCGACGATGTGGTATGACGACCTTCCCCAATGGACTTCGGCTGAAATAGCCGCATTTTTGGAGGCATAAACATGGACAAATGGCTCGACGAATATGTGGAACAGGTAATGGCTCAACAAGTTGTGCGCAACAGGATTTTTAAGAAAAAGGTGAAAAAAAATGACTGAACGAAGAAAAGGAAAAATCGTGTATCAGCCCCCTGAGCGGTGCTACACCAACATAAACATTGAAGAAACACCACATGGTTATCGTCTATTCAGGGATGGCGACAAGCATCACTTTACCGTGATTCCTCTTTCAAAAATGGTGTCCATTGACTATAAGGAGGAACGACAATGAACGAGCAGGTGATGTTGGGTTTGGCTCTTGGTGTGTTTATTGCTGGCTTTGCGCTCAAGCAATATCGCAAACTGCGCACAACGATTGAAGCGGCTTTGGAAGACGGTCAATTGACGCTCGACGAGGCTTTTGAAATTGTTGAAGACATTAAGGAAACCGTGAAAGAGGTTGAGTCGCTTCCTTCTCCTTCTGCGCTTAAGCGTATGCGCAAAGACGAATTGGTTGAATTGTGCGCAAAACATGACATTGACACAGAAGGAACGAAGGCTTTGCTCATTGAACGACTTCAGGAAGTGAGCAACAATGGCTGATTTTTATTGTGAAGTCGCTGATGTTGGCTCTCGACTTTCGCTTGATGCTTCGCAACGCACGCGTGCAGAAACACGCATTGAGCGACACATTCGCCAAGCGTCCATTGAAATAGACCAAGTGTTTCTTGACTATGGCCGGGACGAACCAAGCGACCACCTCGCTGATTCCCGTCTTGATGGGGCTATTAGTGCTGGCGCAACCACTATCACATTGACGGATGCTTCGTTGTTTTCAAGTGCTGGCGACGGAAGCATTAACGGTGATGGGTTTTCGTGGACGGGCAAAGCAGGCAACGACTTGACGGGTTGCACCGGAATTACCTTTTCACATCACAATAACGACATTGTGTATGAAGGAAAATATGTGCATGTCGTTCGTGAAATCTGCGCAGACCTTGCCGCCGCTTCATACCTTGAGGATGAAGGGACAATGCAAACCAGCGCAGACGGTGGCCTTCGTGGACAAGCACTTCGCAAGCGTGCTATGAACGCTTTGAACAGGCTTGCTCACTTAGGAAGTGCATAAAATGGCGCAAACATATAACCGCCGTGGCTCTTATGCTTCGTTTTCTTTGAATCATAACGACCAATTATTGCGCAAAGCAATACAACTTTTGGGACGCAAAGGCTCACAAAGCGTTGATGCGTTTATGCGCATGGTTATCAACGAACAAGTCGAAGAGGCTAAAAAAATGCTTAAGCGAATGTCCGGCAGTCTTGTTAATGTGCGAGTCCCAAAAGCAAAGGGTGTGTTTAACTCAAAGCGTGCTTCCCGTGGCCCAATTCATTCTGTTGTTGCTGATGCTCTTAAAAACGAGCGAGTCAAAAACAAAGAATACCGAGTTCACACAGGAAAGACTCTTCGTGAAGCAGAAAAAGGTGTTATCGGTCAAAGGGGAGGTAAATTGTCCCACATTGTCGCAAAAGGTATTGACCCGTTTAGTTATGGAAAATTGCCGATGTTGGTTATGTCGAGCGCAGGGTGGTATAGCAAACATGGCGTTGCTGGTTGGGCGAGCACGGGTATGCGTATGCGCAGACAACATCCCGGTTTTTATCACACCTTCGACTACATCGGCTATGTGGACAAAACCGCACGGGCTAAGTTTGCCGCAAGTGCGCCCAATTTAATTTATATGCTTGGTGTTGAAGCAGGGTTTAGTGCGCAGGGTTCAGTGAAAACATCTATGAAATCACGCGTTGGTGGACAGGGCTTAATGCTTGCGAGAGGTGTTTGAAATGGCGGTATCAAATCAAACGGATTTTTGGACGGCACGACTTAACGGGCAAGACCCTGCAAATCCTGTTGGCGAAAACAACACGGCTTGGGCTCTTGATGCTGGCGATGCTGGCGACGGCGCATCATCAAATGGCTATTGGCGCATAACTTCTGCGCTCGGAGGCCAAACATGGAAGCAAACCGTTGCCGATGCAGATAACGACTTAACCTTGATGTGTGCAGTCCACATTGAATCTGTTTCCGATGCCGACGAAGTGCTGATGGCCCTTGACAATGGAACACATCGCATTGAAGTGCAAAGTGTCGGTGATTTGCACAAGGTAAAACTCGTTGGAACGACTACCGTTGAAAGTCCAAATCTCGACTTTGCTATGGGTGAGGAAACCGCCGTCCCAATCATTCTCCGTCTGACTCTCGCCAATGACGGCACTGCTCGTCTGTATATGGCTGAAATAATTGAGGATGATGATGCACAACAACATTACCTTGAGGTTTCTGCGCAAACCACTTTTGCGCAGGGTGCTTTCTTCGGCACAACGACGGGAACCGTTGATTTTTACAGTGTATATTTCACGCCCCACGGTGCTTATTCCCCCGATGAAATGGATATGTCCGACTTTATCTCCCACAGTCTTTTGCGCACAGGAATGAAGGTTCGTGATATTCTGCGCAATAGCAATCGCCTCTTTTTGAAAACGCATGTCGGAAGTGCGGGTATTAACTATGCGTTTGATTTGTCCAGCGAGTCCATGCTTAACCGCTATCAATCCCCCACAGTGCATGTGATGATTCAAAAAACCAACTCCCCAGACTTCTTGACGCTTGCAGGGACACGCACAGACCAGCGATACACCGTAGTCATTTTCGTTTCGGCACGGGGAACGAATTATGAAAACGCATACCGATTGGCCGCTTCAATTCTTGGCGAGGTGTTCGACGAATTGTATGTGCAAACGGGCCTGCAAAGCGGCGTGGATAGCCTCATCGGCTATGACGCAACCTTTGACACCAAGGTTGATGAGGACGATGTAGTGTGCATTCACACGCTTTCGCTTGAATACATGAAGAAAATCCGAATGTTCTATCGTGAAGCGTGATATAAACATTTGAAGGAGAACCTTCATAAAGCAAACCATCCTTGTTTAATTCATGCCTAACCACCTACGCTATGTCAGTGTTGGAAAAGAAAGCACATACAAAACCGTTGCCTCCGAAGAAGCGATTGGTGAAGTGGAAAGCGAAGGATTTCAACAATCCTACGATGTCCTTAAGCGAAACGATGTCAATTATTATGGTGCGGCTAAAGCAATCGTGAGCAAAAAATACGCAGAAGGCTCATTTACAATGGCTCTTCAACCTGATGATTTCACTTTTATGATGCTTCACGGCATCATGGGTGTTGATACGCCCGGCGGAGGCGGCGCAAGCGACGAGCGTGTGCTTTCTGAATTGGGACTTGATAGTGCCGCAGAATTGCCTTCCTACACCTTCCGAGTTGGTCGTGATGATACCGAGCACATTTTTCCCGGTCAAGTCATTGAAAGCATTAGCGTTTCAGCCAGCATGGGCGAATACGCTATGATGAGCGTGAACACTACGGGCGCAGAACAGTCAAGTTCGACAGGAACGCTTTCAACCTCTGTATCAAACATTTACACAGGAGATGCCGCACACTTTGCTAAGTCTTACATTCGTTTTGAGGCCGCAGTGGACACCGGAACGCCAGCCGATTATTCAGAATTGATTCAAAGCATTGACTTTGAAATCAAGACGAACCGGGACATGGATAACTCCTACGGCTTGGGAAGCGAAACCTGCATCCGACCCCCTCCCTCGACTCTTCGTGAAGTGAGCGGAAGCATCACCTTTCACAAAGCATTGGGAAGTGGTGATAGCACTGCCGCCGCAAGCGAGCCTTATTTTGACGAATTGATGGGTGCTACGCAAGCAAACGGTCAAGCACTGTTTAACCCCGGTTCAGCCGCACCTGCGCTTTCTGCGCTTTTCTATGTGGACGGAACCCACTACATCCGGTTTGACTTCTTTAAGTTGCACTTTGAAATGCCCGAAACGAGCATCAGTGGTCGTGATTCCCAAACAATGACCGTTAATTTTCACGGACTGTTTGACTTGGGCGACAAAAATAAAATGGTTGAAATCACCTGTAAATCCGCAGAAGGCCAAGCAGATTATGACGCTTGAGGGGTGATGATAGTTGCCTATCACAGACCCCTCCGCAGTGTCCACAACCACTGTTCATGGAACACATTTGACGATTGGCGCACTTATTGAAGGCATTGTTCAAGGCCTTAACGCAAACAGTGAGTTGATTGACATTTCAGTGGTTCGCCACGCAGTCGGAAACAATTATAGTGCGTTCATTACCTATGAATCAGCACCAGCCGCACCTTGAGGTGAATAGTCCATGATGAGCGAAAGAAGTTGCTCATTGGATAGCAAAGAAGAAAAGGAAAGTGAATACAATGCCTGTATTGAAGAAAGAAATTGAATTAGACGACGGAAAAACAATCATGGTTCGACAAGCATCGGGTCTTGATAAGTTGAAAATTGAGAACATCCAGCAACGGGTTGCTCGGCAATTCCGCCACTTTGGGCTTGACCCGAATGAATGGACTCCTGAACAACATGAAGAGTTTGCCGTTGCGATGGACGAAGCCGGTGCTGGAATTGAAGCACAAATTGAGGCTTGGGTTCCCAAGTGCGTTCTCGAAGAGGACTTTGACATTTACACCCTGACGAGCGCAGAATTGATGGACATTCTGCGCTTTGTTCGTGGCGACACTTTGGAGGGCGCAGTCCCTTTGGAATGATTGGAAAAATTGCACCAACACTTTGTTCTGTTTTTAAAGGAATCCTCCCAAGCGACTTATTTCAGCGATATGATGATGAAACAGGGTATGAAATGCTTCAATTTGACATTAGTGTAGCGGCTGAAATCAACGAAAGAATCAAAGAGCAAACAGATGAAATGGATGCAAAGCGAGCCGTAGCCAAACGAAACCAACGAAGGGAGAAAATATCATCTGCGCAAATGGGGTCAATCATGGAAGAATGGGCTGGTGAATAATGGCGAGAGTTGGTGCGGCAAGAGTCTTTTTCGATATTGTCGGGACTTTTCAAGCCAAATCCCTTCTTGGCGACACCAAGGAGGCCATGACTGTTCAGCAGGCTATTATCCTTGACGCTCTCGGCGGCATTACGGAAGCCTTTGACGAAACATCCCAATTTATCATTGAATCAACAAAGCAAGTCGTCGAAGCATTTCACGAATACGAAGCACAATTGATTCGTGTGCGCAAGTTTTATTCAGGCGAAGCAAGCGAAGTGGACAGATTTACCGAAGCATCTATCCGACTCGGTGAATCATTTGCCTTTACCGGCGCAGAAGCACTTGCGGCCAGCGCACGCACTGCGCAGTTGAAAGGTGTTCTTGAATCCCAAGAAGCCATTATTGAAGCAACCCGTGCAGGTTTGCTGATGGCTCAGGTCGGTGAAATGGAAACCGAGTTGGGTATGAACCGCTTTATCGCTCTTGCGCAACAAACAGGTTTCATGTATGGTGGCTTGACAAAAGCAACCTATGACGCTATGAGCGCAGAACAACAAGCAAACATTGTTCGTGGGAATAGCATTCGTGTTCTCGACCAATTGAACACCATTGAAAACACTTCTGTCGCAACGATGGAAGACATCACCTTTGTCCTAAACCAATTCGCAAGTCAAGCAGACATCGCAGGTGAAAGCATTGGTGATATGGCCGCTATGTCTGCCCTGTTGCTTGAAACAGGTGAAGAAGTGAGTCGTGCGGGAACAGGTTTGCGCATGATTTATCAGCGCATTGGAAACGAAAACAGTGATGCCGTTAAGGTTCTGCAAGAATTGATGGGTGGCGTTGAAGCGTCGGCCATCACGCAAATGAAATTGACTGACATCATTTCAAACATTGGGCCAGCCTACGCTGAAATGACGGGTGAGCAAAAGCGCAACCTTGCCGTAGCAATCGCAGGCTCTCGCCACTATGTTAAGTTTCTCAAGTTGATGGAAAACCAGCCTCGTTTGCTTGAGTTGCAGACCAACGCATACCGAGGACAATACGGGGCTATTGAAGAGTTTGAATTAAAGGCCGAAAGCCTTATGTTTCAACAGATTCAGCACGAAGCAGTTATCAAAAACCTTCAAGTTGAAATCGGGGATAAATTGGCTGGCGCATATATGTCCGGCGTTAAAGCGCAAGAAGTGTTTTTGAATAGCATCAACGAAGGTCTTGAAAACGAAAAAATCCGTGATTTTGTCGAAAACGCCATTCAGTTGTCGCAAGTGTATAAAACAATGGCCGCACCGCTTGCGAATGTTGCGATGCAGGCTTTCAATTTGATTATCGCATTTAAAACGCTTTCAGCAGTCAATAAAGCACTTAAACCTGAAGCCTATGAGCAAGCACAGGGCTACCGCAAAACCCGTGAAGAGATAAAGTTTTTGAGCACAACAACGCTTGAATACGGCACACTTTCAAAGAGCGCATTATTTGGTGCGGCGACTGCGCACAGGCAAGCACAAGGCGATGTTGTCGGACATACACTTGCGGTTGATATTCTCAATCAAGAATTGCATCAGCAAAAAACAAGTTTAGAGATAGCAACCGGGGCTCAAATCGCATATAATAATGCGGCACGAAGAGGCTATACCTCTATCTTTGTTGATAAAGTTATTAACGAAAATAGCCACATGCTTATCAATTCAAAAACAATGGAACATTTGACTCTCAAACATAAAGAGTTCACTGTGGCGGTTAAGGAAGCAGAAGCCGCATTAGCACCTGCAAACACAAAATTGATAATGTATAAAAGCACCCTGCTTGAAACTGGAATGGCTGTTAATCAATTGAGAGCATTTCAAGCAGGCGGTATTCAAGGATTGATTGACCGAAACAAAGCACAAACACAATTGAACCTCACGCTCGACCATGAAAATGCGCTTATAAGCGAAACGCTAATTCTTTCACGGGCATTGATTCCCGTAGAAAAAGCAAACCTCACTGCTGAAATGCAGTCTAATAACATGAAAATACAAGGCAACCGAGCACGGATGGCCGCTATCAACACAACACTGCTTCTTGGAACGGCAACGGATGAAGTGAAGCAAGCACTAATGGAAGAATTAACGACACTGCAAAAAAACACTAATGCGCACATGGAACGCAATAATCAAATCCAAATGGGATTGCTTGCGAGCGAACAAGCAGAACAGGCCGCACGGGAGTTTGCTATCGCTCAACATCAGGGAAGCCTCGCAACAAAAGGCTTTTCTCTTGCGGCGGCTGGTGCGGCTATGAAAACGGCAGTGCTCGGTATGACAATTAAAAGCGTAGTCGGTGCGCTTATGCCTATGACAATGATTCTTCCCTTTATCGTGGACAACCAAAACCAAATGGCGGCGGCGGCGGCAAGCATGGCGGTTATGATGATAACAATGCTTCTTCCTTCTTTGCAGGCCGTAGGTGCGCAAATGAAAATAAACGGAGTCGCCGCAACCGCTATGACAGGTGGCCTTAACATAGCGGCGGCGGCTATCATCACCTTTGCCGCATATATGGGTGTTAAGCGGCTTGGGGCTAAATCAGACTTCCTTTCAGGTGCAGTCGCTAATGTGGAGGACTTCAATCAAGGTGTTTTGACCTCCAATCAATTGCTTTCGACGCTCACAGAAACGGATGAAGCAGTCTATGCTGGTCTTGTTGATAAATCCTTCAAAGAATTGGCGCAAGGCGGGACTGATGAAATCACTTCTGCTTTAACGGTTCTCCGAGGCGAATTGGATGAAGTGTCATTGGCTTTAAAATCCGCCGAAGAAGGAACATCGCTTTACAATGAAATGATGGCCGAGGAAAGCGCATTGAAAAATGCAATCACGCAGGTTGAGGCTTTGAGTCAAGCATATACAACTCAGGCCCGTCTTGCACGGTTGATTGCTTCAGGAGAAGACTATGATGTGAAACTTAGACAAACAGTTTCATACGCAACCGAAAATGCAAAAATCCTTGGTATTGGCGACAAAAAATATGTTGTCGAATACATGGATTTGCAGGGCAAGTTGCACCGCTTTACCTATCAAAGCGAGGAAAAGGCAAGAGCAAAACAACGAGAAATCCAAAACAGATACAATATGGAGTCTTTGCTTGCGCAACAATCCTACAATGACACCTATATTGCCGAATTGGAAAAGAAAACAGAAAGCCAAATTGACGCTGAAAAGAATGCGCAGGAAGTCATGCTTGGTGATGCCTACGCATTCGCAAATGCCCGTGAAGAATTGTTCTTTGGCGGCAACAAAGCCGGGTTCACAGGAACGCTTATGAAGCAAGTTATGCAAGGAGGGGTTGAAAACCTGCTTTACAAAACTGAAATCGTTCAGACGAATGTGTTCAATGGAATGACACTGCCTGAAATGGTTCAGCAAGTGAGCGCAGGTGTGATAGATGAGTTGCGCAGTCAAAATGTGCTAAGTTAAGTGAAGGTGTTGAGAAGTGAAAACCAGCAATTTCAAACATTCCTTTTGGCTTTGTGGATATTTTGACGACTTTCAGGGCGCACGCTCGATTGCCGACGACCTTAATCAAGCCAATGTGCGCACACACGACCACACAAAAACGCACTACGGCTCAGTGTTTGGCGCAGAAGCAACGCTTAACCCACGGTATCAATTCACATATCCCGACCGTCTGCGCACAACGCATTGGGAATATAGCGACCCAAACATCACTTCGGATGATTTGTTTAACTCAACATCCATTAACCTTTTGCGCAGAAATACAGGACTGCATGAATGGCTCACCGTGGATGTAGCCTTGACGGATGCAAGCAATTATGAAAAGCGTGCATCCCTGCAAATCCCAACCTCGCTGGTCGGCAATCGCTACAAATGGAACGGCGACTCTTCCGACTCATACCTTGCGTTTTTGAACGGCCACGACACTTCAGGAGGTTATTATGCGCCGCTTGGCGATATTGACCCGACCTTTGGAGGAAGTCCATACCTTAACGCCGATGAGGACTATTTGCCGTCAAACCACCTTGAGCGGATTGGCGGTCATGTGCGCATAGGGCAAGAGGATTCTGCGCAGTGGGGTTCTGCGCAAATCCACAACAATTTCACATCTGTCTATACGGGAGAAGCACCACTTATCCCGCTTGCTCTGACCGACTTTGAAGCAGGAAAATTGATGCACACGATTCAATCGCCCTCACGCAAACAATTCCTCGTCAATTCGCTTTATTCACAGGCTTCTTCGGGAACAGAGCGGCTTTTGACCTACACAGGCGACCTGCGAATGCGTGGAATTGGTGAAATGTTTCATCTGCGCTTTGCGCAACACAAAATCTGCGATAGCACTTTTGATAACTACATCCTAAAAATTGGCTACAAGCCAACGGCAACCTACAACAAATCAACCGACGACTTCGACGACACAACCGTTCTCGCAGAAGTGGATATTGATTTTTCTGCGCTTTTGCTTGCGCAAACGCACAATGCTTGGGCTTATCCTCTTGGAATTGAAACACCGTATGACGAAACAGGTGTTTGGCTTGATGTGTTCGTTGCCTTTGACTTTACCGCCGGGACTTGGAAAGCGTATTATAACGATGAGGCTACGCATTTTGACAGTGGTTCAATTGGTTCAGTGGACATGGCTACGGCAAGAGGTTGGTCGCTTGATGCGAAGTGGTCTGCGTTAGGCGCAGGCGGCGCAGTCGTCGTTGATACGCTGATTGACCGAGCCGCAGTGATGCTTCCCCTGTCTTGGAAAATTGATGGAACGGCCATGCCTCCCACGGAGTCGTTTGACATGCGAATGCAAACGAATAGCATTGGGTCATGCACTGTTTCTTTGAGCGACGACGACCACGACTACGCACTATCTGCGCTCACCACAGGCTCAAGCGCAACCGAATGGCGCATGTTGATGTTTAGGGATAACGAAAACCGTCCGATTTGGTCGGGCATCGTTGATGAAATCGCTTACAAGCAGGACAATTATTCAAAGAAAATCACAACCCGAATCACTGCACGGGATTCAGCAAGCATTCTTGACCGTGTTCTTCCTGTTTGGGAAGTCGGACAAAACGCAGTGTTTTCGCTGAACAATCACATTTCAATGTCGGCTACGCTTGAAAAGCGGTATTTTGAAACAAAGGCTCTTGAAAACATGCTTTCGATGGGTGCAACGCCGATGTTGTTCGGCAACAGTGAATTGGGCTTTTCCTCCTATGACTCATCAGGGGCAACAAAATACCTTCAAAATCCCGATTCCCGAATGCGCCTGTTTA
>Ga0222719_10002678_pt1 | contig 16165 bp, 15 predicted proteins | sample C33_34DmetaG_FD_165039 | JGI IMG/M metagenome (GOLD analysis project Ga0222719, IMG submission 165039) | Estuarine water microbial communities from San Francisco Bay, California, United States - C33_34D | ecosystem: Environmental > Aquatic > Marine > Unclassified | place: USA: California... | reverse complement strand
ATATTTTTTTAATCTATTCTCAGTAAATATTGTTGAAAGGTGAGTGGTTAAATCATTTTCAGTAGGAAACCTATTTCCGATTTCAGTAATTTTGCCTTCCATAAAATCTTTAAAGGTATATTTCTGCCCTGAAATATAGTTTTTTTCATTTTCAATAAATAACATTGGAAAATTTATTATAAAATCAGCATATTTTTCGAAATTTAAATTTTCAAAAAATAATTTTGGTAATCCTCCTCTTGAAGTATTTTGCCAAACTTTCGAACGATAAGATAAATAATTACTATTTTTTTTTTCAACTATTGATGAGTTTGCAAATAAAGCAATTGATATGGGTACAATAGAATTAACAAGTTTAAATTTTTTAATAAAATCTTCTTCAGAATTGTAATCAACATTTAATTGTGTACCACATGTTCTATACATCATATCTAAACTTAATTGACCTCCTTTGGGCATATCTTTGGTCATTAGTTCGTATCTTTGTTTTGGGTTATTTGGAATTTCTTCTAATTTAGAAATTGGATCAAAACCTGCGCTTACAATTTTTATATTTAATTTTTTAGTAACCTGTCTTAATTCAAATAAATAATCTTGAGACTCTGCACAAGCTTCATGAATATTATTGAGCTGATCACCAGAAAGCTCTATTTGATTACCTGGTTCAAGAGTAATATTTTTTCCACCTTTTTTTAGTCCAATAATATTGTTTTTTTCTAACATTGGTTTCCAACCAAATTCAGCTAAAGCTGTAAACATTTCTTTAATTTTAGAATAATCAATTCTTTTATTATTGTTTAAATCAAATAAAAATTTTTCATGCTCAATACCAATCTTAAATTTCTTATTCTCTTTAATTCCAGATTTGAAGTAATCAATTATTTGTTCTTTTTTATTAATCATAGATTTTTAATTTTAGTTTATTAATTGCTGTTAAGCAAAGAATATGGTTTTCTTGAAAAAACATTTTTTACCATGGGTGCAAACTTTTCTAAGGGTAAGCTTTCATAATTAGGGTCAAAAGAAGCTTGGTCCCATTTTTCACAAAAATCTATAGCTTCTTGATAGTACTTATGATCTTTATATTTTTCCCTTTGATTTTTATTTTTGCCTAAGTGGTGAGCATAATAATACATTTGAAATTCTCCATGTTTTTCTACAATCCAGTGAGTTTTTTCGCTGACATAAGGTTTTAATACTGCCGCAGCATATTCCGAATGATTTAATGGTGCGAGCTCATCGCCTATGTCGTGAAGTAAAGCGGCTACTATCATTTCTTCATCAGCACCATCTTTTAAAGCTCTAGTTGCTGTTTGAAGGGAATGCTCTAGTCTAGTAATTTTATATCCTTCAAGCGTAGAAGTGAGGCCTTTCATAAAATTTAAAATTCTATCAGCAGTTCCATTAATATAATCTTGCTCATATTCATCGAGCAGTAAATATTCATCTTTAGTACCATCTTTCATTTGTGTGAAATTAACAGTCTTCATATTTAATTATTTGATGCTGAGCTTAATAGAGATAATTGAGTTACTTTACTATCCCCAAGCTCATCAATTGGTTTTACCGGATAATCTCCTGTAAAATAATGATCCGTTAATTGCGGATAGTTTTCATTTCTATTTTTAAAACCGATGGCTCTATACAATCCATCTAAAGATAAAAATTTAAGAGACTTTGCGCCAATGTATTCACAGATTTCATCATTATTTTTATTGGCTGCTAATAGCTCTTTTTTAGTTGGTGTATCTACACCATAAAAGTCCGGATACCTTATTTCTGGACAAGCGATTTTAACATGGACTTCTTTAGCACCTGCATCGTAAAGCATTTTTACAATTTTGTGAGAAGTTGTACCTCTAACTAACGAGTCATCAATTAAGATTATAACTTTATCTTTGATCGCTGTCTTATTTGCATTTAATTTTAATTTAACTCCAAGACTTCTAATTTTTTGACTAGGTTCAATAAAAGTTCTACCAACATAATGATTTCGAATTAAACCAAGTTCAAAATTTTTCCCTAGGTGTTGTGCGAATCCTAATGCAGCAGCATTACCCGAGTCTGGAACGGGCACCACAATATCAGCTTCAACATTATTTTCTTTAGCAAGCTCTATTCCTAAATTTTTTCTATGTTCATATGCAGTTTTGCCATCTAAAATACTATCAGGTCTTGCAAAATAGATGTACTCAAATACACAAGGTCTTACTTTTTTAGGTGGGAAGGGTTTGATGCTAGTTAATTTATCATTTTCGATTAAGACTATTTCACCATTTTCAACTTCTCTAATAAATTTTGCACCAATTATATCAAGTGCACAAGTTTCTGATGCAAGTACATAGCTATTTTTTAATTTTCCAATAACTAGCGGCCTTATTCCAAAAGGATCTCTCACCCCAATTAATGAAGTTTGAGTAAGCATCACTAATGCATAACCACCTTGAATTTGAAATATTGCATCCACAATTTTATCTATTGTTTTTACTCTTTTTGATTTAGCTATTAATTGAACAATTGTTTCTGTATCTGAAGTAGTGTGAAAAATTGCACCATCTTGAACTAATTTATTTCTTAAAGTAATTGAGTTAGTTAGATTGCCATTATGAGCAACACCAATACCCCCTGCATTGGTATCTGCAAAGAATGGCTGAATATTTCGTAAAGTATTACTGCCGGTAGTGCTATATCTATTGTGACCAATAGCATAGTTACCTTGAAGGTTATTAAGAATTTTTTCCTTATTAAAGTTATCTCCAACTAAGCCAAATCGTTTTTCAGAATAGTATTTTTCACCATCAAAAGTCACGATCCCACAACCTTCTTGACCTCGATGTTGTAGTGCATGCAAACCTAGAGCCACTAAAGCAGAAGCGTCAGTTATATTGCTGATGCCAAACACTCCACACTCTTCTTTTAATTTTGGATCAAAGTTCTTCAATTTTTTCTTTAGAATCTTGATATGTTTTTTCATTAGGAAATTCTTTTATGAGATAATTACTACCTTTTTCTAAGTATGGAAAGACGTATGATTTATCTGCGTTTATAGGCCATTTATCTGAGTTATATACAATATGTATTGCTGAGAATAAACATACTGAAATAATATAAGCTCTTATAAATCCAAAAAAGAATCCAAATACAGTATCTAAACTTCCAAGACCAGAATAGCTTACCGCTTTACTAATTCCTTTATTAATCATTAATATTAAAAATATTACTACAACAAATATTGATATACCCAATCCAACATCAAGGACATAGTCGTTATCAATAATGTCTTTTAGATAAGGTTTAACTCTAGGGAATAATATTAATGTTATGATGTAAGCCAACAACCATTTTGCCATTGCTAAGATACTAAGCACAAAACCTTTTTTTGAACATTTTATTAAAGATAAAATTGTTATGACTAAATAAGAGATGTCAATAATAGATGTTTCTAAAAAAAAATCTTTAATTGCATCAAGCATTAATTCTATTTTCCAAATGGTTTAAACATCAAAATTAATGAAGGGAGTAAAGTTAAAACTGAAATCATTGCTAGCAACATAGCTAAACCAGTAAACAATCCAAAATAAATTGTTGGTATAAATTTTGATAAAACTAAAATTGAAAAACCAAAAACGATTGTTATAGATGTGTTTAATATAGCTACTCCAACAGTTGCATGACATTCATTCATTGTTTTTTCATAATTTTTAATTTTTTTAAACTCTTCTTTAAATCTATAGATATAGTGAATACTATTATCCACAGCTATTCCTATAGTGATTGCTGCGATGGTAATTGTCATCATGTCTAGTGGAATTCCTAGTAATCCTATAATGCCAAGTATAAAAAAAGCAGCAATAAAGTTTGGCACAACTCCAATTAAGGCCAGTTTAATGTTTCTAAATAAAACTATAAACATTGCCAAAATACCAATCATGACTAATCCTAAAGTTAAAATTTGAGATTTAAATAAGCTTTGAAGCAAATTGTTAAAAAGAATTAAAACTCCTGCTAATTTATATTCACTTTCATCTAAATTAAATTCATTTTTTAAATCATAATTAATTTTTTTTATTAAATCATTTCTTCTAAGATTTTCTTGTGAATCAATTATTCTTAAGCTAATTCTAGCTTCGTTATCCTTAATTGAAATATAAGGGTCAATAATTTCAGATTTAATACTTTGAGGAATTTTTGAATAAAGCACACCCATTTCTAGAGTGCCTAGGGGTTTATTGTTATTAAGTTGAGTAGCAACATCAATAATGGATGAAAAAGACAATACTTTGCCAATTTCTGGCAAACCATCTAAATAATTATGAATAATTGTAATTTTATCTATCTTATCTTTTGTAAACCAATATTTTTCATCATTACTTGAGTCATTATCTTCCCACTCTTCAAAGTCGTCATCTTCTTCTGATTTGACATTTTCTTTATTTGGGAATTTTAAAATAACTTCTAGAGGTGTAGTTCCGCCTAATTCTTCATCGATGAGTTTCATCCCTTTATAAATTTCGGTATTCTTATTAAAATAATTTATAAAACTATTTTCTACTTCAAGCCGACTAATACCGATAACACTCAATATAATAACAACTGCAGTTGTAATTAAAACAACATTTCTATTACTTTGAGAAACCTGTGAAAAAAATGAAGTTATTTTTGAGCTCTCCTCTTTTTTTATGGATATATTTTTGCTAGGTGCAAAATTCAAAAGAGTAGGCAGTAAAGTAAAAGTAATAATGAATGAGGTAATCAATCCAAACGTCATCATCCAACCAAAATCAATAATAGGTTTTATTCCACTAAATATTAAAGATAAAAATGCAAATATGGTTGTAAGAACCGTATAAAGTATTGGCCAAAACATTTTACCTGTAGTTACAGATAAAATTTCTAAATTATCTTTATTAGGAAATTCATTTTTAAGTTGTAAAAAACGAGTACTGATATGAATGTTCATTGCCATAGTTAGTATTAACATTAAGGCAATAAAATTTGATGAGATCACCGTAACCTTCCAGCCTAGTAAACCCAAAAGACCCATCATAATTACAACCGAAAAGAAACAGCTGCTAATTGGAACAATGATCCAAATTAATTTTCTAAAAACAAACCATAAGGTTGCAATTATAAATAGCAGAACCCCTAAACCAAATACGATGATATCACTTTTAATAAATGACATCATGTCATCTGCAATCATTGGGATACCTCCTAAGAAAATTTTTCCTGTATTTTCGTAACTTTTAATTACATCTCTAATTTCCAAAATATTTTCATGATTTTGTTTTTTGATTAAATCTTTGTATGCCTCTAACTCTTCCTTAGATTTATTTTGGATATCTTCTATTTCCTTGTTTGGTTTTATATTAACTATGATACCGCTAGTTTTTCCGTCTTCACTTATGACAAAGTTTCTAAATACAGGGCTATTGAGAATTTCTTTAAAACCTCTAGCTTTATCAACCTCTTCATCTTTAAGTGTTTTAAAGCTTTCTAATCTTTCTTGGAGAGGGGCGTCTGAATTATCTAATAAAGGGATATCGAGAAGGGTGATTACACTATCAACCCAATCTAAACTTTGAATTTTATATTTTAAACTTAAAAGATTATTAACCGAGGTGTCACTTATCATCCCTTCTTTTGGGGTATAAGTAAGTATCAAAAATTCCTTAGAACCATATCTTTCGGTTACTTCTTTTAAGTAAGCAAGATCAGGATCTCCTTCAATTAATAAAGTTTCTGATGAAGCATCCAATCTAAAATCCTTAGAATAATAGCCAAAACCAAGTAATGCTAAAATCAGTAAAATTAGAATTGATCTAGGATTTTTTAATATTGAGTTTTGATACAAATGAGCAAACATTTAGCTCTTTTATATTGGAATTTAACTATTTTGAGTATCTTTAAATTTGGTGAACATTGCCTCAAATTCAAGCATGACATTACCTGTTGGCCCATGTCTTTGTTTACCAATAATAATTTCTGCTAAATTTGAAACTTCGTTCATTTTAGCTTGCCATTCTGCATGTTCAACAGTTGCTGGTCTTGGCTCTTTTCTTTCTAGATAATAAGCTTCTCGATAAACAAACATCACCACATCAGCATCTTGTTCAATTGAACCTGACTCTCTTAAATCTGATAGTTGAGGTTTTTTATCATCCCGCTGTTCGACTGCTCTAGATAATTGAGATAAAGCTAAAACAGGTATAGATAATTCTTTTGCAATAGCTTTTAGACCCTGGGTAATCTCAGAAATTTCCTGAACTCTACCATCTTTATTATTAAATGATCCTCGCATTAACTGAATGTAGTCAACAACAATCATATCTAATCCATGCAGTCTTTTAATTCTTCGTGCTCTATTACTCATTGCTGCAATACTAAGTGCTGGAGTTTCATCAATATATAATGGGAGTTCAGCAATATTTTTTGATGTTTCGATAAATTTATCAAATTGTTCGTCAGAAATTCTGCCTCTTCTTATATCATTAGATTTAATTCTAGATTGTTCCGCAAGAATTCTGGTTGAAAGTTGTTCTGAGGACATTTCAAGAGAAAAAAATGCAATTGATGATTTCTTTCCACTTTCTTGTAATTTTTGAGCAGCATTGAATGCAATATTTGTTGCAAGTGCAGTTTTACCCATCGATGGACGTCCAGCAATTATAACTAAATCAGACGGATGTAATCCACCTAATCGGTCATCAAGATCTCTTAAGCCAGTTGGAACTCCAACTATTCCTTCTTCATTTTTATATGCTGCTGAGGCCATCTCAATAGTTTGCCTCATTGCTTCATCAAACTTAATTAATGATGAATTAAAAGAACCTTTTTCAGCAAGATCAAATAATAATCTCTCAGAGTTTTCTATTATAGTTTGACCATTAGTATTTAAATCATTTAATTTAGCACTATCAATTGTTTGCTCTGAAATTTTAATTAATTCTCTTCTAACAAACATATCGTAGATAATTTTTGAATATTCAGTAGCCTGTCTTGAAGATGTGGAAAATTTAGTAATTTTAACTAAATATTCTGGAACATTAATGTCATCTTTTTCATCCTCAAAATAATTCTTAAGAGTAATAGGATTGGCCAACATTCCTTTATAAATAAGACTTTCAATCGCAACAAAAATTTTTTGATGCATTGGGTCATAAAAATTTTTATTGGAAATAATTGTATTAATTTCATCAAAGATTTCATTAGTAACAAGTATGGATCCAATAACAGCTTGTTCAGCCTCTATATTATTTGGCAGTTCTTTAAATTTATCTTTTACAATACTTAAAGTATTTTCCATAAGAACAGGTTTATAGAAAATTTTCTAAAAAAAAATCTCTTTAATTAGCTGGGGAAAAAATTGTATAATTATTGAATTGTTTCAGCTGACTCTACATTAACTGTAATTTCAGCTTCTACTTCAGAGTGTAATGTTATTTTTACTTTGAATTTACCAATTGATTTAATTTCTTTAAGAGGTTGAATCATTGAAGGCTTAACATCAATTTTATTTTCAGTTTGAATAAGTTTTGCAATTTCAGTTGGTTTTACTGAACCATATAATTCGTTATTCTCTGTGCTTAATTTTTTAACTGAATATTCTTTTTTATTTATTTGTTCAGCAACTTGTTTTGCTTCTTGTTTTTTTTCGTTATCTTTTTTAGATAAATCTGATTTTATTTTTTCAACTTGAGAAATATTTTCTTTAGAAGCATAAAGTGCTTTTTTATTTGCTATTAAATAATTTCTAGCAAAGCCTCTTTTTACATCTATAATTTCACCTATAGATCCAATTCTTTTTAAATTTTCTAATAAAATAACTTTCATTTTATATTAATGCTAAATTTCTAGCTCTTTTAATTGATAAAGATAATTCTCTTTGTTTTTTTTGACTAACATTTGTAATTCTTGACGGTAGAATCTTTCCATTTTCAGACATATATTTTTTAAGTAGTCTTATATTTTTATAATCTACTTTAGGTGCACCCTTAATTGATAGAGGGCAACTTTTTTTAAACTTATATTTGTTGGGCTGAAATATGCTTAATTTAGCAAAATTACTTTGTTTTCCTTTTTTATTTCCACTTTGTCTTTTAGGCATAATTAATTTTCAGTATTTTCTTTTTTTTCAAATTTTTCGTTATCTTCTCGTCTAGCAAAATAATTTGTATCTAAATCAAATTCTTTAACTTTAACAGTTAGGTATCTTAGTAATTTTTTATCAATTGCTTCATTTTTTTCTAATTCTGAAACAACATTGCCTTTACCTTTGATCTTAAAATGAATGTAACTACCTTTTTTATTTTTTTTAATTATATAAGATAGATTTAGTAGCCCCCAATTTTCAGTTTTTACAACTTCTCCTTCATTTTTTTCAACAATCTTGGAGTATTTTTCGACTAGTTGCTTAATTTCACTCGGTGAAGTATCTTGTCTAGCAATAATAGTGTGTTCGTATAAATTCATAAATGTTGTTTAATTAAAAGCGAGGATATACTATTATAATTCTTTAATTACAATAGTTAAAAAGGCAATAAATTTTAGTTTTTTAAATGTTTTCAGTTATTTTTCCAGGCCAGGGTTCACAATTAGTTGGAATGGGAAAAGAGTTCTACGACAAGTATGATTTTGTCAAAAAGCTATTTAAAGAAGCTGATGAAATACTTCAATCACCTTTATCTAAGCTAATATTAGAAGGCCCAAAAGAGGAATTAGACCTTACTGTTAATACTCAGCCAGCGATTTTTCTAATTAGTTACTCTATTTTTAATATAGTTAAAAATGAATTTAATATTGATTTAAGTAAAGCAAAATATTTTGCTGGCCATTCTTTAGGTGAATATTCTGCGCTTTGTAGTGCGGGGTACTTAAATTTTGAAGATACTATAAAAATTTTAAAAATTCGGGGTGATGCAATGCAAAATGCAGTTCCAAAAGGTGAGGGGGGAATGGTTGCTGTTCTAGGGTCAACCGTAGAAGTAATTGAAAAAATTATAAAAGATAATGAAAAAGAATTTCACATTCAAATTGCTAATGATAATTCAGAGGGTCAACTAGTTTTAAGTGGAAAAATAAATGATATTGAAAAACTAATAGAAATTTTAAAATCAAATAGCATTAAAAATATAAAATTACCAGTTAGTGCTCCTTTTCATTGCAGCTTAATGAACAAAGCGACCAATGTTATGAATTCAGAAATTATGAAACTGAATTTTCAACAATCCTCAATAAAATTAATTTCAAATGTTACTGCTAAAGAAATTGTAGATATTAATGAACTAAAAGAACTATTAATTAAACAAATTGAAAATAGAGTTAGATGGAGAGAAAGTGTAATCAATATGATTAACAACGGAGTAAATCAATTTATTGAGATTGGGCCAGGAAAAGTATTATCTGGGTTAGTTAAAAGAATAAACAAAGAGGTTAAAATTAATGCAATTAATAATGAAAGTGATATTAAAAATATCCAGATATGAGTGATTTAAAAAATAAAAATATTATTGTTACAGGAGCTTCAGGTGGTATTGGAAATTCTATTGTTAAAAAATTATATGAGTCTGGTGCAAAAATTTTAGCCTCAGGAACTAGAATTGAAAAATTAGAAGAGCTTAAAAAAAATTATAATGATATTAAAATTCTACAGTTTGATATATCTCAAAGTGATAAGATTGAGGAATTTATTGATAATTCCACCAATGAACTTGGTGGAAGTTTAGATTGTGTAATCAATAATGCTGGAATCACTAAAGATAATTTAGCCATTAGAATGAGTATTGATGAATGGAAAAAAGTAATAGACATCAATCTTACCTCAACATTTTTAATAAGTAAGTTTGCTATTAAGAAAATGTTAAAAAATAAATCGGGAAAAATTGTAAATATCACATCTGTTGTGGGGCATACAGGAAATGTAGGTCAAGTAAACTATACAGCTTCAAAAGCTGGTATTGTGGCTATGTCAAAAAGTTTGGCAATTGAATATGCCAAAAAAAATATTAATATAAATTGTATATCACCAGGCTTCATTAAAACAGCCATGACAGATAAAATTGATGAAAAATTTAAAGAAGCAATAATCTCAAAGATTCCTTCTGCGAGATTGGGTGAACCAGATGATATTGCCAATGCTGTTCTCTTTTTAGCTTCAAATCAATCAGACTACATTAACGGTGAAACTTTGCATGTTAATGGCGGTATGTATATGGCTTGACAAAATAAGTTTTTGAACTATTAAGATTTTATAACAAAAGGATCAATATGTCAGAAGATGTATCAAGCAAAGTAAAAAAAATTGTAGCAGACCACCTAGGTATTGACGAGTCTAAAGTAACTGAAGAGTCAAGTTTTATTGATGATTTAGGAGCAGATAGTTTAGATACTGTTGAATTAGTAATGGCTTTTGAAGAAGAGTTCGGTTCAGAAATTTCTGATAGTGAAGCTGAAAAAATTTTAACAGTTGGTGATGCAGTTAAATTTATTGAAGGAAAAGCAAACTAGAATTTTCAATGCCCAGTGAACAAGATGGGGTAATGGTTATATTATCATCTCCATCTGGAGCTGGTAAAACCACACTTGTAAACTTATTATCTAAATTAGATAAATTTGATATTTCAATTTCCCACACAACTAGACAACCTAGAGCAAGTGAAAAACCGAATAAAGATTATTACTTTGTAAACGAAGATGAGTTTAATAGATTAATTAAAAATCAAGAATTTCTTGAGTATGCAAAAGTTTTTAATAATTTTTATGGGACTACAAGAACACCAGTAATTGACAAACTTAATAGAGGTAAGAATGTTCTCTTTGATATTGATTGGCAGGGTGCAGATCAAATCAAAAATAAAAAATTAGATTATAAATTAATTACTTTTTTTATATTACCCCCAAGTAAAGAAATTTTATTTGAAAGACTCTCAAATAGAGACATGAAAGATAAGTTAATTGTAGAAGAAAGAATGAAGCAATTTGGACGTGATGTGCTTCATTGGATAAACTATGATTATGTAGTTATCAATGATAATTTAGAAAGCTGTTATTCTAAAATTGTAAATTTAATAGATGCTGAAATTAATAATGGTTCAAAAGATTATGATTTAGAGTTTATTAGAAGACACATCGAACAATTAACTTCTTAAATCTTCATATTCTTTTGTTAAATTATAGTAAGTCATTAAATCTAAATTTTGAGGTCTTAAATTTAAATCTATTTTAAGTTTATCTAAAATTTTAGCATTGCCATTAAAAATTTGATTAAATGGTTTTTTTATCATTTTTCTTCGATGATTAAAAAATATTCTAGTAATTTTTTCTAAATTTTTTGCATCATTAATTTTAAAAAAATCTCTTTTTGGTGAGAAGTATAAAAGTGTACTATTAATTTTAGGTTTTGGAAAAAAACAATGAGGATCAATATCACAGATTTTTTTTACATTTAGTTTCCAATTAGCTAGAATTGTTAAACGACCATAATTTGAGTTATTAAATTTTGCAATTATTCTGTCAGCCACTTCTTTTTGAAACATTAATATTAATTCATCAAACCAAAAATCATTGTTTTTAAGATTAACAATCCATTTACATAAAATTTCTGTTGAAATATTGTATGGCAGATTCCCAAAAACAATTAATTTTTCATCAATAAGATTTTTTTCATTAAATTTAAGTATGTCATCATTAATTACTGTGATTTGATCTTTAAAATTTTCATTTAACAATATTGAAAGATCATTATCTTTTTCTATTACAAAAAACTTTTTAGGTTTTTTTTTTAATATAGCTCTAGTTAAATTTCCTGTTCCAGGACCAATTTCGAGAACATTTTTGCCAGTTACAGAAGTAGTTGAAACAATACTGTTAATAATTAATTCATCTATTAAAAAGTTTTGACCTAAGCTTTTTTTGGCTTTTAGCATTTAATAATCTAAAAATTTTATTGCTTCAAATAAACTTTTAGGATTTGAAATATTTTTTCCCATCATATTTTCGTTTGGACCATGGTCTGGAGATACTCTTATAAAAGGTAGACCGATAGTGATATTTATTGCATCATATTCAAATAAAGTTTTCATCGGTGTTAATACTTGATCGTGATACATACCAACAATTAAATTATATTGTTCTCGATTTTTTTTTAAAAAAACAGTGTCTGCAGCTAGAGGTCCTTCTATATTTATTGTTTTGTTTAAATATTTTATAGCAGGTTCAGTAATTTTAATATCTTCTTTGTAAGAATCTACACTTTCACAGTGTGGGTTAATACCTGTAACAGCAATTTTAGGTTTAATATTAAAATATTCTTTATAAAAATTATTTAATAATAATATTTTTTTAATTATTAATTTTTTAGAAATATTTTTAACCACTAACTTTAGTGGTAAATGAGTTGTAATTGGAGCAACAGATAATTTTTTATTATAGATTAACATTGCAAAATTATTTGAATTGGTCTTTTTTGCAAGATACTCTGTAATTCCTAGATATTTATTTTTTAGAAAGTATTTTTTTGATATTGGACCATTGATTAATTTTTTTGAGACTCCAGATTTAATTAACTTTAAAGCTAAATCAAAACATTTCTCAATATACTTATTTGATTTAGTTGAAATTTTTTCAAAAGCTTTACTTGGGTTGTAGTTAATATTGATTAAATATAATGTTTTATTATGAAGTATTGCTTTATTTAAATTTTTTTCATCAATTATTTGGAATGGAAATTTAATTTTTAGTTTTTGCAGTTGTAATAAAAATACATTTACTGATACTATAAGAATTATCGGACTTTTAATTTTTTTTTTTATTAAAGATTTAATTAGAATTTCAATAAATATACTATTGGGCTCTCCAGCAACAATTAAAATAGGTTTAATTTTCATAAATCTTATATTCTTTTTGAACTTTATTAAAGTATATGTTGGAATAGTTATTTAGTTGTTCATTTCTTTTTATTTGAATCATTTCATTTAATTTTTTATCAGTATCCATATCTTGATTTTCAACTATTCTAACATCATTAATTTTTAATATTAAAAAACCACCAGGTATTATTATTGGTTTTGTATGACTACCAACTTTTAAATTACTAATAGCTTTTTTTATTTTTATATTAAGTGAATTTTCATTAATCCAACCAATATTCCCATTATTATTTGATGCCGAATTTGAAATACTGTGAATTAATATTGCATTAGTAAATCCTTTCTGCATTATATCATTTTCAATTAATTCTAGTTTAGTTTCATAACTTGAATTAGATGGTATATTAAAGACAATTTCTGATAATAAATATTCTTTTAAATTTTCAGATATATTTGTTTTTAAATCATTTTTTATTTCATCAATATTAATTACTATATTTTTTGAGAATTTTTGTGCTATCAAATCATTCCAAATTACATTAACTATAATTTTATTCTTAATGTATTCAATTGAAACTTCAAATTTATTTAAGTAATTAATAAAACTTTCATAACTGTTTAAATTTTGATTTGTATATATCGATCTAATAAAATCACTTAAAAACTTTTCATCAATTTGAAGATTTTTAGTATATTTTAAAATTTCTTTAGTTTTTATTTTTTCTTTAATTAGAGAATTTTTTGCAATTTCGTAGATATTTTTTTTTTCCAAATTTTTTAATTCTTTATTTAATGCAAGCAAATAATTTGTCTCATTGTATAGATCAATTGTCGTTATAATATCATTATCTATTTTAAGTAAAATTTTATTTTTTAAACCAAATAGATTATTAAAACTAAAAAAAAATATTAAAAAATACATTAAAAATTTTTTTTTAAAAATCATCTAGTTATTTCTGTATAAGTCTGGATTTACTTTTTGTTCAAAAGTTGTTAATGGAAATAATGTAAGCGATAAATATATCTGTTCATCAGGAATTAAATCTCTATCTTGATAGTAAGTTTTTTTATATTTGATACTAGCTGTCAAACAATCATTTTTATATTCATAAATTAAGTCATAATATTCTGTAAGATTTGTTTCTCTATTTCTACGGGTATTGAAATAAATATATTTATCTTCAGAAAATTTGAATTCAGTTGTATTTTCTATAGAATTTGTTTGACCAATTTTTCCATTTTCTTCTATAAAATTAAATCTTGTCATAAAATTATCATTTTTATAAGTTGCAGCCACACTATTGTATTCTAAATTGTTAAAATTATTGTCTAAAGAAAAATTATATTCTAATAAATAATTTTCAGATAAAGAATAATTAGCAGATCCAATTATATTTGAACTTTTAGATCTTATAGTGCTTGAGTTTGGAATTTTTTTTTGTTCTTTGTCTCTAAACACAGAAGCTAAATCAAATGAAAAGTATTTATTAATATCATCGATATTTTCTTTAGTATAATTAATACCAGCCGTTATAGACTTGCCTTCTTCGAAAGAATCTCCACCTATACTTAATCTGTCTATTGAAAATATATTATCTGTATTAATTGATCTATTTGCTCCAGAGTAATCCTTCATGCTCCCAGGATTAAATCTAAAAGATAGTTTTGGCTTGATATAATTAACGAAATTATCTTCTAGTTTCATTAAAGGGTAGCTTGTTTCAAAATTGTAAATACTTGAAATTTCTGATTGAGGACTATTTTTATAATTTGAATAGTTTTTCCCTAAAGAATTCAAATTTTTAAAATAAATACCAAAATTATTTTGTAAACCATTTTTTGTAATAAAATCATTACTTATAAAATTTAAATTGTTATTAACTACGGTTTGTATACTGTTTGTATTTAAATGATTGTTATATCCATTAGATGAAAAGTTAAAATTGCCAAACTTGTTAGAACCTAACCCTCTATTATAGTCATAATATGGTAAAATATACTGATATCTATCACTATTACTTCCACTTAAATTTTCACTAACTGATATTCCGGTTTGTAAATTGTAATCATCAGAATTTAAATATAAGTTTAAACTAGAATTTAAGCTATTTTGATTTTGAGGTTTAATTTCTTTATCAATTAAATTTGTATCGAATATTTTAAGATATGTATCATTTGAAACTTTTTCTAAGTTTAGTTTTAGTGAGCTATTATTAAAATTTGATAGTTTAAGATCTAAGTCATATTTTGCAAACAAGTGAGAAATGCTATTTCTGTTTTGAGATAAATTTGATTTATAACCTCTTACATGCGCTATATCTGCAATAAAAGAAGAAGATTCATTCTGTTGTCTATACTCAGTTTGCAACATTTTAATTTCAGAGTCAAAAATAGTTGGTGTTAATGTTAAATCTTTATTGTCTGAGATTACGTGAAAATAAGGTGTAATGATTGATGTGCCCAATATTTCTGAGCTATTTATTTGAGGTGTTAATAATCCACTTTGTCTTTTAACAGTTGGATCGGGATGAAAAAATTTTGGAAAATATAATACGGGTAAGTTGTAAACATTTAAAAAAGCATTTTTATAAATTAATTGTTTTTTAACACTATCGTGAGTAATACTTTCAGCATTTATATGCCAAGGTGGACAACCATCATTAAACCCACAGCTTGTAAAAGTTCCTTTATTAATCGTTGTAATTTCACCTTTTTTGGAAGAAGAAACACCATAGACTCTGGGGGCATTTTGATTTGTAGTTAAATCATTATTTTCTTCCAAATTAATAGAAAGTAAAGATTTGTTTAAACCAAAAATATTTTTTTCTAAAAATATTTTTGTATCAGAGGCATTAAAATTCTTTGTTTTAAGATTAAAAATTCCATCTTTATATGTATATAAGTCTCTATTTTCAGAACTCTTCGTATAGTCAGAGATAACTTCAATATTTTTACCTTTAAGTAAACTTTCCTCAATATAAAATCTAAATGTATTCAAATTATATTGTGTAAATTTATCATCCTTTACCTCAGTAAACTCTGATGAATATAATTCTTTTTTATCTCTCAATAGAGTGACATTTTTTGACAAAAAATTATATTTTGACTCTATTATTGCTTTAGTGTCACCTTGTGTGAAGATAGTCTCTTTATTTTTAATATATGTAATATTATCTGCAAAGATAATGTAATTGTTAATTAAATCATTGATTTCTACTTTACCATAGGCATTTAAAATATTTGTTAATTTATTATATTCAAATATATCTGCCTCAATAATTAATCCATTATCTGAAGTG
>Ga0222719_10002677_pt1 | contig 16167 bp, 16 predicted proteins | sample C33_34DmetaG_FD_165039 | JGI IMG/M metagenome (GOLD analysis project Ga0222719, IMG submission 165039) | Estuarine water microbial communities from San Francisco Bay, California, United States - C33_34D | ecosystem: Environmental > Aquatic > Marine > Unclassified | place: USA: California... | reverse complement strand
ATAAAAGCTATTAAATTTTAATATATTTTATAATATATTAAAAATTATACTGAATCTTAATCAAGTGTTCTATAGACCTCATACTAATTTTATAATCTCCATTCACACCAAATTGCTTATTAGAGTTAGAAGCATTACCTAATGATAGTTGAAATTTTCCATATCGTCCATATCTAGAATGAAAAACTAAATCAAAAGAATTTAATATTTTCTTCTTAAACCCAATTCCAACATTATATGCCCTAGTTATATCATGATTATATCCTACAACTACATCATCAGTCACATGAATTTTAGTTCTTGCAGAGCCTCCTCCTATATTAAAAAAAACATCTCCTACTCTTAACCTTTTAATTACTGGAATATTTCTCGTATTGAAGAATATATATTGATTAATAAAATAAGTTCTTTGTTTTATAAAATTAGTATATGTAAAACTGCAACAAACCCCATCTGTTCTTACATTACTCTTAGTGTTATGTGCCTGATACTCTATTTAAGTAGCTAAATTTACATTATATATTTTATAATTCTTTCCTAAATTTATTCTATAATCAAAATCTTGTTGCCACTCTCTATCATGATTATCAGTAGCTCCTGCTGTATTAGTCCCCCCTATTTTATATTCATTATGCCCACTATTTATCATTACCCCTATGTAATAATCATCTTCTGCTAATGCTAATTTTGAGTAAAAAACAGTAAAAAATATTATTAATAATATTTTTATAAATATCATCATATTACGTTAATCTTTCATAAATTATAATGGTGGTATCCCCTAGGAGAATCGAACTCCTCTTTCCAGGATGAAAACCTGGTGTCCTAACCGATAGACGAAGGGGACACATTAACTGATATATAAGTAGTAATTAAAGTAGTCAATACTTTTTAACAAATTAAAAAAGTAAAACATTAATTCACATTACTAAACAAAGAATGTATTAATTAAAAATATAAATCTTTTGCTTATGGGGATAAAAAATGAATAATAAAAATATTATTTTAAAAATTATATTTATTACACTTATTACTGTATTAAGTTCATCAATATCATACTCTAAAGATACTATTAGAATTGGTACATTACTTCCATACTCAGGAGTTTACACAGTTTTAGGAGAAGAAATTACAAATGCAATGTCTTTAGCATTTGATGAAATAGATAATTCTATCAATGGTAAAACAATAGAAATTATTAAGGGGGATACTGAAGTAAAACCAAACATAGCTTTGCAAAAAAGTAGAAAACTAATTTCTTCAGATAAAGTAGATATTCTTGTAGGCCCAGTTTCGTCTTCTGTTGCTTTAGCGTTACGTGATATAGTTGTTCAGACTAAAACACCATTAATAATTCCTAATGCTGGTGCAAATGTACTTACTGATGAAAAGTGCTCAAAATTTATAACAAGAATTTCATTTTCTAATTATCAAATAAATGCTCCAATGGGAGAATGGTTAGCAAATCAAGGTATAAAAACGGCTTTTTTATTAGCTCCTAATTATGCTGCAGGAAAAGAAATGATGAGTGCCTTTAAGGAAAAATTTGTTGCAGCAGGAGGTTCTATATTAGGAGAAGAATATACACCCTTTAGAAAAACTAAGGATTTTGGACCTTATTTAGCTAGAGTAAAAAATAGTGGAGCAGATGCTGTTTATGTTTTTTATGCAGGTGGAGAGGCTATTAACTTTATAAAACAAGCTCATTCATTCGGCCTATCTAAAGTAATGAAACTAACTGGAGCAGGATGGACTACTTCTCCATTATTTCTCCCAGCACAGAAAGATGCAGCAATAGGTTTTATTGGAAGTTTAAATTATGTACCATCAATAAATACAGAAGCAAATAAGGATTTTATAAATTCTTATAAAAGCAAATATGGAAGAATTCCTTCTGAATTTGCCGTTCAAGGATATGATTCTGGAAAAGTTATAATTGAAGCTATAAAATCTTTATCTGGAGATATGAGTAATAAAGAAAATCTTGCCGAAGCAATAAGAACCGTTTCAATAAATGGGCCTCGGGGACCTTTAACTATTGATAAAAATACTAATAATGTAATACAAAATATATATATATTTGAGGTAATAGCAGGAGAAAATGGACCAGAATTAAAAGTTCTAGATACAATAAAAGCTGTTCAAGCACCAGGTGACAAGTGTAATATATAGGTCTTTATTTATGTTATTAATTCAATTTCTTAATGCATTACAATTCAGTATGACTTTATTTTTATTAGCTGTCGGCTTAACTATAATATTTGGATTAATGAAAATAGTTAATTTGGCTCATGGAAGTTTATATATGATAGGGGCATATGTTGGCTTATCAATATGGACTTATTTTGACTCTTTTTGGTTGGCTCTTATTTTTTCTCCTCTAATAACTGCATTAGTAGGAGCATTTTTGTATTATATATTATTCAGGCATATACAAAATGCAGACCCTATGAAGCAAGTATTACTTACATTTGGATTAATCTATATTGGCTTAGACTCAGTTAGACTTATATGGGGTACAATGAGTCATTCTATATCAGCCCCAGAATTACTTTCAAAATCAATAATATTGATTAATAACCCTTATCCCTCATATAGATTATTTGTAATTTTTATAGGAATTCTCGTATTAATTTGTTTATATTTTATTTTGGAAAAAACAGTTATTGGAGCTAAAGTAAGAGCATCTGTAGATGACCCTGAAGCAGCAAAACTTCTTAAAATTAACACTGATAAAATCTTATTCTATACATTTTCATTTGGATGTGGTTTAGCTGGATTAGCCGGTATAACTGTAGCTCCAATATTAGGTGTAGAGCCAGGAATGGATATGGAAGTTTTGGTTTTAACTTTAATTGTAGTTGTCGTTGGCGGACCTGGAAGTTTAAAAGGAGCTTTAGTAGGCGCATTATTAATAGGATTTGTTGATAGTTTTGGTAAGGTATACATCCCGCAATTAGCTCAAATAATAATATATGCTGTTATGGCATTAACGCTTTTATTTAGACCTGATGGATTGTATAAAAGATAATGAGAGCAGTTAATTATAATCCTAAATTAAGATTTCAAATAATGATAATATTAATTTTATTATCAATTATATTTAATATTTTTGGAGGATACTTCACTAGATTTTTTGTAGCAGAAATAATAATTTTATCTATTTTTGCTATAAGTCTAGATTTCATTGCCTCTAGAGGAGGAATGGTCTCCTTAGGCCATGCTATGTTCTTAGGAATTGGAGCTTATGCTACAGCTATACTTTCTATTAATTATGGGATTCCCCCCTTCTATGCCACATTTTTTTCAATTCTTATTGGTCTATTTATTGCTCTATTAATAGGTTATTTTATTGTACTACTAGATGGAATATTTTTTATAATGGTAACCTTAGCTCTGGGTGAAATGTTTCATGCTTGGGTATTCACTTCCGAATTATTAGGAGGTTCAGATGGCATAACGGGTATAATGAGACCAGATCTATCTTTTTTAAAAATAGATTTAAATACACCAATAATTTTTTCTTTTTATACAATATTCTGGCTTATAATAGTTTATAATTTAATTTCTAGAATTACTGATGCTCCTCTTGGAAGAAATTTAGATGCCATAAGACAGAATAGTGAAAGAGTATCTGCAATAGGCGGTTATAAAAAAACATATAAAGCAATAGCATTTAGTATTTCTGCTGGCATTGCGTCTTTAGCAGGATCTTTATATGTTCAATTAAATGGGTTTATTTCTCCTGAACTTACTCATTGGACAGTATCAGGTGAAGGTTTAATAATGATTATAGTGGGAGGAATTGGATCAATTTCTGGTGCTATATTAGGAGCTTCTGTAGTTCATATTATTCAGCATGAATTATCAAATATAATCAATTGGTGGATGTTAGTAATTGGTTTTGGCTTTATATTAGTAGTATTATTTATGAAAGATGGTCTTTGGGGATTAATTGAAAGCATCAAAAAGAAATTAGGATACTAAATGGCATTAAAATTAACTAATTTATATAAATCATTTGGTTCTATTCGTGTATTAGAAGATATTAATATAATATCAAATAAGAAAGAATGTATAGCAATTATTGGACCAAATGGTGCTGGAAAAAGTACTCTTTTTAAAGTAATTTCAGGAATAGTAAAACAAGATATTGGTAATGTAGAATTTAATAATAAAAATATTAATGAGCTAAATGTTGAGAAAAGAGCAAGATTAGGAATATCTCAAAGCTTTCAAAAAAATTCTTTATTTTTAGAAATGACGGTTAAAGAAAGTCTTATGCTTGCATGTAGTCATAAATATAAAATATCATTTAATTTAATTAAGCCATTGATAAAAAACAATTTTATTTCCGATGATGCAATAATGATAGCAAAAGATATAGGTCTTGAAAACTATCTAGATGTACAGTCAGAATTTTTATCTTATGGTTTACAAAGACAATTAGAACTTGGAATAGCTATAGCTTGTAATCCTAAACTACTCTTACTAGATGAACCTACAGCAGGTATGAGTCCAGCAGAAACCAAAGATATAATTACATTAATTAGAAAACTGTCTAAAGATTATTCAATTATAATAGTAGAGCATGATATGGAGGTAATATATAACTTAGCTGATAAAATTTATGTTTTAGATAGAGGAAAATTAATATTTGAAGGTAGTCCTAATGCAGTAAAGAACTCTAAATTAGTTCAAAAAGTATACTTAGGGATATAATATATATGTCTATTCTTAATATTAAAAATCTAAATACTTATTATGGTAAAAGTCATATTTTACAGGGTGTTAATTTTAATTTAGATAAACCTGGTTGTTTAGCTTTATTAGGAAGAAATGGCGCTGGAAAAACAACTACTTTACGTTCTATAGTTAATTTAACCAGACCTGATTCTGGAGAAATTAATTTTAATGATCTTAATCTCAAAGATTTATCTACCTATGAAATCGCAGAAAAAGGACTTACTATGGTGCCTGAAAATAGGGGCATGTTTTCATCACTATCAGTATTAGAAAGTCTTAATATAATAAATAATAATTATAATAATAGTGAATGGAACATTGAAAGGGTATTAGAATCATTTCCACAATTAAAAACTAAACTTAAAAATAGTTCTACTAGTTTATCAGGTGGAGAACAACAAATGCTTGCTATAAGTAAAGCCCTTCTTACAAACCCTAAACTTATATTATTAGATGAACCTACTCAAGGTCTTGCACCAAATATTGTTTTAGAATTAATAGAAATACTGAGAAAAATACTTAGCGAACATATTTCACTTTTAATTGTTGAACAGAATGTAAATATGGCATTAGAAATAGCCACGGAAGTTTCTATTCTTGGAAAAGGTGAAACAAAATGGAACGGTACAAAAAAAGATTTTAAGAAAAATATAGCCTATCACAAAGAATGGATAGGCATATAATTAAGACTTTAAATTAACATAGTCAAAGCCTATATCCATATTGTTTATACCTCTACTAGGAGGGGCAATCCATCCTGCAGTTTTATTAACTTCAACAACCTGAACCATTAAACTATTTATAAATTGCTTATCTTCATCAGAAGGCAGCCAAGCTGCAATCTTAGATTCAAAATCACTTTTTTGTAAAATCTTCCCATCAGGATTTACATCAACACCAGCCCATATTCCAATATTTCTTCTAAACCTTGTAGAGGGTAATTTTAATTGTATATCATGGCCAGCTTTTTTAATTAATCTATTCCACCTTTTTAAGCCAACTTCACAATCAGTAACGTACGCTCTTCTAGTAATTTCATTCATAGCATTCCTCATTGGTATTGTCTGAGTTTCTATAGTATTTTCCAATGATAATCCTTCAAATGTAAATGTTGAATTTTTTTCTGAATGGTCTTCATATCTCATTTCATCAGGTCTACCCTTTAGCCCATTGGCAAATGCAGTCGCAGAATTAGACGAAATTTCAGAACCAAACAAATCTAAAGAGGAAGAAAACCAAAAATTTATATATCTTTGAATAGTTTGAAGATCGATTGCCCCTGCATTTCTTACTGCATCAATTGAATCAGTTTTTAATTCGTTCATTACTTCAAGTGTTCTTTGTATCATCCTAGTTATTCCAGTTTCTCCCACCTGCATATGATGAGCCTCTTCAGTAAGCATAAATTGACACGTTCTTGCAAGTGGATCAAAACTGCTCTCTGCCAGAGATTTTAACTGGTACTTACCATCTCTATCAGTAAAATATGTAAACATGAAAAAACTTACCCAGTCTGTGATAGGTTCATTAAATGTTCCAAGTATTCTAGGATTATCAACGTCACCAGAATTACGCTCAAGTAGAGCCTCTGCTTCTTCTCTACCGTCTCGTCCAAAATACGCATGTAATAAGTAAACCATAGCCCATAAATGTCTACCTTCCTCAACATTAACTTGAAATAAGTTTCTTAAATCAAATAAAGATGGACATGTTTTACCTAATTCTCTTTGCTGTTCAACTGAAGCAGGCTCCGTATCTCCTTGAGTAACAATAAGTCTTCTTAAAATTGATCTATAATCTCCAGGAACTTGTTGCCAAACAGGCTTTCCAATATTATCACCGAAATGTATTTTTCTATCCACTACTTTATCATTTAAAAATATGCCCCACCTATATTCAGGCATTTTAACTTTTCCATAAGTAGCCCAACCGTCAGCATCAACAGATGTAGCAGTCCTTAAGTAAACATCAGAAGCCTGAAAACCCTCTGGGCCCATCTCTGTCCACCAATTTTTAAATTTAGGTTGCCAATGTTCTAAAGCTCTTTGTAACGACAAGTCAGTACTAAGATTTACATTATTAGGAATTTTTTCTTGATAGTTTAAATTTGTCATTGTTTATACCCTTTTATTATCAAATTTAGCTCTAGAACCCGTTCCAAAAAGTTTTAAAGCTCCTTTTTCACTTACAGCATTAGGTCTATTGAAGATCCAATTTTGCCAAGCTGTTAATCTTCCAAAAATTTTAGTTTCACATGTCTCCTTACCAGGAAATCTTAAATTAGCCTCTAAACCCGTTAAAGCATCCGGTGAAAAACTCGTTCTTTCTTCAACACTAAGCCTAATTTCATCACTCCAATCTAAATCATCAGGAATGACTGTGATTAATTCCTCTTCAAAGGCACTTTCAGCATCCAAAGGCTTTCCAATAATATTACGTAATTTTTTTAATTTTAGTTCATCATTATTAAATCTAGTTGCAAGTCTAGACATTCCATTTACCATCTCCAATGAAGCAAAATTTATATCACTTAATGTTATAAAAGGACCTTTAAGATCATCAGGCGACATAGCGTTATTAAGCATATAAGTCCTATCTGCAGCAAATAATAATTCTGCTAAAAGTCCCGAAAAACAACTATTATTATCAATAATTGTAAATATAGATCTAGAGGATAGGTCTAATCTTGATAAAGTTCTTCTGAGTAAACCAATTATTTCATTTATTAACCAGACATCTTTATTTTTTTCTATAATAGAAGTTACATTTAAAATATCATCAGTACTTCCTTCAGATGTCATAGTTAATACGCCCACCTCTAACTCATTAGTTCTAAGTAGTAAAATTAAATCCTCTAATTCCCTGGCAAATTTTAATGGCCACCAATCACATCCTTTTTTGCCTATATCCTCAAGGTTCAACACATCATTAGAAGTAGGCCCAATTATATGAATATTAGCTATCCTATCTTCTCTATTTATCTTAGCATTTAAGCAATCATAATTAATGCCCTCATTAGTAATATTTCTATTAAGTTTATTAAGTTTGATACCCTCTTTACCATCACGCAATTTGACTGTACTAGTAATTTTTTTAACTCTTTCATCAATAAGATCTGCAAATTTTGAAGGAGGAGCAATATAATCAACTAATTTCCAATCAACTGCTTTTTTTCCTCTTATACCATCTGCATTCGTACAAAATATATCTGCAAGGTCCTTCCTTACTTTTCTCTTATCAATTAATCGCGTTACACCGCCAGTTCCAGGAAGAACTCCTAAGAGAGGAACTTCAGGTAAACTAACTGTACTAGATCTATCATCTATTAGTAAAATTTCATCACATGCTAAAGCAACTTCATACCCTCCTCCGGCACAAATACCATTTACTGCCGCTATAAATTTTAAAGAACCGGACTCACTAGAATCCTCAAAGCCATTGCGTGTCTCATTAGTAAACTTACAAAAATTCACCTTCCAAGTATGTTCTGATTGACCGAGCATATAAATATTAGCACCAGCAGAGAAGTTTTTTTCTTGGTTTGAAGTTATAACTACAACTTTCACCTGTGGATGTTCGAATCTAATTCTTTGTACTATATCATTTAATTCGATATCCACTCCTAAGTCATAAGAATTTAGCTTTAAATCATAACCAGGTTTTATCCCATCTTTTTCAGACACATCTAGAAATAAAGTAGCTTTATTTTCTTTAATATCCACTTTCCAGTGCTTATAATTATTAGGGTCTCTGTCGAAAGTTATCATAGTATCCTCCAATATACATGTGTGCAATATAATGCACTATCTAAAAATATCAAATCAAAATAATTTAGTCTTTAAATTTTTATATGAATCTTGTATTGACTTATTTTCTGTATCAATAATTAAATCTGCTTTAGAGTAAAGCGCTACTCTTTCATTCAATATATTATTTAAATCATCCATAGCTCTAGGATTTGAGCTCATTGGTCTTGAGTCACCTTGACTTAATACTCTTTCCATATGTTCACTAGGACTTGCTTTGATCCAAATAGTAAAATAATTATTTAATACATAATTATAAGTTTTATCCTCAGAAACTATACTTCCTCCTGCAAGAAGTATTAACTTAGTATTATTTTCATTTAACGATTTAACTACATCGAATTCAAAACGTCTATACATACCTTGTCCACCTAATTCAATAATTTCATTTATATTCATTCCTCCTAGTTTTTCTATTTCACTAGTAGCTTCAAATAAAGGATAAGTGTATTCTTTGTGTAATAAATTACCTAGAGTAGACTTTCCTGCGCCTCTCAACCCAATTAAGGCAATTTTATTCTTATTTTTTTTAGAATTGTTTTCTTTATAAATGTTATCAATTAATTCAAAAACTTTATTTTTTTGTGTTGAATTAAAACTTTTAATCTTATTATTTATTAAGTTGGTTTCGATAACATCTTTATCATTATAAAAAAATTCATATGAAGATAAGTTTAATGCATATGCAATATTAGCAATTATAGATACGGTTGGGTTACCCTTACCACTTTCTAATTGAGCTAAATACCTTAGAGAAATGCCTGATTTATTTGCTAAAACTTGACGAGTGATCCCCCTTTTTAGTCTATATTTTTTTACAAGTAAGCCAATATTAATTTCATTATTTCCATTTCTAGGGTTTGTTGAATCTAATATAATATTTTTCTTATATTCAGCTATATTATTCATTTACAACTTTCAAAACTAATGATAAATAATATATGCATTATAGTGCATATATAATGTAAATGTAAACAATTTTAGTAAGGATTTTTTTATGAACTCTGAAAAACTTTTAATTTTAGTAGCTACTATGACTGGAACAGCTCTTATGGCTGCTGAAGATATCGCAGAATATTGTAATGAAATTAATTTAGATACAGATATTATTGAAATAGATAATTCAGATTTAGACATTTTAATTAAAGCAAAAAGTCCAGTTTTAATATGTTCCTCTACTTATGGTCAGGGAGATGTTCCTGACAGTGCTCAAGATTTTTATAATAAATTAAAAGAACTATCACCTGATTTAAGTCATATTAATTATGCTTTATTTGGTTTAGGTGATATGACATATAGAGATACTTTTGCTTATGGAGGAAAAAAATTTTCTAATTTGTTAGATTCTCTTAATGCTACTAAAATTGGAGATGCATTTTATCATGATGCTTCAGATGGAAGTTTACCGGAAGAAGTCGCTGTAGAATGGTTTAAAAATAATATTAAAGAACAATTATAAATAATGAGCAAATTTACAAAAAAAAACTATAATGCAGCATATGACCTTTTATACAGGAATATTATTAAAAACCCTGATAAAATAGCTTTTATAGATAATAACGAAAAAATTACATACAGTGAACTTTATCATAAAGTTAAGGCTTTTTCATATTCTATAAAAAACAGCAATATTGCTGTTAATGATAGAGTGATTATATGTATGGATGATAATATATGCTACCCTATAGTATTTTTAGGCCTTATTTGGTCAGGCATCATTCCAATCTGTATTAATACTCTATTGCCTAGTAAAGATTACAAATATATGATTGAAGACTCAACTGCAAAAGCAGTAATTATATCAGATCATTTAATTGATAAATTCAAACCTATTATGAGTGAAAATAAAGATACTTTAATTATTATAAATGATGATAAAGGTCTTAAAAGTTTAATTAATCAAACATCAGAATACATAGAGGAACCATATAACTCATATGAAAATGATACAGCTTTCTGGTTATACTCTTCTGGTTCTACAGGCTCTCCTAAGGGAACTCTTCACATGCATAAAAGTTTAATTGCAACATCAAATAATTATGCAAAAACAGTATTAAATATTACTGATAATGATATTTGCTTTTCAGCTGCAAAATTATTTTTTGCTTATGGGCTTGGCAATGCTCTTACATTCCCTATGAGCGTAGGAGCTACATCTATACTTATGGCAGATAGACCAACTCCTGAATCTGTTTCCAATATTATTAAAAAGTATTCTGTTACCTTATTTTTTGGAGTCCCTACTCTCTATGCTGCTTTACTAAATGCAAATATGAGTTCAGATCTTTTCAAATCATTAAGATTATCTATATCAGCAGGTGAAGCTTTACCCGCAAATTTATATGAAAAATGGTATAAATTTTCAGGAGTACAGATACTAGACGGCATTGGTTCTACTGAGATGCTTCATATATTTATTTCAAATACGATTGATAATATTACTCCTGGGGCCTCTGGTAAGCCAGTAAAAGGTTATAAAGCGAGGCTTATAAAAGATGACGGAAAATTAGCAAATGATAATGAAATTGCGGAATTAGAAATAAATGGCCCTTCAAGTGCAAGTAGCTATTGGAATAAACCAGAAAAATCTAATTTAACATTTAATGGTCAATGGACAAAAACCGGTGATAAATATATACGAAATTCAGATGGAATATATACATATTGTGGACGAGCTGATGATATGATGAAAGTTTCAGGGCAATATGTATCCCCTTTTGAAGTTGAAGCAGCTTTACAAACGCATGAAGAAGTATTGGAAGCTGCGGTCGTAGCAAATAGAGATATTGATAATTTGATAAAACCAAAAGCTTATATCATACTAAAAACTAAATCAAAAATAATAAAAAACATAGAGCTAGCACTTACAAATCACGTTAAAGAGCAATTAACACCATTTAAATATCCACGTTGGTATGAATTTGTAGACGAGCTACCTAAAACAGCAACCGGTAAAATACAGAGATATAAATTAAGAAAAAATTATGAATGAAATAAACGATAATTTAGTAATTGATGGTATTAGCATTGAAATTAAATCACTTATACATAAAAATTCTAGCTTAGAACCAATAATTTTTTTACACGAAGGTCTTGGGTCCATATCATTATGGAAAAGCTTTCCAGAAAAAATTTATAACTTAACAAAACGTGATGTAGTAATTTACTCAAGAGTTGGTATGGGAAATTCTTCAGCAATAACAAAACCTAGAAAAACTGACTATATGCACTATGAAGCTAACTATTTTCTTCCAAAAATTTTAAATTATTTAAAGATAAATTCACCTATTTTACTTGGCCATTCTGATGGAGCTTCAATAGCATTAATTTACACTGGTAGTGGCAATAAAGTAAAATCAATGGTTTTAGAAGCCCCTCATGTTTTTGTTGAAAAAGTTTCTATTAAAGGCATACAGGATGCTAAAAAATTATGGAAAAACAGTGATTTAAGAGATAAACTTAGTAAGTATCATAATGATCCAGATGGAGCGTTTAATGGTTGGTGTAATGTTTGGCTTTCTAAAGAATTTATTAATTGGAACATAGAAAATTATTTAAGCAAAATAAATTGTCCTATTCTATTAATTCAAGGAAAGCAGGATACTTATGGAACAATCAAACAACTTGAAAGCATAGAAAATTATACTAATGGCTTTACAAAGAGATTTGAGTTAGAGAACTGTGGACACAGTCCTCATACTCAATATCCAAAAGAAGTTGCAACTAATATTAATGATTTTTTAATTAATAATTAGGCAGATACAGATGGTAAATTTGCTAAAGCCATGGCTACTTCACTTTCATCATAGTCTTGATCTTTAAGTTTACCACCAAAATAATCTGTATAAGCTTGCATATCAAAATGGCCATGACCACATAAATTAAATAATATAGTTTTGTTTTGTCCTTCTTCTTTAGCTTTTAAAGCCTCAACAATAGCCCCTTTTACAGCATGATTTGCCTCTGGAGCAGGCAATATACCTTCAGCCTTAGCAAATGTTACACCTGCTTCAAAACACTCTAACTGTTTATAAGAAGTACACTCAATTTCATCTTCATTAGCTAAATGACTAACTAATGGAGACATACCATGATATCTTAAACCACCAGCATGAAAACCAGGCGGTACAAAAGCTGATCCTAAGGTATGCATTTTTACTAATGGAGTTAAATGTCCAGTATCACCAAAATCATAGGCATATTTTCCTTTAGTTAAAGTTGGGCAATTAGCTGGTTCTACTGCAACAATTCTAGTTTTACTTTCTCCTCTTAAATTTCTTCCTATAAAAGGAAAAGCTATACCAGCAAAATTAGATCCCCCTCCTGTACAACCCACTATTACATCAGGCTCATCACCAGCAATCTCTAATTGCTTCATACTCTCTTGACCAATAATAGTTTGATGCAAAAGAACATGATTTAAAACACTACCTAATGCATATTTAGTATCATCTCTTTGAGCAGCCATTTCTACAGCTTCCGATATTGCTATACCAAGACTACCAGTACTATCTGGACTATCTTTTAAAATTGCCTTACCAGATTCTGTCTCATTACTTGGGCTAGCAACACATCTAGCACCAAAACTTTCCATTAATGCTCTTCTATAAGGCTTTTGATTGAAACTAACCTTAACCATATAAACGTCTACTTCTAAACCAAATATAGAACCAGCAAAAGCTAGCGAAGATCCCCACTGTCCTGCACCTGTTTCTGTCGTTAATCTTTTTACACCTTCTTCTTTATTATAATATGCTTGGGGAACTGCTGTATTAGGCTTATGGCTACCAGATGGGCTTACACCTTCATATTTGTAATAAATTTTAGCTGGAGTATCTAAAGCTTTTTCTAACTTTCTCGCTCTATATAGAGGACTTGGTCTCCATTGCCTATATATTTCTCTAACCTGATCAGGAATTTCGATTTCCCTATCTGTACTCACTTCTTGCATAATTAATTCCATTGGAAAAAGAGGAGCTAGATCCTCCGGTCCAATAGGTTCTCCTGTTCCAGGATTTAATGGAGGCGCCAATGGAGTTTTTAAATCAGAACAAATATTATACCAATGTGTTGGCATTTCATGTTCATTTAATAAAATTTTTACTCTTTCATTTTCATAATTAGTTTGATCTAACGCAGAAAGTACATCCTGCTCTCCCTTTTTAAACATCTACATCTCCCTGTAAATTTTATTTTTTGGATTTAACCCATATACCTTTATCATGCAATAATTTTATCTGTTTATCAATTACTTTAGTTTTATATTCCTTATGTTTCATTGGAATTCTATCAAGGTACAAATTCTTAGGATAAATAGGATCTTTATATAGTAGCTGATATAGCTCAGTTCTAATATCTTTCATCCAATTATCCCATTGAGCATTTTCACGATGAAACCTTAATGCTTCTATATCAATCACTCCTGAAACATAAGTCGAAGATCCACCATAATCCTGTCTACCTACTATTTTTCCTTTATAGTCAATTATATAAGATCTACCTCCAAAAGTATCTATCGGTGTGTCACCCTCTTTATGTAAATAATAAGTTCCCATGTTAGGAGCTAAAACATACATATTATTATCTAAGGCTCTAGCCCTACTCTGTATCTCAAACATATCATTACCTGTAGCAGGATGTGGATAAGAAGCTCTATAAACTATTTCAGCACCATTTAAAGCTAAAGCTCTAGCATTTTCTGGGTAAGAGCCTTCATTAGCCATCATAATTCCTAATCTTCCAATATCGGTTTCTACAACTGGCCAAAATGCATCTAAATTATTACCATATTTTTCAATCCACCAATCATATATATCATGTGGACAAACAGAATGTTCTACTGGAAATAATGGAGAAACCTTATAATGAACCAAAATTACTTCACCTGAAGGGTCTATAATAAAGCCACAATTAAAAAACCTATTTGGCCAATCTGGATGTCTAGCTTTAGCTTGTGCAATGATATAACTATTATATTCTCTAGCTATGCCTCCTAACATATCTGTTTCCCAACCTGGGATGTCAATACAACATGTTTTTGCAAAATCTTCATGTTCAGCATCTAAAACTTCATCATTAAAACCTTGTAATGCACCCTCAGGAACAGCTATTAATCTCACAGGAATATCCAAACTCGAAAGCCATGATGCAGCTTTAGTTAAATGTTTTATGTGTGTTAAATTATGTCTTATATCAGACCTATGTCTGATACCTCTAACTGTAGGAATTAATCCTACAGCAGTATACGGTTTAATACTCATTTTTTTTCCAAATAAAAATTTATTAGAATGGAATTAAATATTTTTTGAATTAAAAAGTCCATTAAATAATATAATTTATTACTTTATTAAATTTAATATCTCATTTGTAACTTTATTAGTGGAAGCAGTTCCACCCAAATCTGGAGTAAATGGACCATTATTATTTGCATATAATTTTATAGATTTATATATTCTAGTTGCAGATTTTTTTTCACCCAGATGTTCAAGCATCATCATTCCACTCCATATAGCACCTATTGGATTAGCTATATTCTTACCAACAATGTCAAATGCGGAACCATGAATAGGCTCAAACATAGATGGAAGGCTTCTATCAGTAGTAATATTTGCAGTAGCTCCTATTCCTAAACTTCCTGATAAAGCAGAAGCTAAGTCAGATAAGATGTCTGCATGCAAATTAGTTGCAACCATCACATCAATTTTTTCTGGATTATTTACCATTACTGCTGTTGCAGCATCTACTAATAACTTTTCAGTTTTTACTGTTGGATATTTTTTCTTAACTTCATAAAATGTTTTATCCCATAACTTCATTCCATGTCTTTGTGCATTAGATTTAGTAATCAATGTTAAATGCTTTTTAGGTCTTTTTAATGCTAATTTAAAAGCATATTCATGAATTCTTCTACAACCTTCTCTTGTAAAAACTGCTAATTCACTTCCAATTTCAATAGGTAAACCTTCATGAACAATTCCTCCTGATCCCGCATATTCTCCCTCACTATTTTCTCTTACTATTAACCAATCAATTTTTTTAGCTAAATTTTTATTTAAGGGAGATTTAATTCCCTCTATATATTTAGATGGTCGAATATTAGCAAATTGATCTAATCCTTGACAAATTTTAAGCCTAAGTCCCCATAATGTAATGTCATCAGAAATATTCTGGTCACCAACTGCACCAAAAAATATTGCATCATGTTCTTTAAGTTTTTCTAGGCCATTTTTTGGCATCATTAATTGATGTTTCTTATAATAATTACTACCCCAGTTATATCTTTTTTCTTTAATAGTAATATTATCTAGTCTTAATGCTTTTTTGATAACTTTTAAACTAGCATTAATAACTTCTGGACCAATGCCATCGCCAGGAATTATAGCTATATTATATTTATTAAATTGTTTCATATCTATTTATTTTATAATAATATTATTATTTTAAACATATACTAAATAATAGGGGATTGAAATGATTAATTATAGTGAAAACTTTTCTAATAAGGTTGCAATTATAACTGGCGCTGGAAGTGGAATTGGAAAAGAAACTGCAAAAAGAATGATTGATAATGGAGCAAAAGTGGCATTATGGGATTATAATCAGGATACGTTAAATA
>Ga0222719_10002675_pt1 | contig 16171 bp, 16 predicted proteins | sample C33_34DmetaG_FD_165039 | JGI IMG/M metagenome (GOLD analysis project Ga0222719, IMG submission 165039) | Estuarine water microbial communities from San Francisco Bay, California, United States - C33_34D | ecosystem: Environmental > Aquatic > Marine > Unclassified | place: USA: California... | reverse complement strand
AATGTCTAAATGGAATATTGATGAAATTGATTTCATAGATTTATATTCATGTTTTCCCAGCATGGTTGAGCTTGGAAGAGAGGCTCTAGGTATAGGTCTTAATGATAAAAGAGATTTAACAGTCACTGGAGGGCTTCCGTATTTTGGTGGAGCGGGAAATAATTATGTTACTCATTCAATTGCCACAATGATGGACAAACTTAGGGAAGACCATGGATCCAAAGGGCTTTGCACATCAAATGGTTGGTTTGCTACTAAACATGGTATTGGGCTTTATTCCAGCGAACCTTTTGAGGGTGAATGGAAGAGAGAGAATCCTGACAGTTATCAAGAAAACATCGACAATCTTCCAAAACCAACAGTAGAAGAAAACCCCTCAGGAGAAGCAAAAATTGAAACCTACACAGTTGCTAATGGAAGAGATGGTCCTCAATTAGGAATTGTAATAGGCAGGCTTAATAAAAATAATAATAGATTTATAGCAATTACGAAAAATGATAATGATCTTGAAAAATTAATGAATGAAGAATGCTTAAACAGAGACTGCAGTGTTAAACAATTTGATGATGGTTACAGTATTGTAAGCATAAATTAATGATAAATATTTACTTAATTCGTCATGGTAGGGCTTCATCAGGTTGGGATACTTCGGACCCTTACCTTGATTTAACTGGAAAAGAACAATCTGAAAAAATTGCTTTAAAATTATCCAAAATTGCAAAAGAGCCTTTTGATGTTTTCTCTAGTCCTCTAATTAGGTGTATTGAAACAGCCGAACCATTCTCTAAAATTACAAATAAGAAAATTAAAATTGAAAATAAAATTATTGAAATACCTTCTCCAATAAAAAATTTAAAAAATAGGGTTATATGGCTTAAAAGAGTTTTGCCTCTTACATGGAACGAGCTTATTTCTGATGAAGATTCAAAGGAGTCAAAAATTGATTATTTTTTATGGAGAGAGAATATTTTAAAGTTTTTTTTGTCGCTCAAAAAAGATACATTTATTTTCACTCATTATTTAGTTATTAATTCAGTAGTTAGCTATTTGAGAAAAAGTGATAAAGTTGTTTTTTTTAATCCCGATAATACATCTTTAACACACCTTTCTTTATCAGATAAAAAATTAAAAATCATTTCATTGGGGGATGAGGCTTCGACTTTAATTAATTAAAAGCAATTTTTTCAAAGAGTTTGTTAAATGGAAAATATTTTTATTAGAAATATAAGCAATGACGATATAGAAGCTGTTAATTCACTTTACAATTACTATATAAGGGAAACAGCTTTTACTTTTGATATTAAAGAAAAAACATTATCAGAAAAAAAAGAATGGTATAAAATTTTTAAAAAAGATAGTCCGTATCAATGCATTGTAGCTTACGAAAATGACATTCTTATTGGTTTTGCAAGTTCAAGACCTTTTAGAGATAAGGAGGCTTATAACTCTTCTATTGAAACAAGTGTTTATATCAGTGAGAACTATATTGGTAAAGGCTATGGAAGACTGTTGATGGAAGATCTTTTTAACAAAATAGATGGTTACCATTTAAATAGGGCTTATGCATTTATAACTGAGCCTAATAATGCATCAGAGAAACTTCACTTGCTTTTAGGCTTTGAAAAAATTGGCGTACTGAATAATGTTGGAAAAAAATTTGGAAAATTTTGGAATGTTGGGATTTTTGAGTATTTCTTTGAATAAAATAATAATTACTCTGGATATTCTTTTAATGTACTGATAAGAAATCATTATTAATTATGCGGGCGTGGTGGAATTGGTAGACACGCAGGTTTTAGGTACCTGTGCCGCAAGGCGTGGGGGTTCAACTCCCTCCGCCCGCACCAAAATATGAGAGATTAAAATGGAAGTTAAAGAATTAAAATCAAAAGGTCTAAAAAGAGAGTTTTCAATCACTATTGGCGTTAGTGATCTTAAAGAAAAAAAGATAAAAAAACTTCAAGATATTGCTTCAAAGGCAAAGATTGATGGATTTAGACCTGGAAAAGTTCCCACTGCTCATATTGAAAAACTTTACGGGCAAAGTGTGATGGTTGAGGTCATTGAGGAGAATGTCTCTGAAGCATCACAAAGTGTTTTACAGGATAGAGACCTTAGGGCTGCTGTAAAGCCTGACATAAAGCTTGATTCAGATATGAATGACGTAATTGAAAAGAATAAAGACCTTGTTTTTACAATGAATTGTGAAGTACTTCCAGAAATTGAAATTACTGACTTTTCAAAAATAAAATTGGACAAGCCTGTCTCTAAACCTAAGGAAAAAGACATAAAAGATGCACTAGAATACTTAGCTAAACAAAATAAATCATATAAAGAAACTTCTGAAAAATCAAAATCAAAAGATGGAGATCAGGTAACATTAGATTATGTTGGAAAAATTGATGATATTGCTTTTGACGGTGGTACCGCAAACGATGCTAATTTAGTCTTGGGGTCTAAATCTTTTATAGATAATTTTGAGGATCAATTAGTTGGTCTAAAAAAAGGTGATAAGAAACTTGTAAAGGTTAAATTCCCTGATAATTATCAAAGCCCTGATTTAGCAGGTAAAGAAGCAACATTTGACGTTGAGATAAAAAAAATATCAAAAGCTGAAGAATCAAAAGTTAATGATGATCTTGCAAAAAGTTTAGGTATGGAGGATTTAGAAACTCTTAAAAAAAATCTTGAAGAGAGAATTCAGCAAGACTTTGACTCTGCTGCTCGCGCGAAACTTAAAGATAGCCTTCTTGATGTGCTAGAAAAGAAGCATAAATTTGAACTTCCAGAAAGCATGGTAAGTCAAGAATTTGATCAAATGTGGAGCCAGCTTCAACAACAGTTAGATCAACAGAAAAAAGAATTAAAGGATTTAGAATTAAGTGAAAAAGAGATTAGAAAAAATTATACAGAAATTTCAGAGAAAAGGGTATGCACTGGTCTCTTGATTGCAGAAATTGGCAAACAAAATAATATTCAATTAGAAGATAATGATATTAATAAAGCTCTACAAATGGAAATGCAGAGATATCCTGGTCAAGAAAAAGAAATTTTAGATTATTATCAAAAAAATCAAGACGCAATAAGACAGCTTACCGCTCCTGTTTTTGAGGATAAGGTTATTGATTTTATTTTAGAAAAAGTAAATTTAAATGATGTAAAAGTTACTAGAGAGGATTTATTTGATTCAGGTGTAAAAGAGGAATCAAAATCTAAGAAAAAAACTAAATCTAAAGTAACCTCAGATAATAAATCCAAACCTAAACCTAAGGCAAAAAAAGCTTCAACTAAAAAAGATAAATAAATTATTGTTTTAATTATATTTTTTTTCTAAAAAATATTTTTTTTCAGTTTTATCTTTGCATATTTAAAGAATTATCCCATATATATAAATGTTATTGAGGAAATCATTATGGATAAAAATAATATACCTGTAGGAAATCTTATTCCTATGGTTGTTGAGCAGTCCAATAGAGGTGAAAGAGCCTACGATATTTATTCTCGCCTTTTGAAAGAGAGAATAATTTTTGTTACTGGTCCTGTAGAAGATTACATGGCTAGTGTAATTATTGCTCAATTACTTTTTCTTGAGGCAGAGAATCCAAAAAAAGAAGTTTCAATGTATATAAATTCTCCTGGAGGTGTAGTTTCATCAGGATTAGCAATTTATGATACAATGCAATACATAAAGCCTGAAGTCTCAACTTTATGTATAGGTCAAGCAGCATCAATGGGTAGTCTTTTGCTTGCGGCAGGCGCCCCCGGTAAAAGATTTTCTCTTCCTAATGCCAGAATAATGGTTCATCAACCTTCAGGTGGTTTTCAAGGTCAAGCATCTGATATTGAGAGACATGCGCAAGAAATTTTATCCCTCAGATCTAGGTTAAATGATATTTATGTAAAACATACAGGTCAAAATTTAAAAACTATTGAAAAAGCTCTTGATAGAGACACATTTATGACATCAAACGATGCAATGAAATTTGGTTTAATAGATAAAGTTGTTGAAAATCGAGAATTAAAAAAAGAAGATTAATTTTGTTATATTAAATTATGTAAGGTAAAATAAGATATGAGTAAAATTAGTGATAGTGGCGATTCAAAGAATACTCTTTACTGCAGTTTTTGTGGTAAAAGTCAGCACGAAGTTAAAAAACTTATTGCTGGCCCTACAGTCTTTATTTGTGATGAGTGTGTAGAATTATGCATGGACATAATTAAAGAAGAAGCTAAAAATTTTGAAGATAAAGCATTAGATTCAGTTCCTTCACCTGAGGAAATATATGGTGTTTTAGATGATTATGTAATAGGTCAGCAAAGAGCGAAAAAGGTCCTTTCAGTTGCTGTTCACAATCATTACAAAAGACTTGATTGTGATACTAATAAGGATGATGTTGAGCTGGCTAAGTCTAATATTTTGTTACTTGGCCCAACAGGATGTGGAAAAACTCTATTAGCACAAACTCTTGCAAGGATATTAGATGTTCCTTTTACAATGGCTGATGCAACTACTTTAACTGAAGCGGGCTATGTGGGAGAAGATGTAGAGAATATTATCTTAAAATTATTACAAGCTGCAGACTACAATGTTGAAAGAGCTCAAAGAGGTATCGTTTACATAGACGAAGTTGATAAAATTACAAGAAAATCTGATAACCCATCTATTACGAGAGATGTATCTGGTGAGGGTGTTCAGCAAGCTTTGTTAAAAATTATGGAAGGAACAGTTGCGTCTGTTCCCCCTCAAGGAGGAAGAAAGCATCCTCAGCAAGAGTTTCTTCAGGTTGATACAACTAATATACTATTTATTTGCGGCGGAGCATTTGATGGTATTCAAAATATAATTTCTGAAAGAGGAACAAATAGATCGGTTGGTTTTGGAGCTGAGGTAAAAGAAAAAGATGACAGAAGGACTGGGGAAATACTTAAAGACCTACAGCCAAAAGACCTTCTTAGATTTGGATTAATTCCTGAATTTATTGGAAGACTTCCTGTTTGCGCATCATTGGAGGACTTAGACGAAAATTCTCTTATTAGGATTCTTACTGAACCAAAAAATGCAGTCGTTAAACAATATAAAAAGTTATTTAACTTAGAAAATGTTGAGCTAAAATTTTCAGATGATGCTTTACTTGCTATTGCAAAGAAAACTATGTCCTATTCTACTGGTGCAAGAGGTCTTAGATCTGTAATTGAAAATATTCTATTAGATACTATGTTTGAAATACCTGGTAAACCAGATGTTACCGAAGTTGTAATTTCTGGAGACGTTGTTGAAGGTAAGTCTTCTCCATTATATATTTACGGAGAAAAAGAAAAAAAGAGTGAAAAAAAGATAGTTAATTAATTTTATTCTCTTTTACCCCTTGATACTTATTTTTTAAAGTCCATATTATAATTATATAATCTCTATCATACGTAGAGAAATAATTATTAATTAATGGATGTGTAATGACTGACGAAAAAAAAGTTCAAGAATTTAAATTATTTAAAAATACGCCTGTACTACCTTTAAGAAATATTGTTGTTTTTCCTCACATGGTTGTACCTCTATTTGTGGGTAGGGACAAATCTATTTCAGCCCTAGAATCAGTTATGGACAAAGGTCAAGAACTGCTTTTTCTTGCTCAAAAAGACGCTGATATCAACGATCCACAAAAAAAAGATCTTTATGAGGTTGGCACTTTAGGAAAAGTCCTGCAATTATTAAAGCTCCCAGATGGAACAGTAAAAGTTTTAGTTGAAGGCTTAAAAAGAGCTAGGGTAGAAGAATTTAATGAATCTGGAGATTATCTTGCGGCAAAAATTGAAGTTATTTCTGAAGATAAAGAGTTTAAAAGTGAAGTTAAGGCCTTGTCTAGACAGGTAGCCTCTCGTTTCGAGGATTTTGTTAAAACTAATAATAAAGTTACATCAGAAAATACTACCACTCTAAATGAATTGGATAGCCCTTCAAAAGTAGCAGATACAATTGCAAGTCAAATGTCAGGTAATGTTGCTCAAAAACAGAAAATTCTTGAAGTTTTCGATACTCAAGAGAGACTTAATAGTATTTTAAATGATTTAGAGGATGAGCTTTCGGTTCTTCAGGTTGAAAAAAAGATCAAAAGAAGAGTTAAAAATCAAATGGAAAAAACTCAAAAAGAGTATTATCTGAATGAACAAATGAAAGCTATTCAAAAAGAACTAGATGATGATAATGAGGGCATTGATGATATTGCAGAAATCGAAGAAAAAATATCAAAAACAAAACTTTCCAAAGAAGCGTTAGAAAAAACTAAAAATGAGCTTAAAAAACTTAAACAAATGAGCCCAATGTCTGCTGAAGCAACAGTTGTTAGAAATTATTTAGATTGGATGCTAGATATTCCTTGGGGAAAAAAGAAAAAAGTAAAAAAAGATCTATCGTCAGCTCAGAAGACTCTAGACAAAGATCATTTTGGTTTAGATAAAGTTAAAGATAGAATTACAGAGTATCTGGCTGTTCAGAATAGGTCAAAAAAAATAAAAGGTCCTATTTTGTGTTTAGTTGGACCTCCAGGAGTTGGTAAAACGTCTCTTGGTAAATCTATTGCAGAAGCTACTGGAAGAGAATTTATAAGAATGTCCCTAGGTGGCGTTAGAGATGAATCTGAAATTAGGGGGCATAGAAGAACATATATAGGTTCAATGCCTGGTAGAATTATTCAATCTTTAAAAAAAGTAAAAACTACAAACCCTTTAATTCTTCTTGATGAGATTGATAAGCTTGGTTCAGATTTTAGAGGTGATCCTGCTGCAGCTTTATTAGAAGTTCTAGATCCTGAGCAAAACAATGCCTTTAACGATCATTATTTAGAGGTCGATTATGATCTATCACAGGTCATGTTTGTTACTACTGCTAATTCGTTAAATATTCCTCAAGCTTTGGCTGATAGAATGGAAATTATTAGAATAGCTGGTTACACTGAGGATGAAAAATTAGAAATTGCTAAAAGACATCTTGTTAAAAAAACGATGGAGAACTCTGGATTAAGTGATAGTGAATGGAGTATTTCGGATGACGCCATACAATCTGTTGTAAGGTATTATAGTCGTGAGGCCGGTGTTAGAGGTCTTGAAAGAGAAATTAACACCCTTGCTAGAAAAGCTGTTAAAGAAATCGAAATTAATAAAAGTGATTCGGTAAATGTAACTTCTGAAAATATTTCTGAATATTTAGGAGTAAAAAAATTCAGATATGGAAAAACGGAAAATGACGATTTAATAGGAGTTGTTACTGGTTTAGCATATACCGAAGTTGGTGGAGATATTTTAAATGTTGAAGCCGTTATGCTTCCAGGAAATGGAAAGATAAAAGCAACAGGTAAGCTTGGCGATGTCATGAAAGAGTCAATTGATGCAGCTTCATCATTTGTTAGATCAAGAGCTGTAAGCTATGGAATTGAACCGCCTGTTTTTCAAAGAAAAGATATTCATGTTCATGTACCAGAGGGCGCTACACCCAAAGATGGCCCTTCTGCTGGTGTCGCAATGGTGGTTGCCATAATCTCTGTAATGGCTGAAATCTCTATAAAAAACGATGTTGCAATGACTGGGGAAATGTCCTTAAGGGGAAGAGTTCTTCCAATAGGAGGTTTAAAGGAAAAACTTCTAGCCGCAACCAGAAGTGGCATTAAAACAGTTTTAGTTCCAAGCGAAAATGAAAGAGAATTATCAGAAGTTCCTGAAAATATAAAAAAGAAATTAGATATTAAATTAATTTCAACAATTGATGAAGCTCTAGATTTTGCTCTTACTGAAAAGCCTTCTGCAATAGAATGGGATGAGAAAGCATGGCTTGCAGAGCAGAAAAAAGGAAATGTTGATCAGCCAATTGGTTCTAATCAAACCACTCATTAAAAAAAACTTTTTAATTTTTTTTTGACCAATTGAGATTTTAGGGCATACATTCTTATAAGTTAAACAACTTATGAGAGGATAATATGAACAAAAATGAACTTATCGATGCAATTGCTTCTGGATCAGGATTAAGTAAGGCCGATGCAGGAAGAGCCCTAGAAGCTTTCCTTGGATCAGTTACTTCAACATTAGCTGGTGGCGGAAGTGTAAAAATTACAGGCTTTGGAACTTTTTCTGTAAGCCATAGAGCTGCTACTACAGGAAGAAACCCAAGAACTGGTGAAGCTATTCAAATTGCAGCTTCCAAGAATGCAAAATTTAAATCCGGTAAGGGTTTAAAAGACGCCGTAAATTAAATTCTAAATTATTTTAGGTGGCGAAATGCCACCTAAAATTAATCTTTTTAATTCTCAGTAAATAAAACGCATGTAATTTTTTTATGTTACTATGTACTTAATCTTTTTTAGGTTATATAAACTTTCAAAATATAAAATTATTAAACTATTATAAGGGCGGTTAGCTCAGTTGGTAGAGCATCTGGTTTACATCCAGAGGGTCGGGAGTTCGAGCCTCTCACCGCCCACCATTTTAATTTTTTTTTAAGTGTCTTGATTTAAGTTAAATTGACCCTTAAATAAAATATACACTTTTTTATGGGGGGTGTAGCTCAGTTGGTTAGAGCGCTGGCCTGTCACGCCAGAGGTCGCGGGTTCGAGTCCCGTCACTCCCGCCATAGTCTTTGATTAATTTTTTGATGTATTTTTTTAATTTCAATGTTAAGCTTTTGAAAAATAAAATTATGTTGGAATTTCAAAAACAAAATTGTGATTTAACCTTAGAAGAAGGCCTTAAAATTTATTATGATTCCTTCGAAGATCAAGAATCAATTCTAAAGGGAGATACCCTTCCAGAGTTTATTTTTGGACATGATTGCACACATGTAATTTTTGGACTTGGTTTATCTCTTAAAGAAGAGGCAATTTTAGATACTTACACAATTTATGGTTGTAAAAATTCTATAAAAATAATTTTTAAAGCAGCAGGCCAAATTTTTAAATCAAAAGAACTTTTAAATTTATATAAAAAACTTATTTCTGATAATGGAATAGTAGGATTATTGAAGTTGATTAATTTATCAAAAAAGTCAAAAAAAATTGCAAAAATTAATACTAAAAAGATGAAAAAAAAGTGGCCATATTTTGTTCCAAAATTATATCTTTCACATCAAATAAATGACTTAAGAGATGAATATGGGATATCAGTATTGACAGAGGAAGAGCTTGGATTTTAAAATTTTTATTTATTTAAAGGGCTTTCTTTTGGGTCTAGAAGTGTAAGTTTCTCCAGTAAATTTGCAGGCTCAGAAATACCCACAATATAAACCATTCTTTCTTCAACCTTTCCCTCGGCATGAATTGCTCCCGCAGGGATGTATAGTTTATCCCCTGGATTTAAGGGTATTTTTTCATTTTTTTCGTTAATAACATAACTTCTACCTTCCATTACATAGCCACAATTATCAACGTCATGCCAATGAGGCGGTAATTCCTCCATTCTATCTGAAACATAAACTGTAGGCCATAAATCAAGTTTTTTAATATCATCAAGAACCTCTTCTTTTGTAGAAAAGAAGCCTGGGATTACTTTCATTGGCTCTGTTTTAAAGGACATAACATTTTCAAATTATATATATTTTTGATTTTTATCAACCAAACGAAATTTTTAAATATATAATAAAAAACTATAATAAATTTTAAAGATAATTTCATGATAAAACTTAAAGATAAAGTTGCAATTATTACTGGTGGTGCTGGTGGTATAGGAAGAGTTACCGCTGATTTATTTTTAAAGGAGGGGGCTGATGTTTTAATCTTTGACAATAACAAAGCTGATTTAGAAAACACCATCAAAGAAATTGATTCTAAAAAATTAAGTCACTTTGTTGGAGATGTAACAATTTTGGAGGACAATTTAAAAGCAGTAGAGCTTGCAAAAGAAAAATTTGGTGGTCTAGATATTTTTGTTGCAAACGCTGGCATAGAGGGTGAAGTTAAAAATATTGAAGACTATGATTTAGATATATTTGATAAGGTTATTGGTATTAATGTTAAGGGAGTTTTTCTTGGATTAAAGGCATCTATACCTGCTATGAGTGAGAGAGGAGGGGGCAGTTATATTATTTCTTCAAGTGTTGCAGGACTTACAGGTGCTCCTAGTTTAGCACCTTACGCTACAAGTAAACATGCTGTTACAGGATTAATGAGATCAGCAGCTAAAGAGTGTGCAGAAAGGAATATAAGAGTAAATTCAATAAATCCTTCTCCTGTAGAAACTAGAATGATGAGAAGTATTGAAGAAGGATTAATGCCTGGTGAGTCTAATCAAGCTAAAGATATTTTTGAGTCCAGTATACCTCTGGGAAGATATGCAACAACAGATGATGTAGCAAAGTTAATGCTATTTCTTGCTAGCAATGACAGCAGTTTTATTACTGGATCAATTTATACAGTTGATGGTGGAAATACTGCTTAAAAAAATTTAATGTGTCATTTTATCTTTAGAAAAAAATAGTCTATTAATAATTAACTTTAAGAGGTAATTGATGAGTAATTTTGATAAAATGAAAAAAATTATAGAAAAACAAAAACAACAACATATTAACGATGGCCCCCTGCCAGTTTCTGTTCGTAAAGATTGGATTAACAGATGTATTTCTTCTTTAATAAAATATCAAAATGAAATAGCTGATGCAATATCAGAGGATTTTGGTCACAGAAGTAAGGAAAGCTCTCTTTTATCTGATGTTGCAGGTTCAATTACATCCCTTAAAATGGCTAAAGAAAATATAGATAAATGGACAAAACCTGAAAAACGAAAAGTTTCTCCAGCTATTCTAGGCTTTTTAGGAGCTAAATTAAAAATTGAGTATCAACCACTTGGAACAGTTGGCGTCATAAGTCCTTGGAATTTCCCTGTTACTTTAACCTTTGGACCTCTTGGGAGTATTTTTGCTGCAGGAAATAGAGCAATGATAAAACCATCAGAATTTACTCCTAAAACTTCAGAATTAATGAAAAAGATGTTTTCAGAAGAATTTTCAGAGGAGGAGGTTGCTATTTTTACAGGGGGTCCTGAAGTTGGTGAAGCTTTTTCCTCGCTACCTTTTGATCATCTTCTTTTTACCGGAGCAACATCAATAGCTAAACACGTTATGAGATCTGCGTCAGAAAATTTAGTTCCAGTTACATTAGAGTTGGGCGGTAAATCACCAGTTATTATTTCAGATAATTCTAATTTTGATGTTTCGGTTAACCGAATTATGGCCGGAAAAACTCTTAATGCTGGACAAATTTGTCTGGCACCTGATTATGTTTTTGTTCCTGAAGCAAAAAAAGATAGCTTTATATCTCAGTCAAAAGAAATTGTTGCAAAAATGTTTCCAACCTTAAAAGAAAACCCTGATTATACATCCGTTATTAACCAAAGACATTTTGATAGATTGAAAGGTTATATTACCGAAGCTCAAGAGAAGGGGGTTGAAGTAATTGAAATTAATCCATCTAATGAAGATTTTGATCAACAACCGAATCATAAAATTCCTCCCACACTCATAATAAATCCTGATGAAGATTTATCTGTAATGAGAGAAGAAATTTTTGGTCCTGTTCTTCCAATAAAAACTTATTCAGATATCTCTGAAACTATAAATTACATAAATTCAAAGGATAGACCGCTAGGCTTATATTATTTTGGAGAAGATACTAAAGAAATGGATAATGTATTGAAAAATACTACATCTGGTGGTGTAACTATTAATGATGTTGTTTTTCATGTGGCTCAAGATAATGCCCCTTTTGGTGGAGTTGGACCTTCTGGAACCGGCTCATACCATGGAATTGAGGGATTTAAGAATTTTTCTCATGCTAAGACTATTTATACCCAAACTAAATTTGATAGCTTGATAAATATTTTTCGTCCCCCTTATGGGTCTAAAGCAAAAAATGCATTAAAAATGCAAATTAAGCCATAAAAATAACCTTAAGTGAGAAAAAAAATTCATTTTTTATATTTTTTTTTAAATACAAATAATTTTATCTTTTAACTAAAAATTTTTAATTTTTTTTTAGTAATAAATTATTTCGAATTTTATTGCATTCCTAACCCTAGAGGATATATTGCTCTCAAATATATGAGGGGGATAAAGGAGCAATAGTATGCCGACTATACTGCAAGATTATTTACCGATTGTTGTCTTTATGGGCTTGTCCTTATTTATTACTTTATTGCTTATTTTACCCCCACTTTTAATTGCCCCTAAAAATCCTGACTCAGAGAAATTATCCCCATATGAATGTGGTTTTGATCCTTTTGATGATGCTAGGTCAAAATTTGATATAAGATTTTATTTGGTTGCTATTTTGTTTATTATTTTTGATTTAGAGGTAGCCTTTCTTTTCCCATGGGCAATAGTTTTTGGAGATATTGGTCTCTTTGGATTTTTTTCTATGATGCTTTTCTTAACAATCTTAACTATTGGATTTATTTATGAATGGAAAAAAGGAGCATTAGAATGGGATTAATTTCCGAAAATAATGTTGAAAATTTCCAGTCTGAAATGTCTGATAAAGGTTTTTTTGTCACCTCATCAGAATCATTAATTAATTGGGCTAGAACTGGATCATTGCATTGGATGACATTTGGACTTGCTTGTTGTGCGATAGAAATGTTTCAAGCAAATGGTCCTAGGTATGATTTAGAGAGGTTTGGGACAGCACCAAGGGGCTCACCTAGACAATCTGATGTGATGATTGTTGCCGGAACATTAACGAATAAAATGGCTGGACCACTAAGAAAAGTTTATGATCAAATGCCAGAACCTCGATATGTTATATCTATGGGTTCATGTGCAAATGGTGGTGGTTATTATCACTATTCTTATTCAGTTGTTCGAGGTTGCGATAGAATTGTTCCTGTTGATATTTATGTCCCTGGATGCCCCCCTACAGCAGAGGCCTTAATGTATGGAATTTTACAATTACAAAAAAAAATAAGAAGAACAGGGACTGTTGAAAGATAGAAACTTGAATGTATAAACAAAAAAATTATTCTCAGTTGCTAAATGAGATTGAAAGTAACATCAAAATCAAATCACTTATTGTAAAGACTGAAGTTTCTGCAAATGATCTTTCTATATACGTTGATAATAATAACCTTTATAACTTGTTAAAGTTATTGAGGGATGATGAAGATTTCTTATTTTCTCAATTAACAGATTTATGCGGTGTCGACTGGCCAGAAAATGAAATAAGGTTTCAGGTTGTTTACAATCTTTTATCCATGTCAAATAATTCAAGAATTAGAGTTAAAACTTTTACTGATAACAATGACTCGGTAATTAGTATTTCTAAGCTTTTTCCTTGCGCAGAATGGTATGAAAGAGAAGCATATGACCTATTTGGTATTAACTTTAAAGGTAATAAAGATCTTAGAAGGTTACTGACTGATTATGGTTTTGAAGGTCATCCATTAAGGAAGGACTTCCCTTTAACTGGTTATGTTGAGGTAAGGTATGACGAGTCAAAAAAGCGAGTTGTGTATGAGCCTGTTGAACTAAAACAAGAGTTTAGAAGTTTTGACTTTGAAAGTCCATGGGAGGGTATTAAGTACCCTGAAAATGATTCAGAGAGCGATTCCGTTAATGACAAATAATACTAGTGAAAAATTTAGAGTTAATTTTGGCCCTCAACACCCAGCCGCGCATGGCGTATTAAGGCTTATTCTAGATTTAGACGGAGAGGTTGTTGAGAGAGTGGAGCCTCATATTGGTCTTCTTCATAGAGGAACTGAAAAATTAATCGAAAATAAAACTTATTTACAGGCCCTACCTTATTTTGATCGTTTAGATTATGTTGCGCCAATGAATCAGGAACATGCTTTCACCCTTGCAGTTGAGAGTCTTTTAAATGTTGAAGTTCCTGAAAGAGCTCAGTGCATAAGAGTTTTATATTCAGAAATTGGAAGAATTTTAAATCATATGATTAACGTTCCTGCTCAAGCTTTGGATGTAGGAGCATTAACTCCTACGCTGTGGGGTTGGGAAGAGAGAGAAAAACTTATGGTTTTTTATGAAAGGGCATGCGGTTCAAGACTACATGCAGCTTATTTCAGAACAGGCGGTGTTCATCAAGATCTAGAGGAGAGTCTGGTTAATGACATTTTTAACTTTTGTGACCCATTTTTAAAAGTTTTGGATGATTTAGAAAGTCTTCTTACTGAAAATAGAATATTTAAACAAAGAAATGTTGATATAGGTATTGTTACTAAACAAGATGTTTTAGATTGGGGTTTGACAGGGGTGATGGCTAGAGGGTCAGGCTATCATTGGGATTTAAGAAAGACTCAACCATATGAAATATATGATCAACTCGATTTTCAAATTCCAGTAGGAAAAAATGGTGATAATTATGATAGGTATTTAATTAGAGTTGAAGAATGCCGTCAATCAATTTCAATTATAAAGCAAGTTGTCGAAAGAATGAAACCAGGGCCGATTATTTGTGAAGATAAAAAAATAGCTCCACCAAAAAGAGCAGAAATGAAATCTTCAATGGAAGCACTTATTCATCATTTTAAATTATATACCGAAGGTTATGATGTTGGACCAGGCGATGTATATAAGGCTATTGAGGCTCCTAAAGGAGAGTTTGGTGTCTATTTAATATCTGACGGAACAAATAAACCATACAGATGTAAAATTCGTGCACCAGGATTTGCCCATCTCCAAGCAATTGACTACCTTGGAAAAGGTCATTTATTACCAGACTTATCAGCTATTCTTGGTTCATTAGATTTAGTTTTTGGTGAGGTTGATAGATGACTGTAAAGAGATTAGATAGTATTCAGCCAGAAACATTTTCTTTTAGCAAGAAGGATAACGAGCTTATTAAAAAGATTTTAAAAAACTACCCTAAAGATAGAAAGCAATCTGCTGTTGTTCCAAGTCTTTATATAGCTCAAAAAAGAGCAGGAGGCTGGCTTCCTGAGAAAGCAATTTCAAAAGTTGCTGAAATCCTTGAGATGCCGAAAATGAGAGTTTTAGAAATAGCCACATTTTACTCAATGTTTAACTTAAAGCCAACTGGAGATCACTTTATCCAAGTTTGTGGAACAACCCCATGTTGGTTAAGAGGATCTGATAAAATTAAAAAAGCATGTATTGAGTTAATAGGAGAAGAGAGAGAGGTATCTTCTGATAATATCAGTTGGCTCGAAGTTGAGTGTCTTGGAGCTTGCGTTAATGCTCCGGCTGTCCAAGTTAATGAAGACTACTATGAAGATTTAAATTATGAAAATATGATCGATTTAATAAATAGTTTAAAAAACAATAAATCTATTAAAGTTGGGTCTCAAATTGGAAGAGTCTCTTCCGAACCCTATAATACGGATTATAAAAATGCTTAAAAATGAAGATAGAATTTTTAATAATCTTTATGGATTTGAGTCATCAAATTTAGCTAATGCTAAAAAAAGAGGCGATTGGTCTAATACAAAAGATATTTTACAAAAAGATAGAAATCAAATTATCGAAGAATTAACAAAATCTGGCCTAAGAGGAAGAGGTGGCGCTGGTTTCCCTACTGCAACAAAATGGTCATTTATGCCAAAAGAGCCTACCGGCAAAAACCATTACTTAGTTGTGAATGCAGATGAATCTGAACCAGGCACCTGTAAAGATAGAGATATAATAAGAAATGAACCTCATAAGCTTCTTGAAGGATGTATAATAGCTTGTAAGGCAATGGGAGCAAATATTTGTTATATATATGTAAGAGGTGAATTTTATAACGAGAGAATAGCTTTAGAATTAGCTCTCAATGAAGCCTATGAAAGTGGTCTTATAGGAAAAAATGCATGTGGGGCTGGATTAGATATTGATATTTATATTCATCATGGAGCTGGAGCATATATTTGCGGCGAAGAAACAGCATTGTTAGAGAGTTTGGAAGGAAAAAAAGGAATGCCAAGATTAAAACCTCCTTTTCCAGCGACCTCAGGTCTATACGGTTGTCCAACCACAGTTAATAATGTTGAGAGTATTGCAGTTGTCCCAACTATTTTAAGAAGAGGTGCTGATTGGTTTTCATCTCTTGGTAGAGAAAGAAACACTGGAACCAAGATTTTCTGTATCTCAGGCCATGTAAATAATCCTTGTAATGTAGAAGAAGAGATGGGTATACCCTTAAAAGATTTGATTGAAAAACATGCAGGCGGTGTGAGAGGTGGCTGGGAT
>Ga0222719_10002674_pt1 | contig 16176 bp, 12 predicted proteins | sample C33_34DmetaG_FD_165039 | JGI IMG/M metagenome (GOLD analysis project Ga0222719, IMG submission 165039) | Estuarine water microbial communities from San Francisco Bay, California, United States - C33_34D | ecosystem: Environmental > Aquatic > Marine > Unclassified | place: USA: California... | reverse complement strand
AAGCCCATTTCGTTTGCTAGTTGTTCTGCTTCTTTAACTTGATGTTCGTTGTGTTTGAACACGATCATTTGCCACATAGCACGACCACCTGCTGATATAAATGCTCGAGCATTTTCTATAACTTTGTCATAGTCCACATTCTTGCGATACAGGTGTAGAGTATCTTCTAATCCGTCTAAGCCAAAATCTACTTGACCATAACCATTCATTATCTCAGCCATCTCGTGCCAGTATGCAGTGTTATGAGCACCACCATTGGTATGCACATATAACCACAAGGTGGGATTCTTACGACGGAAGTCTTTTAGTATGTCTAGAAACTCTGGATGCACTATGGGATCGCCATAACTGCCACAGAAGAATACCTGTCTCAGTCTTGAACATAGTTCAGGTGTAAATGCACGATCAATCACACCACGTTCCAGGTGGACTAAGTCCATGTAAGGATTTAATTTGCCACCTAGATCATTACGAGGACACTGTGGACAACTAGCATTACAGTAAGTTGTAATCTCTAATTGATATTCGTCTATGTTTTGGTAATCAAACAAATCATTTGTCCTGAAATGATGTTAAAATAAGTAATGCTATGACTACAGATATATTATTCATAAATGTTCCGCAGATATCATTAGTTTATCCTCCTGCGGCCACCAGCCTGCTAAAAGGTATATGTGAAGACCACGGCTTTACTGCTCGTGTCTTAGATTTCAACTTGGATCTTTATACCACATGCACTGATGATAGCATAAAAACAGAGTTAGATCAACACTTTAGCCTCAATGATCATGATGCAGAATTAACCAAAACTACTAGAGATTATCTAGAACAATATTATGTTAAAGTAATTTCAGAAATACTAAAATTAAATCCAAAATGGTTAGGCATCAGTGTTTTTACTTTTCAATGTCAAATATTCACAAAAGAACTATTGATAAGATTAAAGGATCAATACAAAGGTAAAGTCATTGTAGGTGGTGCAGGACTTAGCACTAACGGTATTTCAGCAAAACAAAACGACTTTGGTAGTTTCCTATTAGATAACAAATTAGTTGATCACTATATCAGAGGCGAAGGTGAAAGAGTAATTATTGATCTACTCAAAGGATCAACAGACTTGCCAGGACTAGACAATGATAACTTTGAACAAATCAATGAACTAGATAAACTACCATATCCAAACTATGATGATGTTATTGGACTAGGTTACAAGTATACCACAGGCACTCCGCAGATTCCTGTAACAGGCAGTCGAGGTTGTGTGCGTAAGTGTAGTTTCTGTGACATACACACCGCATGGAGAAAATATAGATATCGTTCTGGTAAGAACATGGCAGAAGAGTTTATCTATCACTATGAGAAATACGGTGTCACTAACTTTTGGTTTACTGATAGTTTGATCAATGGTGCTATGGCCAGTTTCAGAGAGTTCTGTCAAGAACTAGTTAACTATTATCAAATCAATGGATTACCTGATAGAACATTCAATTGGGGCGGACAGTTTATTGTGCGTGATCGTAAAAGTATGCCACCTCGAGACTTTGAAATGGCTAGCCGTGCAGGTATGAATGGTGTGGCCATGGGTGTAGAAAGTCTCAGTGAAAGTGTTAGAGATCATATGAAAAAAGGTTTCAATGATGATGTCCTAGACTACACGCTCAGTGAAATACATCGTAACAACATGAACTGCTACTTCTTAATGATTGTAGGTTATCCAAGTGAAACACTGGCAGACTTTGAACAAGGACTAGACAAGTTTAGAGAATATAAAAAGTATGCACTTGACGGCACTATCTATGGTGTCAACTTAGGCACTACTGCTAGTATAGATGAAGGCACACCTTTGTATGACGACATACACAGAGAAGGCATAGATGCTCAAGGATATGATTGGATACTACCAAACAATCCTGACTTAGATATCATGGAAAGAATACGTAGACGTATCGTCATGCAGGAAGTGTTAATGGATCTTGGTTATAAAATTTGGAACGGGGACAGCCAACTGCTTAAATTAAAAGAAGCGTATGGAAAAATTAAGAACAGAAAATATAAAACTAAAATTAAACTACAAGTCCCAGAGTAACAACGGCTGGCCAAAGATCCGTGTGTGGATCAACGATACACTGATAGATAGTTTTGAAGCTGACCAAACTACTTGGGAAACTTTTGTAGATGTTGATCTTAAGGGTGGCAACAATAGCCTACGCATAGAACACTATGGCAAAGATCTTGCTAGAGAATCAAATCCTGATAAGTTTTTTGAATTAGAAAAATGTTATATCAACGAAGTAGATCTTAAACATCACATACATAAATTTAGACAGATTGCTGATGTTGATAACCCTCCACCAAAACACAGTCACTACCTAGGACATAACGGACACTTAGAAATTAAGTTTGACAGTCCTGTTGATCTTTGGATCAAACGATTATTCAATGTGCATACAGATACTATGCACGGCCAACAAACTACCAGAGAAGTATTAGACGAAGTTAAACAGTTTTTTGGTTTATAGTTCTATTTCTGAACGCCACTGATCTTCAAAGTTATTGTGTATATTACTGGCTCCACAATTTGTGTTACACACAGGGTGCGGATCACTAGACCAGTTTGCTTGTAAATTAGTAAACACATCTCCCTGTAATAAATTATCTCTCACAGGATCGTCGGTGAATAATAGTGTGCCAAAGAAACAGCAAGGCAGTAGTTCTCCTGTGGCCGTAAGATATAAACTCTGTTCTTTGAGTGCATGACATTTAATATCAGGCAGTTGTCCTTGCCAGTGTATTGGATATTCGTCTAAGCGTTTACTGACTTTAGTTCGAAACCATTTAAACTTCATGTCTCTGGCTAGTTGTTCACACTCTGCTGTTTGATGTTTGTTGTGATCAAATATCAACATATCCCAATGTGCTGATCCGCCTGCTGATATAAATGCTTCTACATTTTCAACAACCTTTGACCATTTAACATTTTTTCTATATAAATGATTAGTGTCCTCTAGACCGTCTATGCTAAAAACAACATAGTCAACTAAAGGCGCAAGTTCCTGCCACCATGTTGTGGATCTAAGTCCACCATTAGTGTTCATGCCTAGTTCAATAGTAGGATTAACTTCTTTAAAGTATTTGAATATGTCATGACAGATAGAACTGGCCGCCGGATCGCCAAACACTCCACACATAAACATCTTGTCTAAATTTTTAATTAAGTCAACATTGAGATTTCTAACATCGTCTATGGTTAGACTTGTGCTGTTTTCTTTGTCGTTGTAAAACCTAGAGTCTTCTCGACCGCAACCAGGACAGGCCGCATTACAGGCCGTGGTTGGTTCTATATGTAGGATCTTTGGATTGTTATACTGTTTCAACATCATTACCGTAGGTAGTAAAACCATTTTCCTTAGTAACGGTCATAATGTTATTAACACGCCCTGCTAGTTCATCTTTGTGTGATACTAACCATATTGACTTGTTGTGTTCTCTTGACATTTTCTTAAGTATTGCCAGTGATGATTCAACACCGCTGGAGTCCATACCACTGTCAATCAACTCATCAATGAACAATAAGTTAATTGGATCATATAAACTTTCGTATACGTCACGGAATGACCACGACAGTGAAAGTATCAATCTATTACGCTCACCTCTACTTAAATTATCAAAATCTAACTCACGGCCAAGTTCAGTTATCTCTACTGACAGATCGCTAAGGAAGGTGACTGTGTGTGGCAGTCCAATCTTGTCAAGATAATAACTTAACCGTGAATTAAGATAACTCAAGTTTTGATCAATGATACGTTTTCTAATAAAACTATCTTTGTTTGTTAACAATTTTTGTAAGAACTCTTGATGCTCACGCAGTTTCTCTAGATCATTCATTGTGGCATAGTCGATCTCAGACTCTGAACTTTCTTCCATCTCTTTGATCTGTTCATCGTATGGATCTTCTTCTTGCTTACGCTGTTCAATCTGTGATTCTAAGTTAGCCATAGAACTTTTATGTTCATAAGCATCCTTTTCATCTGAGTAGAACACTTCTGGTCTAGCACCTAAAGCACCTAGTTCTTTCTCTGCGTTGACTAGTTCTTGATATGTTTCAAAATGTTTAGCATGTTCTTGTTCAGCATCTTTGAGACTTGCTTCTTTTTGTGCTAGAATATCAGCATGTTTGTCGTCATGCACTTCTTGTCCACAAGCATGACATTTATGATCACGCAGACTTTCTACGTCACCAGTAAGATTTGCTATTGCAGACTCTTCACGTTTATAGTCACGCTCTGCTTGTTTGATTGCTGTTTGAACTTGTTCTATCTGTGTAGATTGTTCCTTCCATGTCTTAAGTTCTTTGTGTAGTTCTAATTCTGCTTCAATATCAATTTCTTCTAGTTTTGCCAGTCCTGCATTTAGATAATCAATATCATCTTCTTTCTTCTGAATCCACAGTGTTTGTCTACGTTTGAGCCCTTCAATTTGATCTTTGATCTTAGCATTGGCTTCTTGCTGTGCTTTGATGCGATACTCTTCTTCCTTGATTCGATCTCTAGTTTCTTTTAAACGTTCTTTAAGTGCGTCTGCTTTTTCACTCAGCATGGTAATACCAAGCAACTGTTCAATAATATCTTTTTGGTCGTTTGCTCTAAGATTAAGAAAAGGTTCTGTATAAGTGTTTAACGCAACCAAATGCTTAAACATCTCATGGCTCATACCTAGCATGTGTTCTATTTGTTTCTGTGTTTCACGGCTATCACCCTGTGCCATATCAGAGATTTCTTGTTCAGTGTCTCCTACATAAAAACGCATGACATTTTTCTTACGTCCACGTTCTATTTTATACTGTTGTCCGTCGTGTTCAAAATCTAAACTGACTAACATACCTTTTGAGTTAGTTTTGTTGATCAAGTTATCACGTTTGATATTGGTCAGTGCTTGGCCAAACAGTGCATATGAAAGGGCGTTAATGATAGTGGTCTTACCGGTTCCGTTACGGGCGCCACTATCATCGCCTCCGAGATCGATATTAACACCTAAGACCAATGTTAGATCTTTACGATCAAAGTTAACTGCCTGTGTAGCATTACCTACACTCATAAAGTTTTTAACTGTTAAGTTCTTTAGTCTAAACATATCTTATTATTGTAACATCATTGTCAGCATTTAAAAGTCTTTATCTAACCAACTGAATGTTTTCCGCCAATCAGTGTTTCTTCTAGTGTCTAATTCTGTTAGATAATCTTGTAATCGTTTGATCATATCAACATTCTGTAGTTGACTTTCAATTTTTTTCTTAAGACTTAGTAAATGATTAGCTTGTTGTGTGTTAAGTTTTTTCGCAGACTGTTCTAGATATTCTTCAAAATACCCAGGACCAAACCATAATGGTGATGTTAAATCTTTATTAATTGCTGAACTTAACATTATTTTTTCATCATGCGGTATTAGCTTATTCCATTCATTTACTTTATCCATTAACTTTGGTAATCCTTTAAGAGTCAACGCTGATAGAACGCTGTGAATACTCATAGTAGTCCATGGCTTTTTAGCAAACATTGTAAAGTTTTCTTCCCATCTATCTAAGTCTAATCCGTATCTAGCATATTCTTGTTCAGGTGACCACCCATCTACACTTCCAGTTATTTGTAATTTCCAAATGCTTTTTCTTTCAACCAGTGATTGAAATCTTTCAATATACTTGGCAATTTGTTTTGGGGGAATGCTAAGATTAGAAAATACAGATAATACTAGATTAGGATTAGGATTACAATTAAAGAAGTCAATAGTTTGATCTAACTCTTGTAGTAAAAAAGGCTCACCGCCTAATATATGAAATCTTCTTAATTTTAGATAGCGATCATTTTCTTCTAGATATTTCCATAGACGACTAGTCATTTCTGGGATATTAGTAGTTTTAACAAATTTTATTTGATCAGTTATGCCAACTTTTTCTCTAGCATCACCATAACGTTTAAACTCAGTTTCAATTTGACTACTGTATTCAGGACTACAATAAACGCAACTCATATTACAAGTATTTCTAAAGTAGACTTCCAACATTGTTGGATCAATATGTGTAGCAGTTGGATCTGATAATAATTCTTGAGGAACTATATCTGGGTCTTGCAGTTGACTTAATTGTTCTTGCCGATCACTAACTCCTCCTACTGCTTCAATATCTCTACAGTATTCACAACCTGTTCCGTCACCAGGCCACTGACCATCTAACATTTTTTCTCTATCTCTAATTTGTCCTGGGGTATTATGAAAGTCATCAAATGTATCTAATGTAATAGGGTGTGGTCTACATCTATGGCAACTTGCAGTAGTTGCAGTATCTAGTCGCACAGAAGACCATCCCCATTTTAATAGACAAGCAGTGTCACTTTTAATAGGCCACAATTTAGACATTATAGATCTCTGTAAATTTCTAATAGTAGTTTAGGATCGTAATGATCGCTTTCTATTGATGTTAACTGATTAGTAACAATAGTATCTACTGATTCAAACTTTAGTTCACCTGGCTGAACATCTGCAAACTCTACATCTTTTTTAACAGGTATCAGTGTAAGTTCTCTGAGATTATATTTGCCTACAAACTCCTCACGAATAAAACTTGCTTCTTCATAACTGATATCAATGTTTAGGTTTACACGAATGTGCATTTTTTCTTTGCATAACTCTTCAGGATTGTTTAGCATTTCATCTAAGTTATAGACTCTGTATCTAGGTTGTTGAGGCCATGAATGATACACAGGATCCTTGCCCCATTCAACAATGGTCATACCTCTGTCATCGTCACCTGCGTCAGCATAGTTGTGAGGAAAGCAATTACCAGTATAGATAATGTTATTGTGACTTTGACGTTTATGGAAGTGTCCTGTATACACATGTTCTAAGCCACGGAAGTCTTCACGCTGTATCTCGCCCGTGTCTGGCATCTGCACCATAGCATTCATAAAGAAGTGAGGTAACTCTAAATGTCCAAAAGCATACTTGCCCTCCATCTTCTTAACTTTTTTAGCCTCATCACCTACTAGCCAAGGTATAAATTGAACATCACCTTCTGAGTAGAAGTCGTTCATGATGTGGACGTTTTTGATATGTTTGGCCCAGGCCGCAGATTGTATGTCACGCTTGTCTCTATAATACAAATCGTGATTACCTGGAATAAAGAACACACGATCAAAAGCATCGCCCAGTAGTTCTAGTGCTGTTAAACTATAGTTGAGTGTAACAATATTGATTGCGGCACGATTGTTGTGCCAATCGCCCATCATGATACAGGTTTCGCAACCTTCCGCTTTGGCTTTTTCGATAAACCATTTAACAAAACCTAAGCAGTCTTCGTTGTGTGTTTGACTGTTTGACTTCAATCCAAAATGGATATCTGTAAGGACAGCCGCCTTTTTAAATAGATTCGCCATAACCTTCCTTAGTAGTTATTTTGATTTTTGTTTTTCTTTTTGCTTCTCTCGTTGTTTTTCGTAAAACTTATCATCTAGTTTAGCATCAACGTTGGCGTTTTGTCTAGTCCAACTTGGATTCAATCCGTTCATTTCTAAGATATCATCTCTGATGCTTTGGTTTTTCTTTTCAATATTAAGCACACGAGTAAATGAATTAGTAATGGCCGCAGTGTAATAAGCAAATGGGTTGTCCGATTTTGACTCATCAAACTGTAGACCAATTTGACTTAACTGTAGTAAAGCCTGTCCACGCATTTCCTCGTTATATGTATATCCACGCCAGTTTGATCTAGTAGCATAGCGTTCACACAGTTTAACGAACATGTGCGCCAGCTTGTCAGTCATTTGTCCGTGATCTTTTGAAAACTTACCTGTTTCAAAATTACCTCGCCAATGACTCTGTCCTACTAGATATGGTTCACCCTTTTCGTCAACTCTGTAGTGCTGGAATGGTGGAAAGTTAACTTTGGTATGAACATGATCATCAATGCCATAGTCCTCTTGATCTCTAGCTTCTTCAATGTCATCAAACATTTCTTCGATCTTAGCACGTTTCTTTAACTGTGCTTTAGTAGGCTTTTTAGGCACTAGAGGAATATGGTCCCAGGTCATAACACGAAATACTAGATCAGTATCTGCTATATCTTTAGGATTTAATTCTTCGCCTGTTTCTTTTTTCCACTTAGTGATCTTTAACTGACGTGCTTCTTTAATTCTAGTTTTATTAATTTTTTTAATATCAGGAACAATAATATCAAAGTCTGAATCAGTTTCAATATTAGTGTAACTACAGTAGGTCTTTTTTGACTTGTGTATTTCTTTAAGAATATCTCGGTTGTTGAGATAGTTTACTCTACGTCCGGTTCTGGTAATTACTTTATCTTCTGACACGTTAGTTTCTCCGTTAACAATAGTATTAATTATACAGCCGATTGGACCCCTGTCAACCTTTTTTGGTAAGCGACAATTATATTGGGTTATTATTATACTAATAAATAGTAGAAACGGAGATTAGTAATGATAGAAAACCCATTATCGCCTGGATCAGTTCAACAGCAGGCTAACAACAGAGAATTTGTTGGTCCCACACAACCTGGAACTACAGGAGCTACAGGAGCTACTACAGGTGCAAGTGAAGACTGGAGATTTAGAATACGTCTAGCCAATGGTAGTCCTTTAAAATATGAAGGCACACTAAAACCATTGGGTGCTACAGACGGAGTAATATTTCCATATACTCCACAGGTCATGGTTAACTATCAAGCAAATTATAGTGAAACTACACCAACACATTCAAATCATAAACAGTATTTCTATCAATCAAGTCAAATCTCAGACATACAGATCACAGGAACATTTACTGCACAGTCAACTAAAGAAGCAGATTACTTGTTGGCCGCAATACATTTTTTCCGTTCAACAACTAAAATGTTTTATGGACAAGACGCTAACAGAGGAAATCCTCCACCTTTGGTATTTTTAGAAGGCTTTGGTGATGATCAATTTAATAATCAGCCTTGTGTGATACAACAATTTAACTATGTGTTACCACCCGACGTTGACTATGTAAGAACAACTGGGTCACAGGGTATTAATTTATCCGAACGAAGAACAGCAAGAAATGGATATAGATCACCATTAACAAGATTATTTGAATTATTCACACAAGGCATAAGCAAAGGTGCTGAAAATAGATATTATGGCGGAACTGCTGGTAATTTGGCTAATGCACAATCAAGTTATGTTCCAACTAAAATAGAATTTATGTTAACACTGCATCCTATTGTATCACGTAAGAGACAGAGTAATGAATTTAGTCTCAAAGATTATGCCAATGGTGTAGGATTAAGAAGAGGTTTCTGGTAATGGCAAAATATTCATCAAAGTCACCATACTATACCACAAGAACAACAGACGGGTATTTAGATGTAATGCAGAATCGTAGAATACCAAAGTATAGTGATGACCAACAGTATACAATAACGCAGACCTATCAACATCGTCCTGATTTATTAGCACAGGATTTATATGATGATTCTGAATTATGGTGGGTATTTGCTCAACGTAATCCAAATTCAATAGTTGATCCTATATATGATTTTAAAACAGGAACAACTATCTACCTACCTAAGATTTCAACACTTAAAAAAGTATTAGGTTTCTAATATGGCAATAAGAGAAGCCGACGTCAAACAGATTGAACTTCAGCGTGATGCTTTAGGTGCAAGATCTGACAGAATTATTGCTGATATCAACAGTTATTTGGCCACAGTTAATCAAACCAATGACGTTGACAGAGGTAATCAATTATTAGAAGCGGCCAGTGATGCTATCAGAGATATCAACACAGCTAGAGAAACTCCTACAGTTTTAGAAGGTCGTGGAGATCTAGACTATTCCGGTAGAGTTACTGAAGCAGTCACAGACCTTGCTGTGTCAAGAAACAACACAGCAGATGCACGAAGCGAACTAGAATCAGCATTAAATGAAATTGGCACTAGAGAACCTCTGCCCGAAGACGGTATTAATTCAGCAGGACAAATTGCCGATGACGACAGTGTTAATAGATTAGAGTTTGCAACTACACAAAATCCTAGCACCAGTCCTGAACAGTCACCGTTGGCAGTTGAAACAGTTTCAACCGCAGATCAAACAACAACTCGTGGACTAGCAGAGTTTGATGATCAAACCTATAACGCTATTCAGGAAGACAGTGGCAGTCAAACACCAACAGAACCAACGCTGACATCAGGTAGAAATAATATTAAAGTTGCGGTAGGCTATGACAAAGAAATTATTCCTACCAGTAACATGCTGTCGCAGTTTGGCACATCAACATATAATGTAACCATATACATGATTACCCCAAGACAATATAATGACATGATGGGTTATGACGGCGACACAGCAAATGCTACTGATGCGGATGCACAGGCTGTTAAATCAGTAGAAGGATTTAGTGCTATATTAGCCAGTGGTGGACTACCGCCAGGCGGAACTGATCTAGCAACTACCGGCGATCCTTATACCATTGGTGGTGCTATTAGAAATCAAAACTTTGATCTAGATTATTTTATTGATGATATTGAAATTAATACATTAATGCCTCAACAGGTCAGAGGTGCTACTAATGTAACACAGTTAAGTTTTAAAATTACTGAACCATATGGCTTTACATTTCTAAATAGATTAAAAAATGCCAGTGAACAAATGATGAGAGCCGAAGGTGATAACGTAACCAATGGTGGCAGTGATTGGATTAAACAACATTATCTCATGGTCATACGCTTTTATGGCGAACACGACATAGCACAAACAGCAACAACAACTGATGTTGAAACAGGTGGTAGCACAGGAGCAGACGGAACAATCAACGTTACTGCCAGTAGACCATTAACAGAAAAATATATTCCATTTCAATTTACTAATATTACCACAAGAGCCGCCACAGGTGCTGTAGAATATATGTGTCAAGCAGTGCCAATTAATCACTTACAGGCCATGGGACAAAAGAATTCAACAATCAAAGTTCAACTTGCTATGCAAGGTCAGACACTCGAGGATGTATTCAACGGCACATTAAGTAGAGATACTACTAACACTGCAAACAATACACTGAGAACTGGTCTGCTTGAGTCACTGAATAATGAATGGCGTAAACTAGCAGACAAAGGTATTATTAGTAGAGCCAATGAATATGAAGTTAAATTCAACGGTGGTATTGGCGAAGCAACAGTAAAACCTTTAGGCACAACTCGAAAAGACAGAACTGCCATGGCCAATGTTAATCCTGCATTGATATCTAATAGAGAAGGTGTAAAGAAAAATGTTATTGATTTTTCATTAAATGCAGGTAGTCAGATTCAACATGTGTTAGATCAAGTTATTAGATCAAGTTCCTGGATCACTGATCAACAGAAAAAATATATTGATCCCAATACCAGAGCTGTTAGGGACAACAATTCAAATGAATTATTACAGTGGTATAGAATAACATCAAAGGTTCGAGTATTAGGTTGGGACGAAATTCGAAAAGATTATGCTTATAAAATCATTTATCAAATAACACCAAGTGCTGTAACAGATGTTAAATCACCTGCATTTCCTAGAAGAAGGTTTGGTGGCACTCATAAAAGATACAAATATTGGTTCACTGGAGAAAACACAGAAATATTAAATTACGAAGTAGACTTTAATGCTCTTTATTATGTGTCATCATCACCATTAATGGCACAGAATAAATCAGATATTTCTACAATAGGTGAAACAACATCACCAGGAGCACCTGATCAAACAGTGATACAGGGCAGTGATTTATCTGCAGACCCAGCGGCCAGAGCGGCATCGGTGTTATATTCGCCAACTGACTACGCACTATTAAACATGAAAATTTTAGGTGACCCTGATTATATACAGCAGGGAGATATATTCTGGAGAAGTTTAGGTATTCAAGACAATACTCCAGGTTATTTGCCAGACGGTTCAATTGATTATGACTCTGGAGAGTTTTTAATTGAAATTGATTATAATACCATGGAAGACTACAATGAAGAAACTGGCGAAGCAGACATTAGACCAATTGAACTCAAAGATGCCAGTGAAGTAGCAAATACAACAACTCAGCAGGGTCGAGTGTATAAAGGCTTAATATATCAAATTACACAGGTCAATAACCAATTTTCAAAAGGTGTGTTTACACAAGATATACAAGGTGTGTTAAAACAATATCCTGATGTTAAAGAATCTACAAATTCAACATTAAATAACGGTCCTAGTGTAGACAATGTTAACTACATACCAACATTATTAATTGCACCGGATGAGGATTCAGGTTAAATAGACACATGGCAGAAAATATAAACAGAAATATTGGACAAGCAGGCGCTTACAAATATGATAAAGGCGGTGCAGTCACTACCTCAGGTCCATTAATAGGTATAGTAAAAAATAATATTGATCCAACACGTGCAGGACGTATACAAGTATATCTAGAAACATACGGTGGTAATGAAGATGATCCAGGCACTTGGAGAACTGTTAATTATCTATCACCTTATATGGGAATAACTAATCCTGACTCACTTGATCTTCCTAAAGAAGGAACAGGTAAATTTTACAATAGACAAAGTTATGGTATGTGGTGGTCAGCACCAGACGTTGGCACTAAAGTATTATGTTTCTTTGCCAACGGTGATCCTAATCTAGGTTATTATCTAGGCAGTATCATGGAACCAGGTGTTGGACACATGCTACCTGCAATTGGTGCCACAAGAAATTATGATAAAACATCAAATTGGGGCGATTCATATAATAAATTACCAGTAGGTGAAATTAATTTACAGTCAGAAGATATAACTGAAGATCCTCTGTTCTATGACAGAGCTAAACCTGTGCATGATATTTTAACAGGACAACTACAGTTTCAAGGTCTATTAAGAGATCCTATCAGAGGTCCTATAGGTTCATCAAGCCACAGAGAATCACCTAGTAGAGTATTTGGCTTTTCTACACCAGGTCCAGCAATATATGCTGACGCTAATCAAGTTAAAACATTAACCAGACTAGGTGGACACAGTTTTGTCATGGACGATGGTGATCAAGATGGCAATGATAAATTAGTTCGTATTAGAACATCAGCAGGACATCAGATTACACTCAGTGACAGTGGTGAATCAATTTATATTACACATGCTAATGGACACAGTTGGGTTGAACTAGGCAAAGAAGGAACACTAGATGTATTTTCTACTAATTCAGTTAACGTAAGAACCAAAGGTGATATTAACCTACACGCTGACAATGACATTAACATGTATGCAGGTAGAAATTTTAATGCCTTAAGTAAGGCTCATATGAAATTAGAGTCTACACTAACAAGTATTCGCAGTGAAGCAGAATTAAAATTATATGCAAAATTAAAATTAGTGGCACGTTCGGATAATATTTTAGCACTGGACGCAGAAGAAGTAGGATCATTTGACGGCGGAGATAGCATGGTGCTGTCAGCAGACTGTATTTCACTTAATTCAGGTGCAGGCGTTCCAGTATCAGCGGCCACAGGTATAAGAAAAAATAAAGTAGCAGACACAGATTATAAATCTGAATGGACAGCAGAAAGCGGAAAACTAGAAACTATTGCTACCAGAGTGCCCTCACATGAACCATGGCCATATCACAACAGAGGAATACAGAACTCTGTAGACTACACAGGAACATTAAACACAGAATTTCCTGAATATACTACAGAAGCTCTACAGTCAGCGGCACAATTTTCACCTAACGGTATTGCCATTGATGACTACACTGGTGTAGAAAGAGCAACTGCTGAAATTGGCACACTGAATCAAGATCAATTAACAGGTATCAAAGCACAGATTGCTAAAAACACTGCACAAGATTATCTAGACTTTAGTCTAGCAAAAGGTGCAGGTAAGTTTGGTCTATCAGCAGAACAATTAGAACGTGCAGGCTATCTAACACCAGGCACAGTAGCAAACTATCTTGGTGACCCTACAGACACTGAAAAGTTATTAAACAACACTAACTTCTGGACAGAAAAAGATGGCATCAGTAACTTACCAGCATTTTTAAATTCAAAGTCAGCACAGGAGTCAGCAGTGCAGTTGACCATGCAAGACAGTTTCTCAAAATTAAGATCCAACGGTATATTAAAAGGCACAGAAGCACCCGGAGACTTAGGTGGTATACTCACAGGCTCAGTAGAGTATGGTGTGAATAATGCTGTTGCATGGGCTAAAGGTAGAGATTTAAATTCAGAAATTAAAAATGGAATATCACAGACTGTGAGAGATGGACAGTTTGCTGTAGCATTTACAGATGAAAAAGTGTCTACCACAGTGTCAGCATTTAGCTCACCAGGTGGATATTCAAATACAATTAATGATCAAGGTGTAAAAGACACTGTTAATACAACCATTGGCAATCCTCTTATCACTGGATCGTCTGGTCCAACAATGACATCTTTCTAGGTAATAAATACTACTATGGCAACCTACTACGGATTTAACACAATAGATCAAAATAAGAAATTTCGTTTAGAAGACTACGAATTAGTCAAACGAGATGTGCTTAACAGTCTATTAATTAAACAGGGAGAAAAACCTGGTAATCCTAACTACGGAACTTCATTATGGAACATAATATTTGAACCAATGACTGATTCAGTTATGCGAGATATTGAACAAGAACTACAAAGAACTATTCAACAAGATCCTAGAGTAAGATTAGAAAGACAATCAGTATATCCAAAAGAAAATGGTGTGCTAATTGAACTTGATATCACAGTGTTACCTACCTCAGAAGCTCAACGTCTAACACTGTTTTTTGATCAGAACTCAAACACCGTTTCAGCACAGTAATAATATACGCAGTTATCTAAAGTGATAAATATTGGATAACAGAGAGATATTATGGCTAAGACTACTAGACAAACATCAATATTTGGAGCGGAAGACTGGAAAAGATTATACCAGACTTTCCGTGAAGCAGACCTACAAAGTTACGACTATGAGACTCTAAGAAAGTCAATGGTTGATTACCTCAGATTATATTATCCTGAGACGTTCAACGACTTTACAGAATCGAGTGAGTTTATTGCCCTACTAGACTTAATGGCATTTATGGGCCAAGGTCTAGCATTCCGTAATGACTTAAACGCTCGTGAAAACTTTATTGACACAGCAGAGCGTAGAGACTCAGTGGTTAAACTAGCAGAGCTAGTTGGTTATAAACCTAAACGTAATCAAAACGCACAAGGCTATATTAAAGTTACAGCAGTGTCAACTACAGAGTCAGTAACTGACTATAATGGTTTAAACTTATCAGGTGCAACCATTCGTTGGAATGATGCTACTAATGCTGATTGGTTTGAACAATTTAATGCTATTATGAATGCCGCAATGGTCAGTAGTCAACGTTACGGTCGTCCAGGACACGGTCAGAGCATATTAGGTGTGCAAACAGATGAATATGAATTAAATGTAACAGCAGGTTACTTGCCAGTTGTTCCTTTTAATGCCACAGTGGATGGTGTAGGCACAACCTTTGAAGTTACTTCAGCAACATCAGCAAACAAGACATATATCTACGAACCAGCACCACAACCAGACGGTGCCATGAATGTTCTTTATCGTAACGATAAACTAGGTTATGGTTCAGCAAACACAGGTTATTTCTTTTACTTTAAACAAGGTTCATTGATTAATCAACAATTTAATCTAGGTGAGCGTATTTCAAACAGAGAAGTTGACGTTGCCATTGATGGCGTTAATAATTTAGACGTATGGTTATTTGAAGTAGACGGAACAACATTAACTGAGTGGACTAAAGTAGATTCAATTTATGGTGTGGGTGCTACACCTTCAGTGGACGGACAACAAAGAACAGTTTACTCAGTAGAGTCAGGTGCTAATGATACTATTACAATTAATTTTGGTGATGGTATATTTTCAAAAATACCTGTAGGCACATATAGAACATATCTAAGAACTTCAAATGGTTTAGAATATGTAATTAATCCAAATGAAATTCAATCAGTAACAGTGAGCTTACCGTATACATCACGTAATGGCAGAAGCGAAACTATTACATTTACACTTGGCCTACAAGAACCTGTAACAAATGCCAAATCAAGAGAAACTTTAGATGAAATTAAAACTAGAGCTCCTGCTAGATTCTATACACAAAATAG
>Ga0222719_10002673_pt1 | contig 16182 bp, 16 predicted proteins | sample C33_34DmetaG_FD_165039 | JGI IMG/M metagenome (GOLD analysis project Ga0222719, IMG submission 165039) | Estuarine water microbial communities from San Francisco Bay, California, United States - C33_34D | ecosystem: Environmental > Aquatic > Marine > Unclassified | place: USA: California... | reverse complement strand
TCATCAACAAGAAGGCAATTAAGAATTTGGATAAAAAAGATCGGCATTGGGACTGTTTATTTATCTCGTCACCACAATCTGAAGAAATTAAAGAGTGGATTAGGTTTTTAGTCGATATGCCTAATTACCTAGTCGGCATATATATGTTACCAGTTGAGTGTTACAATTTATTTAAACTTATCAAAAATAGCACTTTTTCCAAAGAAGAAAAGCTTACTTCAAAGAAAAAAAATGACCTTTATTGTATTATTATACAAAATAAAGTTAGCGGTATAAGACAAATAGTTTTTTCACAAGATTCTATTGTTTTTACTAGGGTTGTTACCTATGAATTTGCAAAATCTGACTTTGTTGAAAAATTTGAGCAGGACATCTATTCAACATTTGAATATTTAAAAAGAATTTATTCTGACCTTCAAATTGAGGAAATGAGGGTTATAAATATTTTTTCAAAAAAAGTTAATAGTCAGCTGCAAGAAAGTCTAAGCAAGGATTTGAGTTGCAGCTTTTTAACTCCTCATGAATTATCTAAAAAAATTAATTTAGAGTCGGTTGTTCCTGAAAAAAGTAAATATTGCGATGTTTTGATCTCTAAAATATTTTCTTCAAGTAAGAAGGTAATGAAATTTCAATCACCAAAACTTAAATTTGTTAGTAAATTTTTTAATGGATTGCAATTTTCTTATTTCTTAAATTTAGCGCTTTCAATTTGCATTGCTGCCTTAGTTTTATTTACCGTATTAAACAAACAAAATTTAAGTGCAAAAATTGAAAATACTGAAATTGACAAATTCAAAGCATTAAAAAAAGTAACATCAATGAAATTGAGTACGCTAAATAACGGACAAGACAGAGTTGAAGGCGTAAATCTTAGCTTTGAAAGAATTGCAGATTTTGGTAAAATTGATGAAAGTATAGGATCGATTGGACAAGATATTTTTGAATTTTATAAAAAACTCTCTTATTTACAGGGTCTTAATCTTAAGATCAAAAGCTTTGTATTCAATCTTCAGGGATTTAACCATCAATCACCAATAAAAGTTCAATATCTTTATAAAATGTCTGGCGATGTCTTTAATGAAAGTGGCGATATTGAAGATTTATTTCGAGAATTTGACTCATTAACCGTTCAAACTAGGAAGAAGTTTGAAAAGAAAAAAATAACCTTCTCAGAATTGCCAAAAAATATTGATTTTAGTCAGAAATATTACTCTTTTCCAGTGTTTTTTTCAATTGAAGGTAATGATTAATATTAAACATAGAGCATGAAGATATCAACAATACAAAAAAAAATTGCCGTTAATGCAATCGCTTCTTGTTTACTAATTTTTACAGCATCTTATGGCATATACTATAATATAAAATTCGTAGAAAAGTCTGAAGCAGAAATTAAAAAAATTAAATCAGAAATCAAAAAATTAGAGCAAGAAAGGTCTCACTTAGAAAGTAAAGCTGCAGAATTTAAAAAATACTCACAACTTTGGTCAGAGCTTCCTGATTTAAAAAAACGTGTTGAAGTAATTAAATCAGATAAAGTTAACAAGTCAGTTGCAGAAATTGCAAAAAAACATTTTATTAAAAAGGTTGATATGAAGCTAAGTCTCCCACAAAAAATGAGTGATGGAATTTTTGATAGAGCTACTATAAAAGTATCTTATGTCAGAGTAGACTTAAGCTTCTCATCTCTTACAGATATTAGGGCAATTAAATTTATTAATGATTTTACTGATACATTAACAGGTCAAAAAATTATTTCGGAAATAAGTATTTCACGAGATAAGGAATATGACCTCAATGATTTAAAGAAGGTTAGCACTGGTCAAGCTGAAGGAAATATTAAAACTAAGGCAATAATTCATTGGTATAATTACGAAGATAAATAAAGCTAGAAATTTAAATCAAATCCTAACATTGTAATAACAAATTGATGTCACTATTTGAAAAAATATTTTCCCAATAACCAAAAATATTGCAGAAGGCAGTAAAAAATTTGCCATTAATAATTTTATTATGAAAAAAGATACAGTAATCAAAAAGCTTAACTTTTATTTGCTTATTAATCTAGTATCTATTTTTTTTATATTGCTTGTAATTAATATTGGTAATGCGCAGGAGCAAATAATTGACCAAGACAATACAGAAAATGAACAACCTATAAATGCCGACGAACTTCCAGACGCAGATACTCCACCAGAACCTAAAAATGTTACTGAACAAGATTCTAAAGAAAAAAATATCGTCAAAGAATTACTAAAATCAATCATGATGAATAAGGAAGAGGAGCAAAATGTAAACTTAGCTATTGAATCTTTCAAAACTGGAACTGATTTTTTACTTATAGATGAAAATGAAGAGATAGAAGCTAAAGATAGCGATCAGGCTGAAAAGGAAAAAAAAGAAGAAGATAATAAAAATGCATTTCTTTATCTATCTTCAATTATTTTTCGCAACAAAAATGAATGGGCCGCATGGTTTAATGACCAAAAGATTACCTCAGTAGAAAATAACTCAAATAATGAAATTTTTGTAAAAAATATAAATTTTAATTCTGTTGATGTTGTATGGAAAATGAGTCTTAGTAAATGGAAAATTCTTTCAAGAGTCAATGATGATGCACTTGCACCAAATATAAATGAACAAAATCAAGTTGTATTAGATTTTACTTTAAAAACCAACCAAACATACGCACTAAAAAGCGGCAAGGTTATTGAAGGTAGAATTAAAATTAATAATAATTTAAGTGCAGATTAAAATTCATAAAAAGGAAGATTATATTGCAATGCGAAAAGCTGGTAGATTAGCAGCTTCAATTTTGGATTATATAGAGCCATTTATAAAACCAAATGTTAGCACTGAAGAGTTGAATAGCTTGTGCCACAAAGAAATTATCAAAAACAATGCAATACCCGCCCCTCTAAACTATCGTGGCTTTCCAAAATCAATTTGTACTTCAGTTAATCATGTTGTGTGTCATGGCATACCATCAGAAAAAAAACTTAATGACGGAGATATAATTAATGTTGATGTAACTGTAATTGTTGATGGATGGCATGGTGACACCAGTAGAACATTTTTTGTTGGTAAACCTACAATAAAAGCTAAAAGATTAGTTGAAGTTACTTATGAGTGTATGATGCTAGGGATAAAAGAAGTTAAGCCCGGAGCACCTGTCAATAATATTGGACGTGCAATCGAAGAGCATGCTACACAAAATGGCTATTCCGTTGTTCGTGATTATTGCGGTCATGGCATAGGAAAAGTATTTCATGACGAACCCAGCATATTACACTATAATCAACCAGATAATCAACTGATAATGAAAGAAGGTATGTTTTTTACAATTGAGCCCATGATAAATGCTGGTAAATATCAAACAATATTAAGTAAGCATGATGGTTGGACAGTTACAACAAGAGACAAGTCTTTATCCGCTCAATTTGAACACACTGTAGGTGTTACGAAAGATGGTTATGAAATTTTTACCACAAACTGCTGATTAAAAACCTAAGATGAAAAATTATAATTTATTTTTGATTAGCTTACTAACTATTTTTATTAATTTAAAAAAATCTTATGCTAAATTTGCTGATAATCAAAATTACCAAAAATTTTCAATTAATACCGACTCCTTTCTAATTAATCTTGATAGGTCTAAAAATGTAAAATATACTGAGTACTTCAATAACCAATATTTATCAGTAGGTTTTAATTTAACAAAATCAACTCAAATAATTGCGGATACTTTTAAAAATAGCTATAATAATAGATACGCAATTTTTGGCGTTGAGTAAAAATGGTTCGAGTTTGATGATAGCAATTGACCATTTAGATAAATATTTTAAGAATAAAATCTTAAACACAAATTGGCGTTTTAACTGTCATTTTAAAAGATCTAATAAATTAATCTGTGTAATAAAAACTAAATTTTTTACCTAACACCTAAAACGTGACAAATTGCCTTGGTAAGATCTGCTCGATTTAGAGTATAGAAATGAAATTGACTAACTCCTGATTTGTATAAAATCCGACATAGCTCAGTGGCAACCATACCTGCAATCAATTGTCGAGTTTCTGGATTGTCGTCAAGATTATTAAAAATATTTTCCATCCATTTAGGGATTTGTGCTCCGCACATTTTGGCAAAATGCTTAACCTGTTTATAATTGCTAACTGGTAAAATGCCTGGAATTATTGGCACATTAATTCCAGAACTTCGACATTTATCAACAAATTTTAAAAAGGCATCAGCATCAAAGAAAAACTGAGTAATAATGCGATCAGCACCACAATCAACCTTAAGTTTAAGATTTTTTATATCCTCCTCGAGATCTTTTGCCTCTGGATGTTTTTCAGGATAACCAGCAACAGATATTTCAAATTTTATACCCTCTTTTGATAAATTTTTGATTCCATTTACTAGATCACTAGCATAATGATAACCATCAGGATGTAGCTGGTAACTTGGACTAGAAGCAGGCATATCTCCCCTTAAGGCTACGATATGTCTTACGCCAATTTGCCAGTAGTTATGCAAAATTTGATTAATCTCTTCTTTTGAAGCAGCAATACAAGTCAGATGTGAAGCTGGTTTAAGACTTGTTTCATTTAGTATTTTTTGAATTGTACTATGGGTTCTTTCGCGAGTTGAACCACCTGCCCCATAAGTAACAGAAACAAAATTCGGATTTAAACTTTTTAACTTGGTAATCGCTTGCCATAATTTATCTTCCATTTCCACATTTTTTGGCGGAAAAAACTCAAATGAAACATCAACATTTCGATCGTTTATGATAATTTCTTCCAAATTATTGCTGTAGATTTTAGTCATTTGTTTAACTGGTAAAAAGTGTAAATTTTTTTTGATTTGCTATTAAGCTAGATAAGCACCCATCTTCAACTCCTGAAGTTATAATTGTATCACAGCCTGTGCATTGTAACATTTTAGCAGATTTTATTTTGGTAATCATGCCTCCAGTTCCAATATTTGATATTGAATCACTAGCCATTTTAAGTATTTTTTCGTCAACTTGATTTACTTTATCTATAAATTTGGCGGACTGATTTAATTTAGGGTTTTCTTCATATAAGCCATCAATATCAGAAAATAAAATCATTAAATTTGCGTCGGTAATTTTTGCAATATGAGCCGCCAAGGTATCATTGTCGCCTATTTTTATTTCATCAACTGCTATTGAGTCATTTTCATTAATAATTGGAATAATATTTCTACTCAATAACTCTTCGATAGTATTTTTAAAATTTTCTCTGCGATGATTTACATTACAGTCTTCAGCTGTTAATAAAATTTGAGCTACATTTAGTGAGTGATTTTGAAAAATATGATGATAATTATTCATTAGAAAAATTTGGCCAATAGCTGACATCGCCTGTTTTTGCACCAGATTAAGGTTTTTTTTATTGATGATATTATTTTCTGTTGATATTTGCTTAATTCCCAAAGCTATTGCACCAGATGAAACAATAATAATGTGATGGTTATTATTAATTAATTCAGCAATATCATGCGCAAAATAGTTAAACCAATTTTTTCGCAAATCATAATCATCAACTATCAAAGAAGAGCCGACCTTTATAATAATTCTTTTTTTTGAAGAAAAATCGTACCTCATTAATTTTAAAAACTATCTAATTATTTAAACCTTTACTTTGCCTAGCTTTTCTTATTTCGTTTTGATAGACTTGATTTTTTACCAAAGGCACCGGCAACTCTTTGACTACATAGTCAGACAAGCCAGTAATTACATATATTTCAACCGATCGGTTTGGTTGATTTGATTTACCGTCAAAAGTAATAATTTCAGGAAATTCTTCTCCTAAGGCCTTTGAGATAATAAAGCTTTCATCTACGCCATTTTTAATAAGATAATTTTTTACGGTTAAAACTCTGTTAAGAGATAGTGCTTTGTTGTATATTTTGCTGCCTAAACGATCAGCATTACCAACCAATAATACTTTAAAACCTCTGTTAATTGATTCTATATAAGAAAGCGCTTTGTATAAATCATAAAATGCTTTATCATTTAAATTAGAGCTATCGAAGTCAAAATTAATTCTAAATAATTCAAATTCAGGTTTCTCAATCTTGATTGGTTTCGACCTATCTCTATTAATGTTTGCCAAATAATATTCTATTTCGTTAAGTAACTTAATAAATCTAACTCTACATCTTGCCATTTCGTCAGCAATAAAAACAGAATTAGATTCTCTAGCTATCCAGCAATCATAAAGATAAACTAAATGCGCCAATTGAATTGGGATATTTTTTTGTAAGTATTCTTTACCCATTAGATTTTCAAGTCGAGTTTGCATTAACATCATCAACTCAATTTGTGATTCATCAGCATTCCAATCTCTGGGATTTTCAGGAATTATGTCTTCATCGGTTATTACGCGCAAACCTTTTGTTGAAAAGTACTCAGTTGCATAATTATCATCAACAGCTCTGTATCTTCTTGCAAAATCTAAATATTCTAAACCAAGGTAGGATCTATAATCACCTTTGTAGATTAGGTGAGATTCAAAATCAGACAAAACATTATAGTTTTTCTTTAAAACGCACGAGCTTAAAACTAAAAGCAAAAAAATTACTAAAAACTTATTAATAATTCTCATTTATGATTAGATTTTTAAAGAAAAAGACCATTATTCATCAAACTTATTAGTAAAATGTTTTTATTTAACTTTTAGCTAGTTTATTTCTAAAATAAAGTCTTTATGACAGAAATAATAATTTTATCAAAAAAACTAAAAAATAATTCAACAATCCCACCGTAAAAAATTAGAATCTAAGACATTAAATAGTAAACAAGTTTTTAAAGAATTTTTTGATTAATGTTTAAGAATTCATAGATTTAAAGAATTCTTCGTTACTTTTAGTTCCTTCTAATTTTTGTAATAAAAATTCCATTGCTTCTAATGAATTCATTGGATTAACAATTCTTCTAAGCATCCAAACTTTTGATAAAGTTGCCCTATCAACCAAAATTTCCTCTTTTCTAGTTCCTGACCTTGTGATATCAATTGCCGGGAAAATTCTTTTATCAGAAATTTTACGATCAAGAACAATTTCTGCATTACCAGTTCCTTTAAACTCTTCAAAAATAACCTCATCCATTTTAGATCCCGTTTCGATTAATGCTGTCGAAATTATAGTTAACGAACCACCTTCTTCAATATTTCTTGCAGCACCTAGGAATCTTTTAGGTTTTTGTAGCGCATTTGAATCAACGCCACCAGTTAGAACTTTACCAGATGAAGGTATAACTGTGTTATAGGCTCTAGCAAGTCTGGTGATATTATCAAGTAATATTACGACATCTTTTTTAGCCTCGACTAATCTTCTAGCTTTCTCAATTACCATTTCTGCAAGCTGAACATGGCGATGCGCTGATTCATCGAAAGTTGAACTAACTACTTCACCCTTTACTGTTCTTATCATATCTGTAACCTCTTCCGGCCTTTCGTCAATTAAGAGCACAATTAGAGTAACTTCAGGATGATTTGTAGTAATTGCATGGGCAATATTTTGCATTAATGAAGTTTTGCCCGTTCTTGGCGGTGCAACTATTAAAGCCCTTTGACCCTTACCAAGTGGAGTCACAAGATCTATGATTCTGGTACTTAAATCATTATTTAAGGGATTTTCAACTTCTAATTTTAGCTTTTTATGTGGGTAAAGAGGCGTTAAATCATCAAATAATACACGATTTCTAATCAACTCAGGAGCGCCAAAATTAACTTCATTTACACGAAGAAGTGCAAAATACCTTTCTCCTTTTTTAGGAGCTCTAATTTGACCCTTTACTGTATCACCAGTCCTTAGACCAAACCTCTTAATTTGACTCGGAGAAACATAAATATCATCTGAACCTGGAAAATAATTTGTTTCATGAGACCTTAAAAAACCAAATCCATCATCTAGCACTTCTAGCACACCTTCACCAATAATTATATTTTGTGTGTTAGCATTAGAGAAGCTTTTTAAGATATTATAAATTATATCTTGTCTACCAAAATCGCCGATATTTTCTAAGCCATGTTCTTTGGCAATTTCAATCAAGCTTTCAGCATTTTTAGTTTTGAGACTTTTTAATTCTAAGATATTTTTTTCATCAATTTTTCCCTCTTCTAAATTCGACTCTTCTTCTTTATTAATATTATCCTTATTGTTCTCGTCGGTGTCATTTTTAAATTCATTTCTTCTATGGGGCTTTTTATAATCGCGATCTTGTTGCTTTAGAGATAATTTTTGACCCTTACTTATTAAACTTCCGCTATGAATTTTCTTAGGTTCAATATTTTTCTTTAATTCTTGATCAGAAGTTAAATCAGATTCTTCTACGGTATTTATAACTATATTATTATTTACTTCATTAGAATTTACTTCGCTAGCGCTGTTTTCTTGGCTCGACTTACTGCCATTAATTGTAAGAGTTGAAGACATGTTTATTTAATTGATATATTAAGTTAACAAAAACTATAAGATAGTGTTAACAATGTTTAAAATTAAAAGGAAAAGTAGCTTCATAACGCCAATTTGCGCTTAAAAAATTAAATGATCCTTTTAAATTAAGTAATTACTAAGAATTTCAACCGCAGTCAATTGCCCAACTAAAATTAAAATTTTTGCGACATTAAACATCAAAAAATTGTAAAAAGAAAATTTTTTTAGAAGGATTGGCTTAATTTTGAAGATAATTCGACACCACAAAAACCTTAAGTAGTGGCTATTGTGTAATTTTAATTTATAATTTCGATCTTGTCAATAACCAATTATATATTTACTTAAAATTTAGTAAAAGTTACTAAAAACCCTCAAATTTTATCTCTAAAGACTTTTTTAGAGATGCCTAAATATTAAAAAAGTCAAAAATATGCAAACCATCACTTCCTAAATCTTTATTATATCCGATAGCTCTTTCAGGATGAGGCATGATGCCTAATATGTTTTTCTGATCATTAAAAACACCTGCTATATTATTTATCGAACCATTTGGATTTGAATTTTTACTTGATTGACCATTCTCATCACAATATTCAAATGCTATTAAATTCTTATCCTGAAGCTCTTTTAAAATATTTTCACAAGCAAAATAGTTGCCGTCCATATTAGCGATAGGCATTTTAACTATTTGGTTTTTTTTAAAACTTTTAGTAAAAATTGATTCGTTATTTTTAACCCTTAAATGAATCGATTTACAAATAAACTTAAGATCTTTGTTGCGAATTAAAGATCCCTTTACAAGACCTATTTCAGTCAAAATTTGAAAACCGTTGCAGATCCCCAAAATATTGACTCCTTTTTTCGCTAATCTTTTTACCTCTTTAATAACTGGAGCAGTAGCTGCCATGGCTCCTGATCGTAAATAATCACCATAAGAAAAACCGCCTGGCAATATTATTAAATCAAGATCATTGTCTAAAGATGTTTCTTTATACCAAATATTTTGCACATTACCATTAACTGCCTTAATAGCCTCAATACTATCTCTATCGCAATTTGAGCCTGGAAATGTTATGACTACAGCCTTCATAAAATTAAATTATAGTGTAATTATAATCCTCGATTACTTTATTAACTAAAAATTTATCACAAATTTCATCAATTATTTGCTGAATTTTTAATGGATCGCTTTCGGAAATTTCTAAATCTATAAATTTGCCTTGTCTAACATTTGCAAGATTGCTAAAGCCAAAATCTTTTATCAATAAATTTTCAATGGCTTTGCCTTGTGTATCCAAAACGCCTTTTTTAAGAGATATATTAATTCTAACTTTCATTTTTTATTTTTCTTAAGAAATACATGATATACGCGGTGATAATGGTAATTAAATTCTGCACCAAAAATAAAAACTAAACTTATTAAATAAAAAAACATCAAAGAAACTATGATGCCGGCTAAAGATCCATAGACAAAGTTTACTTGATCAAAATATCCAAGATAAAATGCAAAAGCTTTTTGTAATATTGAATATAAAATAACGGTTAAAATTGAACCTGGTAAAGTTTGGGTTATTTTTTGTTTAGCATTTGGTAATGCAAAATATAGTAATGATGTTGATGCAACAATTATTAAAAAAACTATTATTTTACTAAAGTAAAAAAACCAAGCTTTAAAATCTATTCCCAAAGAAAGAAATGAATCTACTTTTTGAAGTAAGTTTGGAATAATCAAAAAAGCGATAATTCCAACAACTATAGAAAAAGTTATAATAAAAAATTCTATTATACTTACAAATCTTCGCCAAATATAAGGCGGTGGAAATTCAATACGATAGGCACGATTTAATATTGTTCGGCACCCTTCAACCGAAGACGAGGCTGTCCAGATAACACCTAAAATGGCGATTGTTAAAAAACCTTGATGTGGACCTGAAATTATCTCCTTAATTCGAGGAGCAAGAGCTTGATTCATTTCTTTAGGAACTGAATTTAGAATATATTCAATGAATTTTATTCCTTCATTCGTTGCTCCAAAAAAACCGATAATCGCTATTAAGAAAATTAAAAATGGAAATAGTGACAAAATGCTTAAAAAAGCTAAATACCCAGCATGCTCTACACCATTTTGATTAACTAAATCAGTTATCGAAGCTTTTAGTATTTTGAAAGGAAGTTTAATATAAAGCCTAAAGAAGCTACTTTTGATCATCCTGCAAAATTTTCTAATTGTAAAACTTTTATTTCTATCATCTGAATCAACCATCTTAAAATTATGAGGTTTTTTTGTTAAATAATAATCCATCAATACTAAAACCTTCTCTAGAAAATATATGTTGCGATTCTTCTCTTTTAGAACCTAAACAACCAACTATCGCATCGCACTTAAAAATAGCAGCTTGCCATTCAGCCCAACGAATCATCATTTTACCTACACCAATGCCTCTTTTTTTGCGATCAATCATAAAATCTTCAATTTCTAACATTTTACCAAATTGAATTTTTCTAACAATCCTAACTCCAATAACCCCAATACACCTTCCATTATCAATATCTTTATCTTCGCAAACTTGCGCCATTTTATAACCTCTTTGTATCATATTTAAAACATCGTCGATATAGCCATCTGCATTTAAATTTTCGTATATTTGTTGCAAAACATGAAATGTTTTTTCTATATCATCGCGAGTAGAAATTTCTTTTATTTGCATAGTTGATTTAATCAAAATAATTAATAGATTTTTTGGCGTTTTTGCTTTTTTATAAAAAATAATTTGCAAGTCAAGAAAACCAATTCAATTAAGTTCATGAAAAAAATCAAAAAAGTTGTCCTCGCTTATTCTGGTGGCTTAGATACATCGGTTATTCTAAAATGGCTTCAAGAAAAATATGAATGTGAAGTTGTTACATTTACTGCTGATTTAGGTCAAGGTGAAGAATTAGAGCCTGCCCGCAAAAAAGCTGAAAGCTTGGGTGTCAAACAAATTTTTATTGAAGATTTGCGCGAAGAATTTGTGCGCAACTATGTTTTTCCAATGTTTCGTGCCAATACGCTTTATGAAGGCGTTTATTTGCTTGGTACTTCAATTGCTCGGCCATTGATCGCTAAAAGACAAATTGAAATTGCTAAACAAGTTGGAGCTGATGCGGTGGCGCATGGTGCTACTGGCAAAGGTAATGATCAAGTGCGTTTTGAAATTGGCTACTATGCCAATAATCCTGAAATTAAAATAATCGCTCCATGGCGCGAATGGGATTTAAATTCGCGCACCAAACTTATTGATTACGCTGAAAAAAACCAAATACCAGTTGCTAAAGATAAAAGAGGTGAAGCGCCCTACTCGGTTGATGCTAATTTGCTTCACACTTCAAGTGAAGGCAAAGTTTTGGAAGATCCAAGTCAAAAGGCACCAGAATATGTTTATCAAAGAACAGTTAGTCCGCAAGAAGCGCCTGACAAAATCACTACCATTAAAATTCAATTTAAAAATGGTGATCCAATCGCAATTGATGATCAAAAAATGTCGCCGGCACAAATTTTAACCAAGCTTAATGAATTAGGTGGTAAAAATGGTATTGGACGCCTTGATCTAGTTGAAAATCGTTTTGTTGGCATGAAATCGCGCGGCATTTATGAAACTCCGGGTGGCACTATTCTTTTAACATCGCATCGCGCAATGGAATCAATTACTTTAGACCGTGAAGCAGCGCACCTAAAAGATGAAATTATGCCACGCTATGCCAGCTTAATTTATAATGGTTTTTGGTTTTCACCTGAGCGCAAAATGTTACAAGCTTTGATCGATGAATCACAAAAAAATGTTGAAGGTGAAGTGGTTTTAGACCTTTACAAAGGAAGTGTTACGGTTGTTGGCAGATCTTCAGCTAAAAGTCTTTATTCAGTTTCGCATGTTACTTTTGAAGAAGATTCAGTTTATGACCAAAGAGACGCACAAGGCTTTATTAAATTGAATGCTTTGCGGTTGAGGTTGAATAGGTTTAAATAAAAATTTTGCCATGAATTAACAAATCTAATTTAAAATCCACCAAAATGACAAAACAAAACCAAATTAAATTATTTGAAGATCAAAAAGTTCGTACTCACTGGAATCAAGATGAAGAACAATGGTACTTTTCAATAATTGATGTAATTGCCATTTTGACTGAAAGCGTTGAGCCAAATGCTTATTGGCGTAAATTAAAACAACGCTTAAAAACAGAAGGAAATCAAAGTGTGACAAATTGTCACGCTTTGAAAATGATTGCACTTGATGGCAAGATGAGATTTACTGATGTCGCCACCACTCAACAACTGTTTCGCCCAATTCAATCAATCCCTTCTAAAAAAGCTGAGCCTTTTAAATTATGGCTAGCAAAAATTGCTAATGAAAGATTTGATGAAATGCAAAATCCTGAACTTTCAATTGATCGAGCTTTACAACAATATCTAAATCTTGGATACAGCCAAAATTGGATTAACCAAAGGCTTAAAAGCATTGAAATTCGCAAAAGCCTAACTGATGAATGGCAAAGAATTGGCTTAAAAAAAGGTCAAGAATTTGCTAACCTAACTGATATTATTACTAAAAGTTGTAGTGGCAAAACTACCAAAGAATACAAGATATTGAAAGGCTTAAAGAAAGAAAATTTGCGAGATAACATGACTAACACCGAGCTAATTTTGAATATGTTAGCCGAAGCTTCAACAACCGATATCTCAAAAGCTAAAAATCCAAGAAATTTTACTGAAAGCAAAAAAATTGCCAAGCAAGGAGGAAAAATTTCTGGCAACGCTAGAAAGGAATTAGAAGCTAAAACTGGCAAAAAAATAGTAGTTGGATTAAATGCTAAAAAACTTTTAAAAAGTAAGGATAATGAAAAATAGTCAAAACCAAGAAAGTGAACTAACTAAAGAGTCAAGAGATCCTTTTGAGGCGGATTGCTTTGGCAGAGAAGAATTAGCCAAAAAACTCTTTAACATAATTAACTACAATTGTCCTTTTATTGACGATTCTTTTGTAATTAGCCTTAATGCTCCTTTTGGTCGTGGCAAAACCACTTTTATCAGAATGTTTAGTGAATTTTTGCGACAAAAAGAAGAAACTGTTATTGAGATAAATGCTTGGGAAACTGATTTTGCCAAAGAGCCTTTAGTGCCAATATTATGCACAATTTTAGAAGAGATTGAAAAAGTTGGCAATGAAAGCTTAACAGAAAATTTGAAAAAAATTTTAAATGCGATATTTAAGGGTGGCTATGAAATAGCTAAAAATTCTGATCCAGTAACCAAAGTCGTGCTTGATGGTGCGGAAGCAACTTTTAAAGAGATAAAAAAACAAGAAATTGATCAACAATTTTCTAGCACCAAGAAGCAGTATGAAGATCTTAAAAAAACATTAGCTGAGTTTGTTGAAAAAACTCATAAAAAAAGATTAATTATTATTGTTGATGAGCTTGATCGTTGTCGCCCGAATTATGCCATTGAGTTTTTAGAGGCTATTAAACATATTTTTGCCATTAAAGGAGTTTTCTTTATTTTGGCAGTTAATAAACAACAGCTCGAAGTTTCAACTAAAGCTTTATTTGGTGAAGGAATTAAATTTGATAATTATTTTTTAAGATTTGTTTCTAAAGAAGTTAAGCTTGTTGAAGGAAAATTAGAGGATTATGATAAGTTTAATCGAAGCTTGTTTAAGAAATTTTTAGAAAATAAGCCAAAAGAGCAAAAACCTATTTTTAACGTAGATGTTACATATGAATTTGATTCTAGTCTGGTTAAAATATCTAACAAATTACAAGAATTAATAAATTGGAATAGTAAATTATTTTCTAGTTTTAAATTTGAGCCAAGACAAATAGAAAGATTTTACAAAGATTTTAGTTATTTTATTTACAGAAAAAATGATTGGCCAAAAAATCAAGATACTTCTCTATTGTGGGTTAAAGGATTATCCTTTTTACTTGTTTTAAGAATTTTAAATAATGGTCTTTTTAATCTTCTACCCAAAGATCATGATAAATTTATTGTGGAATTGATTAAAGAATTAAAGAAATTTGGACTGTGTTTTAAAAAGACAAATTCTGAATTTTTTAAATCTAAAAGAGATTTCTGGTATTTTGGTGGCGAAATATTGTCGTTTTTTTATTACGAAAAAAATCATCAGTGCAATGATAAGATTGTTGAAGTTTTTCAAGAAAATTTTTTTGGAGAAGATAATGAAGAAACTCTAGAAGAGGCAAAGAGTATTATTAAACCGAGAGGATTGGATGAAATTACTATGCGCAATGTATTTAAAAGAATCCAAGAGCTCAAAACCATCGAAGACAATTAATATTAACAACAAAACTAATAATCATGAACTTTAATCGACTTAAAGACTGCGTAGTTACTAATAAAAATGTGTTGGTGCGTGTTGATATTAATGTGCCGATCAAAGATGGCAAAATTACTGACGACACCAGAATTAGAGCGGTGATCCCTACCCTTGAATATTTAGCAAAAAATAAGGCAAAAGTTATTGTGATTTCGCATTTTGGTCGGCCAAAAGGACAAAAAGTTGCGTCAATGTCTTTAGTGCAAACTATTGAGCGCATTGCCGAATTACTACCAAATATTAAGGTTAATTTTGTTGATGATTGCATTGGTGACAAGGTTAAAGAAGAAGTTAGCAAAACCAATTATGGTGAGGTTATTTTGTTAGAAAATTTGCGATTTTACACTCAAGAAGAAAAAAACGACGCTGAATTTTCAAGGCAATTAGCATCACTTGCTAATCTTTATGTTAATGATGCTTTTTCTTGCTCGCACCGCGCCCATGCATCAATTGTTGGTGTGGCTCAAATTCTTAAAAGTGTGGCTGGGTTTCAAATGGAAAAGGAATTAGATAATCTTAATAATTTGCTACAAAATTCTAAAAGGCCAATGATGGCGGTGATTGGTGGTGCTAAAATTTCTAGTAAAATTGATTTAGTTAAATCACTTAGCAAAAAATGTGATGCTATTTTTATTGCTGGCGCCATGGCTAATACCTTCTTTTATGCGATGGGTAATAATGTTGGTAAATCACTTTTTGAAGCCGATTTTAAAGAGGTGGCTTTAAATGCTATTGAGGAAGCCAAGAAAAATAATTGCCAAATTATTTTGCCAAAAGATGTGGTAGTGTGTAAAAAATTAGAAAATAACACAACTTCACAAAATATTGATTTAAGTGAGGTGCAAGATGATGATATTATTGCAGATGCTGGCGTGGAATCGATTAATTTTTTGGCAGATGAATTAAAAAAATATCAAACAGTTTTATGGAACGGCCCGCTTGGTGCTTTTGAAATTAAGCCTTTTAACAAGGCTAGCGAAGATTTTGCTAAAATTATTGCCAATTTAACCAAAAATAATGGCCTAATTTCAGTTGCTGGAGGTGGTGATTCTGTATCTGCTATTAATGCTACTAATTTAGCCGATCAATTTAGCTACATTTCAACTGCTGGTGGCGCGTTTCTTGAGTGGTTAGAGGGTAAAGAATTGCCAGGGATTTTGGCATTAGACTTCTTGCATAACCATAAAATTTTGAGGAATTAGTAGGGAGATTTGATTAATTAAAATAGTCTTAACGACTATTTTAATCATCAAATCGGCTAAAATTTTTGGAATTTTAGCGTACTTTGATGTACGTGAATTTCAAAAATTTTTAATAACGAAAAAATTACCAAAATTTGGCAGTTAT